>ERZ778019.1157-NODE-1157-length-38995-cov-13.428454_pt1 | contig 38995 bp, 45 predicted proteins | sample MGYA00375749_ERZ778019 | MGnify/ENA primary metagenome ERZ778019 (study PRJEB29350, sample SAMN05389821) | bioreactor metagenome | isolation source: Ammonium sulfate bioreactor | place: South Africa: University of Cape Town | collected 2014-03-17 ... | reverse complement strand
AATGAATCCCATATCATGTGTAAACTTCTCTAAAATTATTCGTTTTCTTTTTCAACCAAAAAAAATTTAATGTTTATTCAAGGAAGAAAAACATTGATATGCATGTGATTCACTATCACTACTTGAAAGAAATTTCCAAATAAAATTTCCCAATAGAACATTGGGGAGAAATTAAAATGAAAATACGATTTTGGTAATTTAACAAACAGATATATTTCCTCAGTTACTGGTCAATTTAATATAGAGGTCAGTAAATTTATTTTGATTGGTTAGAATCGAAATATATGATTCTTATTTTTTAGCTTTTCTTTCATACAAACTCTAAGATAATATTAAAATGTCTGCACATCTTTGGCCAACAATTGAAACATCTAAAGTTAATCCTCTATGGTTTCGACCATTGCAACCTGGTAAGAACTTTCTTTTGATTGATTCGATTGAATATCTTTGTTTATTTTGTTCATAGTTCGAGAAGATTTAAGTCTATCAAAATTTGAAGAAATTCTCGAACAAGAACGACGGCATTATCTTGAAAAAGGTATTGTTGTCTTTCATTGAGAAAATGTTTGTTTGGAAATTTTCATTTACAGGTGTAAATCTGCCGTTTCACGGTCGAACTGAAATGGATAATGCCGATGTAAGAACATGATCTAAAAAGAAACAGCAACATGTGATTATTTTTGCTTTTCAGGATGATGAAGATGCCGATGAAGCTGAAGAAGAAAGCGAAGGTGGTGAGCCCGATGATGAAATGGATGCTCAACAAGGCGCTGGATCACCAGGCACAGCAGCCGGTGTACCACCAGCAGCACTCGATGCTTAAAAAGTTCCTCATTTTCTGTTAATACATTTTTGTAGATTAATAAACAATTCTTTCTTTTCTGAATGATTTAAATCAATCTCAAATAATATTCATATTATTCTAGATATGTCGTCTAAAGTGCAGTAGGAGTTTATTTTGAAAAGGTTGATTCTTGTTATTTATGATTGTATTTATGTAAAGAACTACAGTTCAAGTGAATCTAGTTCGAATACAATGGGCTACTGATGGGCAATGGGGTACTTATAAAAATAATGTCACTGCTGTAAAGACAACGAATACGAAGACTGGAGATATATCACTTCGAATTCTTGAAAATAATAAAGTTCAATGAAATGAATCCATCAATCGATCATATTCTTAATATTTTCATGTTTATTTAGTCATTTTTTAACGAAAATCTCGAAGATTTTCAATGGGTAACAGACTCGAGTGCACCAGGAATAGCAGTGATCAGCTCCAGTGATGTCAAAGTTATTATAACTTATAGTGCTGGAAAAAAAGAACTAATAGATTTTTTCAATGATATCAGAAAACATCTTGGAGGAGAAGAAGAAGAAGAAGAAGGTAGAACTTTTAGCAAATGAATTTCATTCTTCATTGTTACAGTCATAGATCCAGTTTCAGCACTAGAAAATGATCAGCCACCACCACCACCACTACCACCAGTTGAACCACCATCACCCGAACGTAGAAATGCTACGATGAGTTTTTTCTGAAAATCTATTTGAGTTTTTCTGGTTTGTTAGTTGATGCTGATCAAGCTGTTGATCAATTATTACAATCAATACGAGACGGAGATGAGAGAAAAGCTGAGAAAGCTGTGAAAATTCTCGCACGAGATCGATCGAATGTTGATTTCAGTCTAATCAATCAAAATTCTTCGAAGAAAAAGAAAACGACAGCATCATCGAGTGTTCTTGAGTTTGTGTTTTGTATTTTTGCTTACAAAATTTTGTCAATTATTTTTTACAGATTAAACGTTCAAATTGAATGTCATCTCGATCGAGATCCGATCACTGAAACGATTTATATACCATCTGGCACCACACTTCGAACTTTAAAATCCAAAGTTCGTCGAATTTAGATTGATTTTCATTTTTGCAATCATTCGATTTAGATCGAAGAAGAAACAGATATCAGTTCTCGAGATCAATATTGGTATGCATTTGGTAAATATTTAATCAATGATAATTATGAATTCGGTTCGGATAAACCTGTTGTTCCACCTCGTCCTTCGAACGCACCCAAATCACAAACCAAAGCACCGACAGATCCAATTCGTTCGCGTGATACTGTGATCATGTACATTGCAAAATTACCTCCATGTGATTGAACATAACTTTTTTTTTAAAATAAACATCAGTTTTCGATTGAAAATCTAATTTTTTCGAATAAACAGTAATCAAGAAGAGGAGTAGTTTTATTTTCAGATGGCTCATTCTCATCGTCGTGATCTAATTACGGATATTAATGTACAATTAACAAAAATTTCTCATCCATATCAATGTCGAAAGTCACAACTTTCTTATGGTCGATGGAATCCATCGATGAATATGATTGAAATCATTCATCAACATCGTTCAGCAGCTAAATCATTTCTTTCAATGGGCATAACGAAAAATTCTAAAATCTATCTCTATCCTGAAGAAGCGATGTTTTTAATTCAATGTTCATTATTACAAATTCTACGAAATGATCATCATCAAATGCCCATATCACTCGATGAAATCTATTCGTTATGGTTTAATCAAATATCATTTCAACTTGAACATCTTCATGTTTATCAATATCTAACACGAATTGGTTTCATTCTTTTACGTCATCAATCGAATGCCATTCGTAATGATGAACAAAATGATCAATCAATCCCAAAAATAAACAATGAACGTAAACGTAAACGTGATGAATCAGAAAGAGAATTAATTCCAAACACAACGAACGATCCGATGGAAGAACAGCCCTGTATTTGTCCAGTAATGATGAGAATCGAAAATTTTCTTGGACAGAAATTTCTTTTTGTGAATAGATTCACGCGTCAATCGATTGTCAACGGCAATGGTTTCCATCGTATACGAACGAACCATCAGCTGACGTGAAACAATACCCTCGATTAGTATTTCCTGATCGATTTATGCCTGTACATATCGATTGGCTTCCGAAAGAATTCAATGAGAAAGTATCTCGTGTAGAATTAACAATCTATGAAAGCCGAACTTACAGACCTCGTCCGTCTTACTCATTAATTCGACCAGAAGATCTTCAATCGCACTCGACTATCTATCAACGTTTATCATCGTTTTCTCCTCGAGTAAAACCACCGAATCCAGTAAACTCATCAACTATCTCCTTCGATATGTACACGCCGAGAAAACATTTTCGTAAGTCTCAACCGGGCCCACCCGATTATTATCTCGAAATCAAACGAGCTAATGATGAATTTTCATTCGATGAAATTTACAATACACAGCAAACAAATAAATTAACTGCAGTTGTTCATAATGGTGACAGTTCGTTTTTTACATTCAAATCATTCAATCCACTCGCAGCATTACAATCGAAATGAGATTGTTTTCTTGTTTTTCTAGATGTTAAATAAGTTTTCGTGGCCGATCGGCTTGATTGCAGGCGTTGTTCTTCTTAAATTGATTCGACATTTTTTTCGTCGATCCTATTTTGCACGTCTTGCACATCAAAATGCCGAGAAAAAACGTTTAGCACGTGACCAACGTCGCGATCAATTGTTAAATCTTCTTCGAACAAAATATGCTCAACATATGCCCGATGCATCAATCGTACAAAAGATCTCGGAATCGACAGCTGTTGAATTGTTAGATGGTCTTGAAAAGAAGCATTTTACTTACGCACAAATCACACTCGTTCTCTCGCTTCGATCGATCAAAATCGGACAAGAAACCAATGCAACAACCGAAGAATTCTTCGACGAAGCAATGGAACAAGCCGTTGCATTGGATGCCAATGCCGATACCGACGAAAACGGCGTTCTTTTAAAAGGCATACCGATTAGTATCAAAGAACATATCAATCAAAAAGGAGCTGATTCATCAATGGGCATGTCAATGAGAAATTTCAAACCTTCAACAAAAGACAGTCTTGTTATTCAACTATTGAAACAACAAGGTGCACTGGCAGGTTTTGTTCGTACAGCGACTATTCAAGGTATGATGTTACCTGATACAGAAAGTGCAACTTACGGCGTAGGCAGAAATCCGTTTGATTACGATCGAACAACGGGCGGCAGTTCGGGTGGAGAAGGAGCGTTGATTGCTGCTCGAGGCGCTCCGATCGGTATTGGCACAGATATTGGCGGTAGTATTCGAATTCCTGCGCATTTCTGTGGAGTATTCGGTTATAAACCAACGCCAGGTCGTGTGACAACTCAAGGTCTGACTTCGCCAAGTCGACGAACGTATATTGGCGAAACAAATATTCGATCGACTGTTGGTCCATTAGGCCGATGCACGGATGATCTTGTTTTAGTCATGCGTTCGTTTTTGCAAGATAATATGTGGCTCAACGATCCTCAATTATGCCGACAGCCATGGCGTGAAGAACGTTTTCAAGATAAAAAACGACTAACAATCGGATTTTTTACAAGTGACAATTGGTTTCCGCCTGCACCAGCGTGCGTACGTGCTGTTAACGAAGCGGCTGAAATGCTTCGTCAACTCGGACACAATGTCGTTCCCTATACGCCTATTGATGTGCCCGAAGCTGTACGTCTTTTCACGTCGATTATTGGTGCTGATGCTAATTTACATTTCATCGAATCATTGGAAAATGAACCGATTAATCCTCTCTATTTACCGTTAGTTTATGCTTCGAAAGTGCCGAATTTTCTACGGCCTACTCTCGCATTTCTTATGCGTCTCGTTGGTGAACGACGTAATTCGCATATTTTAAAATCAGGCGGTTCGAAAACTGCGTATCAATATTTCGACATGATCATCGACTTAAAATTCTACATTAACAAATGGTTAGACGATCTCAAAGAGAAAAAAATCGATCTTTTACTTGTAAGTTATACAAAACAAAAAAAAATATGAATTCACGATTTTATTTTCTCGATTTAGACACCGGTGAATGGCCTTCCAGCCTATCGGCACAATCAATCAGCTCAACTATTTCTCTCATGTAGTTACACATTTCTTTTTAATATTTTGCATTTACCAGCAGGTGTCGTACCCATGACCGTCGTTCATGAAGATGAACAATATTATGAAGATCCTTCAAATCGTGACATAGCAGTTATTTTAGCCAAGGATGTTTGTCGACAATCAGCTGGCCTACCAATTGGTGTTCAGTTAGTTGGCTGGCCAAATGATGACGAACGTGTTCTAGCTGTGATGAAAGAATTAGAAGGTGCAAACGGAAAGGATCGATTACCAGTCCCACCTTTAGCTAATCAAATCGACATTTTTACTAATTAAACAAACGAACAAACAGTTTTTTATTTGAATAAATAAGACGATTTATAGTAATAGAATATATAAAAGTAGTGTTGAAACAAACAATATGAAAGATTAAGTATGAGACAGGAAAAAGGAGATGAATGATTATTGCCGATTGACTGTTATGAAAGTAGCAGCTAATGCGACTGATTTCAGACTTCGACGTCGTTTTGTCGGCTGTTGTTGTTGTTGTGATTTGGAGCCAGTTACAACAGGCAATGCCATGACTTTTGTAAATACTTTTGTTGACGTTTTTGTACTTGTTGCTTTCTTCAGTTTAGCTAAAAACTCGCTATTTATCAATTTTGGATTGTTTGATAATGGTATATACGTTCCTTGTTCTAAACATAAGAATAAGAAAAAGAAAGGAAAAAAAACAATTTCTACCATCGATACGTGCTAGAACACATTGCAAACGTAAAGGAAAATCTTCTCGTTCGAATGGTAAAATTGTTGAATGAAACGATGATAAACGAAATGGTTCACCATTAGTTGCTAAACACAGATCGATAGTTGTTGTCGATGGTAAATGACATCGAGAACGAATAAAATCAATCAAATGAATTCCCTTAAATACGAAGATTTACTTTTGAAAAATCTCCTCTTCGTCATATGATTTACTCGACAATTTCCGTTAGCAAGAAGAACTCCATCATCTCCATAGTGTACTTCGATCAGCATTTGCTTGCTTCTGTTTGTTAATCAAACTTTAAATTAGAAATGATCGACAAGAGAAAAACAACGGAAATCAATTGAAATAAAAAAAAAATCTCACATAGCTCGAGATTTTTTCTCTCTCTTTCTTCGCCTTTTCAACATGGTGTTCGATCGATAACAAACTGAGAAAAAGAAAACAACAAAAAAATCATTTCCTTTGAAAAATTTATCAGTTTAAATTTGAATAAAAAAACACATTTCGGGGCAGTTTAAGCTATTTGCTAAAAACGTTTGCTTCAGTCTAGTCAAAGATAAGAAAAAATTCATGCATCAAATATTATTATACGTTCAGGTCATGATGAAATTGAATGAACTCGATCGAAAGAGTGAGAAATCATTCATCCATTGAAAGAAAAAGAAAAAATAATGAACGCAAAGTCCAAACTACGACAAGTTATGCTTCAATAAATAATGACCTCTCAGTTCAGTTCAATATATAGCGTTGATTTGTTTACCGAACGAAAAAGTGAAGGTTAGTAATGATTGGTGATTTGTTTACTGACTATTGTAACATCTACTGGAAAGAAAGGAATGATTCGATTGTGTGATATAGACAATAAATAGATAGACAGACGGACGGATATTGTATTTCGTTTTCATTTTATTAGATTGATTTGAAAACAAAAACAAGATCTCGAAATGAGTTCAGAGCTGTCAACGCCAGACGTTGAATCTAATGGTGGTACAGAAAATCGAGCTTATGTTCAAAGTCAAAGTGATTGTCGTCTGCCAATGGCATCTTTACCGCGAACAACATCAGACCTTACACCAATCAATCGTACTAATTCCGTAACAAATAACTCGATTTCGCCAAATTTAGTTGCTAATATTTACACCAAAGAAAGACAAGCTTCTGTGCTCGATCCAATGTCTGATCGTGTGAGTACGATTCTCGTTTGGCAAAATTTAATCGTATCAACTCGAGGAGACAAGAAAAACAAATTTCATTTGCCAGATATCAAACGTTCGAAAGGTTCCGGTCCAACATCCAAAGTTCTACTTCATAATCTCAGCGGTGCTATTACGGGTGGTCTCTGGGCTGTGATGGGTCCATCTGGTTCGGGCAAATCAACATTGTTGAACACATTAGCTTGCCGTTTGGATGTTAACACTGTTGTTCAAGGTGAAATGCGTCTCAATGGTGCACAATATAATAATGCTGAGCTCAAACGTCTGAGTGGTTATGTCATGCAAGATGATATGTTAAATGGATATTTATCCGTTGAAGAAACTTTAATGTACACAGCTGAACTTCGTTTACCTCGAGAATTTACATATAAACAACGTCGTGAACGTGTTGAAGAGGTTATAACTGATTTAGGTTTAACTCATGTACGAAAAGCAATCATTGGCCTTCGAACTAAACAGGGCATATCCGGCAGTGAACGTAAACGTTTATGTGTTGGCATGCAACTGTTAAATCGTCCACAATTGTTGTTTCTCGACGAGCCAACAACAGGTTTAGATTCAGTCACAGCATTAGATCTCTTACATACACTTCACGCATTAGCACACGGTCGATCACAAGATAAAGCTGTTACTGTTGTTTGTTCGATTCATCAACCACAATCGAAAATCTTCAATCTATTCGATTCATTAATTCTTCTTAAGAATGGTTACACCATCTATCAAGGTCCAAGAAAACAAGCCATGGAAGTGTTTCATTCAGCTGGATTTCCTTGTCCATTGTATACGAATCCCGCTGATCATTTATTAGATGTTATCACACCTCCTAGAGCTGGTGAATCGCATCTTTCCGAAGAACAACAAGCTGCTATTGATGCTGCTTTAGTAAATGCTCAAACGCCAATACAAATTGATTTGAAAATGGGCGAAAATAAACGTATTCGACAAATGGCTAATCTACCATCGAATCCTCTTTGGATCAAACAAATTGAAATCTTATTTCGTCGAAATATGCGCGAACAATTCCGAAAATTGGACGTCCTTGCTATTTCTCTTCTACAATCGATTATCATGGCCGTACTTATTGGTACAGTCTTTCTTCAAATCGGTCAATCACAAAGTAGTATCATTCGTCGAGAACCAGTAGCTTTCTTCTGTAGTATTAATCAAGGTGTATTCGGTGCTCTCATGGTTATCAATTCATTTCCTGTTGAACGTGCATTAACATTACGTGAACGTGCATCAGGAACTTATTTTGCTAGTGCTTATTTTACTGCCAAAATTATTGCTGACACACTTGTACAATTACCTGTTCCGATTATATTCTCATGTATCGTCTATTTTCTTGTTGGTTTCGATTTAGTCGTTAGTAAATTCTTCATTTTCGTATTATTAATTATTCTCTGCTCGGTTGCATCGACATCAATTGCATTGATGATTTCAGCGATTTGTAAAACAACTGATATGAGTGTGACTGTTCTTCCAATGGTTCTCGAAGTATCACGTCTGTTCGGTGGCTTTTTCTTAGCTCCGGCATTTCTACCGAAGTATTTCGCATGGCTCGATGGTATCTCATATATTAAATATTCATTTGTTGGCGTAGCTTTAACTGAACTACAAGGTCTAAGATTAACTTGTGAGGATGTGAAAATGATCGCTTACAATGCAACAATGAGTATACCAGGTAATTGTACGCGAACAGGCGAAGAAATCATTCAACGGCAAGGTTATGATAGTCTTAGTATCGGTGGATGCATCGCAATTTTGTTTGCTTTTATAATATTTTGTCGTGCATGGGCATTTATTGGTGTTCGGTTTCTTAAAAATTAGATAAATCTTTTTTTCTTTTTCTCCGTATGACTCGTTGTTATCTTCTTTACTTCAAATAATTCATTTTTTTTAAATAAAAAAAAACACAATTCTTGAAAATTTTATTCTAATCAATAACCATAATATCATCATCGTCATCATTATCATCGAGGATTACTGTTGTTGTCACTGGCGGTTGACTGAGTAATTGTTGCTGTCGTTTTTGTTCTTGAAGTGTCTTTTTGATTTTATTTCGTACGAGTTCTTGACGTTGAAGTGAATTATGATTGATATATTTCGGACGTTTGAAATCTTTTTTTCGTATCCATTTATCAATAGCCTTCAAAAGACAAACACAAAATATCGTAGTTTTTTTTTTGTCTTTGTAAATACTTGTTTGATATCTTGTTTGAGTTTATTTTCTATGGTGAGATATTCATCGGGTTGAATTTGACGATCAAGATTATCTTTGACAGCTTGTTGATAATAATCTTTAATTTGTTCGAAATTGAGATGTTCGGCGTGTTTATTTAGAAAATCATTTTTTAAATGTTGTAATTTCGTTTGTAGGAAAGCTAATTGATTTTCAGAGGATTTCGGCAAATCAGATTTAATATATCGATGAAAAAGACTAAATTCTCGAGAACAATTAAGAAAAGCTAATTTTTCTAGATCACACATTTGTAATGTTCGTTGAGATGAATTTGTTGTTTTTGGTTTTACAGGTTTAACTAAAGTTGCAGGTCGTTCAACTTTTTTAACCGACTTTACTTTCGTCGAAGATTTACGAACAGAAGTCGGTTTCTTAGTTGGACAACCTTGAATATGTGATACGTGTTTATTCACATCGGATGTATCGAGCTTTGTTGTTCGTGCTCGTTCATGACGTGAAGGAAATTTCACTCCAAATTTGGGTCTATCTGGCGTTGTCATCTAAAATCGAATGCTCAAATGTATATACTAATAAAATTGCTGCACTGCCTCGTTTTGCGTTCGTACGAATATGTAACCGGTAACGTCAGATGCGTAATACATATATACTTGTCGACGTAAGTATGTTTTATCAACGAACGACCTTATCATAAAGACATTGAATGTGTGTACGTGTGTTTATACTCATATTTCTTTTTCGTTTTTTTCTTCTGACAACTTGTGGTTGATGTCCTCAGATTCGTTTCTTGGATACAATTATTTTTTTGAACTCAATAGAACAAGAAGAAGGAGACTATTGAACTTTTGCTTATCGCATGTATATATGTATGCACACAGCTGACTTGTTTTGTCATTTATGACCACAGTATCACCTAGTAGACGCGTAGAAAAGAAAAAGAAAAAGACGATGTCCATATATTATCTCTTGCCTATTTATTCATTCGTATCGATTGTCATCACATTCATTTTGTCCATTCGAACTTCGAGTTCATATTTACACTTATTTCTAACTTCGGTATGTCACACAAAACATTCGAAAATGATAAAGATCCCGCGTCACCAACGATCTGTTCATCACCTGATAGTCAAACAAATAGTCCTGGTTTAATGAATAACGATATGATAAAAAGACACGATTCTGTACTCGATCCGATGTCTGATCGTGTAAGTACGGTTCTCGTTTGGAAAAATATAACCGTTCAAATTCGACAAGATAAACGAAAGGAATTTTTTCAACGTCTCAAATCTTACAAAACATTCGTTCCTAAACGAAAATGTCTACTGAATAACATCAGCGGTGCAATAACTGGTGGTCTCTGGGCTGTGATGGGTCCATCTAGTTCTGGTAAATCAACATTGTTGAACACATTAGCTTGCCGTTTGGATGTTAACACTGTTGTTCAAGGTGAAATGCGTCTCAATGGTGCACAATATAACAATGCTGAGCTCAAACGTCTGAGTGGTTATGTCATGCAAGATGATCTATTGAATGGATATTTAACTGTCGAAGAAACTTTAATGTACACAGCGAAATTACGTTTACCGCGAGCATTAACTAATAAACAACGTCGTGAACGTGTTGAAACTGTCATGGCTGATTTAGGTTTGTCACATGTCCATGATGTTATTGTTGGCACACCATTGAGAAAAGGTATATCAGGTGGTGAACGTAAACGTCTATGTGTTGGCATGCAACTGTTAAATCGTCCGCAATTGTTGTTTCTCGACGAGCCAACATCGGGTTTAGATTCTGTCATGGCTTTGGATCTCTTACATACACTTCACGCATTAGCACATGGCGAATCTCACCACAAAGCTGTGACCATTGTCTGTTCGATTCATCAGCCACAATCGAAAATCTTCAATCTATTCGATTCATTAATTCTTCTTAAAGCCGGCAGTATTATCTATCAAGGTCCCAGAGATCAAGTCATGGATGTTTATAACAGAGCTGGATTTCCTTGTCCATTGTATACGAATCCTGCCGATCATTTATTAGATGTTATAACACCACCAAAAGCAAATGTTTACAATGGAACAAATGGCATTTCATTGGAACAACAAGCAGCTATCGATGCTGCATTGATTAGTGCTCAAGCACCGGTAGATATTGATTTGAATTTAGGTGAACAAAAACGTGAAGATCAAATGAATAGCATCGAACCAAATCCAACATGGATAAGTCAAGTTCAAATACTTCTTCAACGAAATTTTCAAGAACAATTTCGTCAATCAAAAATCTTCATTGTTTCACTTATACAAACAATAATCATGGCTATTCTAATAGGAACTGTCTATTTTCGAATTGGAACTACGGAAACAAGTACGATTCGTCGTCGACCAATGATCTTTTTTTGTGCTGTCAATCAAGGTGTATTCGGTGCTCTCATGGTTATCAATTCATTTCCTGTTGAACGTGCATTAACATTACGTGAACGTGCATCAGGAACTTATTTTGCTAGTGCTTATTTTACTGCCAAAATTATTGCTGACACACTTGTACAATTACCTGTTCCGATTATATTCTCATGTATCGTCTATTTTCTTGTTGGTTTCGATTTAGTCGTTAGTAAATTCTTCATTTTCGTATTATTAATTATTCTCTGCTCGGTTGCATCGACATCAATTGCATTGATGATTTCAGCGATTTGTAAAACAACTGATATGAGTGTGACTGTTCTTCCAATGGTTCTCGAAGTATCACGTCTGTTCGGTGGCTTTTTCTTAGCTCCGGCATTTCTACCGAAGTATTTCGCATGGCTCGATGCGTTGTCTTATGTGAAATATACGTATGTTGGTGCAAGTTTAAATGAATTATATGATTTGAAATTAGTCTGTTCAAAAAATGCAGTTAGTCGCTTCGATTGTAAAAGAACGGGTGAAGACTTTATTAAAGAACTCGGTCTTGATTATATTAGTATTGGTGGATGTATTGGTGCTTTAGTTGCATATATTGTTATCTGTAGACTCATAGCTTTTCTTGCCGTACGATTTCTCAAACATTAGAATTGTTCGTTTCTTTTTCTTAGTCTGTCTTTTTTTGAAAATAACTCTGTATTTGTATATGAATTGCTTCACATTTGAAAAATTAATAAATTAATTCATTCATTCAATCTTCGTTCTCGACATATGATTTTTGAAATTAACCATTTTCCGTTTCGTTATTTTTGTCGAAAATCATACTTTTTATGATTATCACGAATTGATAAGACAGTTCTGTTCATGACGTATAAATATACTATTCGATTTAATTCAATACAAAATATGCTATCGAACGCTGAAGACATACCGTTCGATGAAAACGAATGGCTCATTCGTGTTACAAATACAAATCGTATTCGTCCACCTAAATTAATCGAATTTCTCCATTTACTTTTGAATAACCTTCGTTATTTATCCTATATATCTTGGTTAAATAAAAACGAAGGTTTATTTCAAATTCATGATCCTGAACAAGTTGCTCATCTTTGGAGTCAAGTCAAAAGTCGTCATACAAACAATTCGATGACATTTGAGACATTTTCTCGTGGCATTCGATATTATTATAAAAATGGATCGATGCTTCCAACACATACAAAATATACATATCGTTTTGCAATTAATGAAACTGATTTTTGATTTGATAAATAAATGAGTTTAACAGTCAATTTCGTTTTTTTTTCTCGTGGTAATTAATAAAGAAAAAAGGTGAAAAAAAGGTAAATTTATCTGTACAACTAAACTAACTTATTTATTCTAAATGAAGAACGTTTCATCTTAAAACGAGAAAAAAATTACAATGATTAAATAATGATATATAAAAAAAAGCCCTGTACAATTAATAATAATAATCGAAAAATAAATCTTCCAAATCATCTTCGTAGTCGGCAGTTGTCGAATACGCCGCTAGATTCAAATAAGCTGTATTCGTTGAAACTTCATTATTATTTTCATGAAGATCTTTCCAATGAACTCGACAGAATGGACAAGTAACTGGCTCGTTGAGAGATAGTTTTGCTCGACGCCATTTATCAAAACAATTTTTATGCAAATTATTTCCACATGATGTTGAACAAAAGAAAATATTATTTGGTTCATTCAATAATTTTTCATAGCAAATCGGACATTCATCATCGTTGGTGATCGGTTTTTGTTCGATAATTTTCGTCGGTAAAATCACATTTGGATCGCCTGTTTTCACTCGATAAGCTTGACGAATCTATATAAATACAAAATAATGAAAAATTATAATTGTTGTTGTTGTTTTTCGTACTGAATCTTCGGCATAGATCGATACATCATTATTTTGTTGATCAGCATTCGTAAAAATTTCATTTAATTCACTCGATATAAGTGCTTGCTGATAGATTAACGGAGAATTTCGTGGTACTTTTAAAACACGATGTAAAACGAAAATAATATGTTTGCATAAATGACCTTTGGCATAATCAGGACCTGAACGCAAAAAGATGTTGTGGTGAAATAAAATACTGAAGAATTTAACTTACAAGTACACGATGATAAATGAGAAATAATAACTGTGTAAACATTAGCTGTTTGTCCGAGAACTTTATATTCTCGTTGAAGATTTTCATTTGATGATTTCGTCATAGCAAGTAGATAGAGACGTTGTGTAAGAGCTCGTTCAATTCGATCGTAAATGGCGATTGACATCGATGTACGAAAACGTCGAAGACGTTTTTCAGTTTCAACTTTCTTTCGTTTACTTGAATGAAGATCATTTTGATGTTTTCGTTTGTTTAATTTACGTTGATGAGATTTCATTTTATAAAGAAAAAAGTGTCTGTGTGTGTGTGTGTGTTAAGAATAAATCGAAAGATAGAACTAATCGGTCTCGTCGGAATAGATCGACGACGACGCCGATGACGAACAGATAGAACAGAGAAACCAATCTCGGACAAAGCTGAAACATAAGAATTTTATCATAATTTATCAAGATAATTTAGATAGATTTTCGTCATCGATTGGTTTGAAGAAGATTCGAACGAAATATTCTCAACTTTTAAGCGATTCATTCATGTTTGCAAGCAATGATTAACCTCATGCGAGAGAAATATTTGACACATCTATATTCTCTTGATTGTGCTACCATCTGTTGAAACAATTGCATAGAGTCTAATGTTAAGAATCAATATCGATATGTTCACATTCATGGAAACGGTTTTTCTCTTTGAGCAAATATTTTGCTAGACGTTCATTTCTATCATGGGGAATGTTTTGAATACTCTTGCGTTGAATGAAACGGATAGTTTGAATGCATTGCTACCGAATCGTGCAGATTGGTTGACAAGTCATGCCGATATTACCGGTCTGGCAGTTGTCGAAGTCGAACGCCTATGGAATCGTTTTAAACAGTTAACAGGTTCAATTGATAGAACAAAATTAAATCCTGATGATAGTGCTATACCAAATGAATTAGCCAATGATATATTTGTTAAAAATGTAAGTTAAAACTAAAGTGTAAAAACATCAGCAATAATCAGTCCATTGCTAGTGATAAAACAAATCGAAATAATTATTGGTGAGATATGATATTAAAAAAATAATGCTTGATATGAGTGTTCACGAATAGAATAATATAATAATAATCAATCTAACGAAAAAATCTTTTAATTTTCTTTCTCTCTCTGTCAAGTTTTGTGTCTTGTTTTACATAGTTATTAAAACATTTTCCTCGATCGAAAACGGATCCAACGAGTATCCCATTCGGATATTTTCTTCTCGTTATGCAATGGTTCGATAGTGCAAGTATACAGGATAAACTCGGCGCTTTATTCATTTATTTGAATAATGGCGATCCAATTGACGCAGCAATGATAAGTAAATTATTGAAACATGTCTATCGAGAAACAAAAGAAGTAGAAACATCCTCATCGAAATGAAATTTTTATAATTGTTATTCTGTTTCTTTAAAAAGGATGAAATTCGATCATTATCTCAACAATTCATGCAACAATTAGGTGTTAGTGAACATGGTAAGACAGATTCTATTAGTTGAAGATGAACAAAGCCCAAAATTTGTAGGTACTATCGATCGACAACAGTTTATTATCGCTGTTCAACGATATATACCTTCGTATGAACTCGATGAGCTCTTACATTTCGATATTATTCCAAGTCAATTACTTGACGAAGCGAATATGTTGCCGTCACTTCAAGCTTCATCGACAAATCTTCAAAGTGCACATCAATCGGGCAATCCAGATACGATTTCTGATGAACAATTGAAACTCATAGCCCAACAAGCAACGAAACGAAATTGGCCGAAATTAGCACTGACACTCGGATTTTTGGAATATGATATCGAAGCATATAAATCAAAGAATCAAAATGATTCAACAGCAACTGTAATACATTCGATTTTAATAAACACAATCGAACGTTGATTTTTTTTTTGCATTTTAGTTATACGAATTACTTAGTATGTGGCGTGAACAAGAAGCAGTATTGGCAACTAAACATCGTCTCAAACGTTGTTTAGAAGATGCAGATTTTTCCGACCTGATACCTTTATTAAATTAAATCTGTTTGACTAAACACTCTCGTTGAATGATTCACTTCAATAAACTAAATAAAAGAAGAATGTGTTGTCTACAGCTGGCACCAGATGAGAAAATTGACATCAGGTAGATAATAAAAAATACTCTCTTGTGATCTATAATCGATATGCGTAAATAAAAATTATACGGATTTATCAGACAGTAATATCCGTTTCAGAACATTCTATTACAATAATTGTTAATAATTATTTGTCAAAAAAAATAAGAAAGAAAAAAACTCATTTCCAGAAGAACTAACAAACAGATAGATACTTCTATGATGATTTTAACGCTTGAGCAAAAGAACAACAACAAACATGACTTATTCACAGTATCGAATTCAATTAATAATTTTCTTCCCACGATTTATCATGAATTGACATAAACAGTAGAAATCGAAATAGAATTTATAGTTATTGACTTGAATTCTCCAAAGAATTCATCTATCATCGCGAGAGCAATTGATAATATCAGAAAAAATATTCATTGATACGTTTTTCTTTTCTTTTTTTTATAAAGACACACATATTCTAATTGAACTTCATTAGCACAGACAACGACTTATGGAATATAAATAAGCATGCAAGAAAATTACTATTTTTCTTTGGCACCACCTGTGATGATAATTGATATCCGTTGGTGAAATCAAATTTCAATGTACTACCATTCATGTCAAATATCACATCAAGGAAATCCAGCCAACAATCAATTTGATGTTATAACTAATACCAAAGTCTAATCTGGGTTTTAATATAATCGAAGAAAACTATCATGTGTCGAAAACTAATTAAAATTTTTCTTAATACAATATTATCGAACATCTAGTGCGCGTCAGTTGTTCGATGTTAACAAGCCTATTATAAATGTGAATGAGGACTTTCTTTTCTGACCAATTAAAATTTTAACATATGTTTTTCGAGACAAAAGAATGTTGTCAAAGATCTTTTCTTTGAAGCTATTTTTTTTCTATTTCTTCTCTTCCTTTTCCCCACCCTCCTCTTCTCTCTTTCCTTTTTCGTTTTCTCTTCCTGCTTATCTCTCTCTCTCTCTCTCGTCTTTTCTCTTTATATAACTACTAGAAATAAAAAAAAAGCATACAGACATTACTCATGAATACCAGCAGTGAGAATCTAGAGACAGATCTTGTACGTGTGATCTTCTCATTAACTGATGAACAACGACGTTCGCCGCATTTACAAACATTTTGTCAATTTATTTATTGTAAATTTGTTACCAATGAATTCGATGAAACAAGTCCATCATGTCATGTTTCATCCGAACGATTATTTCTCTCGGCTGAACATCCATCGCAAGTACATTTTCTTCGAACACGATTTATTAATCTCATTCGAATTTATATCTATCCAATATTTATTGTTCTCGGCATATTAGGAAATAGTCTTTCATGTTTAATTATGTTTCTTAATATTCGTCGAAATGGTTACACGGCCAATCTTTATTTAACATTATTGGCATTCGTGGATTGTTTATTTATCTTAGGCAGTGCTCTACCTGAATGGCTATGGAATTTAGATTCGACGTTCGATTTTCGGCAACGATCACAATTTTTCTGTCGATTTATTTACTGGTTCGGAAATTTCATGACACATTTATCTGCCGGTCTCGTTATTAGTGTCACCATTGAACGTTTCATTGCTATTAAATATCCATTAATCTCGCATAAAATTCATACTGTCAAGCATACTCATATGTTATTGGTTACGTTAACTATTTTTCTCTTTCTATTAGATAGTCGTTTATTTTTTCTTCTCAATCATATTCACGAAAGTATTCATTTTGTTACGACATGTTCAAATAATACGAACGTTAAATATCGACACTATGAAATAACCGAATGTAGCATTGAAAACTATCAACATGAACAAATTTGGTTGATTATCGATTTTTCTGTTTACACATTATTTCCATTTTTAATTATTGTCACATTGAATTCATTGATTATTCATCGTTTAATTATTGCTCAACGTAAACGACAACGAATGTCACATGTTCTTTCTTTGTCAATTGAATCTGAAAAGAAAACTCTCTCGCGTAATCATTCGGATAAACCGGTAATAGAAAATGATTACACATTTTCTTATCTACGTCGATGTCAATCTGTTCCCGAACGAGCGCCATCGGCAGTCATGCTTCGTCCACCGTTCAGTAAACATCATCTACAAAAAAAGAAACTCATTGATTAATATTTGTTTTCTTTCCTAGATTATTCTCATCATCCACGTTCCAGTTTTCGTCAATCGAATAGTTCAAACGATTCAACGAATCGTGCTCGAAATTCGAGCATGCGTCAACGAAAAAATTCGTCGAATACACGTTTGACAATTCTATTACTATTTATTTCGGGTACATTTCTTGCCTTAACATTACCAGCTGTTGTACTGAATTTAATTGTTTCAATTCAATTGACGCCCAATGGTACAACATTCGATATTTCAATTGATACATCACGTCGAGATCAACAGTTGACAGCGAAAACCTACTATACAATCTGTCGTTTATTAATGATTGTGAATCATTCAACTAATTTTCTACTTTATCTCGTTGTTGGCAAACGTTTTCGTCGTGATTTGAAACTGATTTGTCTTGGACATTGGAGACAATTTTGTCGACAATAAAAAGAAACATTTCAAATTGTGATATCAAACAAATATTTATATATATATATATATATTTTTTTTTTGTCAATTTGATAATCTATTTTCTTAAATCGAAATAAATATGTCAAACATATTCATTCTCAAAACTGAATTGTCTCTTCTCACAAGTCAAGGTCTTTGATTTATTTTTGTCCTTTATATTAATAAAAAAGTCATCGTCAGCTGCCTGTTTATTGTCGATGACGTAGTTTATTTTTTACTTAATATTTATTTTGATGCAACGAGACGATTAAAGTGTTTTACAACCATCAGACAGGATTTGTTCATTTTAATTACTATGAAACAACAATAACAAGTTATTTATTCGACAATCGAAATACTGTTATTATAACCATCGATTAGAATTATTGACAAGCGAAGACATCCGTTTGGTCTTTCATATGTTTATTTCGAGATTCTATTTATTCAATGTACGAGAAAAATCTAAAAACGTCGACAGCAGATAGAATAAATAATCATGTCACTGGAAGAATACGAGACAAAAGGCAAGCAAGTCTAGGCATAAATAAAGAAAGCACATGTGATGATAATCCTATATATAGAAAGAAAAACTCTTGGAAAGTGTTAAACAATAATGTTGGTTTACTTCTAGATATTTTTAACTAGACAAGAAAAAGGCTTTTTTTAGTTTATTCTGTTTAATATCTCAATTTGCAGGAAATCATATAAAATTTTAATAGAAATCACGGTTCGATTCGACATCTGTCAATAAGGAAAATGATTGGTTGGGTTATAGTTTCTTCTTGTTCTCTATCTTTCGATTTCATGGATTTTCATAAATTTGAAAAAGAAATAAAATGGCATCGAAAAATCGAAAAGGCAAACCAACTGCAGCAGCTGTAAGATGAATCCAAAACAAATATATTTCGATTTTTGAAAATTTTCATTTGAATTAGCCATTACCGGTTATCAATGATCCGGAAATGGCCGAACGGTTTGAACGTGAATTAAATTGGTGTGTGGGTCAACTCGAATGTATGCTAAGATCACCGTCGAACAGAGATAAAGATCCTCGTATGAAGAATTAAGACGAGTCTTTTTTGTTTTGTTGTTTAAATAACATTTTTTGTTCAGCTCGAACAGCTCTACAGACATTAACAAATCCGAAAACATCGATCATACGTAAACGACAAATGATGCAGCAATTGTTCGGTGATTATCGACAAAAAATGCAAGAAGAAGAACTCACTCGACAGAAACGTTCGTTGTTTTTATTTTAATTCATTTGTTTCCTATCGATTTCTTTTTGTCTTTAGGTCATAATCAAATACGTGCAAATACAAAAACAGAAATTCCACTTTCATCACGTTTTGTTCGTCGTACTCATTCGACAACTGATCCAGCACCAACAAATCAACAGACATTTTCATTTAATTTTGAAATACCTACTTCTGATCTTGATCAGAATTCATGATTGTTCTTTCATTGATTTTCTTTTGTTACTATTTCAGATATGTCCATTGAACAAAATCTTTTGATTAACATAGTTGATCAAATTTTACTAATCGACGATAATCTTTCAACGAATGGTAAAAACATAAAGAAATTTTAAATCGAATTAATTTGTTTTTTTTTCGTTTTAGATTTGAATGCATTACGAACATTTAAATCCAATGCACAAACCTCGAATTCATCGATAAATAGTTTATTACAAGTAGAAAAACAAAAACAAAGTTAACTTTGTTTTACGTAGATCAATTGTATTTTAGCTTCTACCAAATGTAATTCAACGACAAATCAATGAGTATCTTAATGAAATTCTCAATCAACTCGTTCTTTGTACAGGTGTCAATGCAAAATCTCAACTCTCGAATACAATATCTCATTTAATCAAACGAACAATTGCAAATCGTAAAGATATAACAACAAAACAGGCTCAATTTACCAAACAAGTCAATGCTTTGAATGAACTCTATGCAAAACTGAATACACAAATTCAAAATAATTTCATTGAACAAATGAAAATGGTGAAAGCCAACGATTTAAATACGAATCAAATCGATACACTCAGAGAACAATATCAATTATTGCTCAAAGAAATTCAGTAAATTGAATTTACTATTTTCAATTCGCATTTTCATTTGATTTTATCAATAGATTACGTCGATGTGAACTCATTCGTGAGATTTACTCGATGGAAAATCTTGAAACCTTACAGAAATTAAAGTAAATTCATAGGACAAAATTTCAAGTTTTCATCTTTGTCTTCTCTCGATTTTGCAGATTCGAATACGAAGAAAAACAACACTACTACGACGAACAAGTCACTCATTTGAAAAAACTCGAAATGTCTATTGGAAATGAAGGTGTACACTATCAACAATTAATTAAACGCTACTACGAACTATGTGACGAGAAGATCAATGCACAAAACGCTTTGAAACGACTCAAACAACAACGTGACAGTCGAATTCTTTAAAAAAAAAATCTGTCTAAATCTTCTCTCTCTCTCTATGCTCTTTTTTTCTCTTGTATACTGTCAGATAAAATTTCAAAACAAACTAAAAGGTGAAATAAATAATTTTTGAGATAATGTCAACGTAGAATGATATGAAAAAATGGGTCTGATTGTGTTTTATTTATCATAAAAAATTATTAACATCATGCTGTTAGATAGAAATGATTTGCTTTTTTCAAATGTGACAACTTTATCAACAACAAATACACATCAACTTTCAACAAGTATAACAACACCAACGACAGATAATGACGATGAGGATATTAAAAATACACTTTCCTATGCTATACCATTGACATGTTTAGCAATTATACTCGTTCTTGGAATTATCATTGGCATACGTCATCGACATCGTGTTTTAGATAAATGGATTTCATTAAAACAAATGAGAAATACAAATCCGAAATTTCGACGTGAATTAGGCATAAGACGTGACTCAGAATTTGAATCGTATATTCAAGATGATGAAAGGCCAGACACGACGAAAAATGAATCAATTCAAGAATATTCATTGACTATCTTCTGATCCTTCGAATAAATTTCACTGTTTACTTATTTATTTATTTATTTATTTATTTATACAAACTAATGACTAAATAGTAAACGATTCGTTTAGATTCAAAGTTATTGGCAAAATTTCCGGCATAACCGAATGATGAGTTAATAATGCCATTAATGTTGGAAATTGTTTTGTTGTGCCTTTAATACGATAGGACAGTTGATTATTCGACATGGATTTTTCGATAAGATAATGAACAATATTCGAATCATGAGTAAATTTCGGTACTTTTATTGAAAGTGCATAGCAATCGGTATGTGTTGTACTATGACGAAGAATAAATGCGCCATAATCAGCTTGTTGAAGAACATTATGAACGGCTTCTCTGAACAAATCGAAAAAAAATCAATATGAGAATCACTTTGTATGTATTTTTCTTTTCGATACCTTTCGAGATACGGTTTATACCAACGTGAAATCGCAATCAGATCATCTGTTGTTGTACTCGACTGTCTAATTTAACAAACAGAAAAAAAATTAACCTTCAATTTTTATTCGAATGCACGTCAACAACAAACTTTGTCGGATAGATCGTCATTGTCGAATGAGATTTATGATTACAAATCGATCGATTCGATGAATATTTTCGTTGATGACATGTACATGTTAAACAACGAACATTCACCGGAATTAATGAACAAGAGAGAATTTGTACGGGTACGAGTTTAGTCGATGACGTTTGGTCGCTGTAACCTGAATCAGTTGATATCGACGAGACGTTCGTTGTTCGACGTGGTAGACGACGATTTGTTGATTGAGAAAAAAGATATTTGACACTTTCTAATGGATCATCATCGATAGGCATTTCATCGCCAAGATCGACATCGATATAATCAACAATCGAAAGAGATTTTTGAAATTCTGAAACGAATGATGTCGTCGGATAACGTTTCATTGAATTGAGATTCGGATCATGATAACGATAGATAAGTGCAGGCGAATGAGGAGTAGTCACTTTCGATGGAAGATTGTTAAACTAGATGAAAACAAAAGAAAAACAAATTAATTTACATGTTTTAAGATGTTTTTACATGAGCTTTGACTTCCATTGGTGAAAGATATCCATCTTCATCGAAATTCTTCTCGTTATTCGATAAGAATTTGTCAGAAGATGGATTTGCTAATGTTAAATCAGGAATTATGTCATTCGATATGGTATTTCGACGAGGTCGATGAAGAGTAATGAAACGTCGAGCCTAGAATTAATCTGGTTTTGAAATCACGACTCGAAGAAAAGTTCTATTTACCCAATTTCTACTCTTCTCTAATAAACTTGTTCGTCGTCGAATCGAACGAGTTGAACTTGGCAAATCATTCGAATTAAGCATATTAAATAATAGAAAAAGAAAACAAGAAATAAATTTCTCTTGTTCTTACGCCGTCGATCGAATAGAAGAGTAATTTCTTTTTCTGCTTCTTATTTCAACAGAGAGAACATCTGAAGAAAAAAAAACAATAATTTCTATGGTAATCAAAAAAGAAAATTCATGTGATGTCATCGTATGAAAGTCATTATCAAAGATAAAAGAAGAAGACGAACAACAAGAAAAAACAACACTAGTGAACGATTATGATATGATGTAAGAATATATCTCTTTATTTCTTCATTATATACATGCTGAGAAAGAAAAACTCGATGCACGACAGGTGACAACCTTCGTTCAAGGTGATGTTGATCGATGCAGTAGAACAACGATTGAAAGACAGTTGTTGGAATGAAAGTGTTAATATATTTTATTTCTCAGATATCTTCTCAACACGAGAAAAAAAAGGTCATCAGTGATGATGATCGAAGATTCTCTTCTTCTTTTTTTCTTCTTTTAGAGCGAGCGGGTTAACCTTTCGAACCTTGAATATTTGAATATAAAATACACGCATACGAGACTAGATTAGTTCGAATGTGTAAAAAGAAAAAGTTACTTGAAAGTTTTTATTAACACAAATGATCGACTATTGAAAATATAACAAAAAAAAAAACAGTGAGACAGAAAGAAAAGAAAGTCGAGTTAAAGATACAATCGATTGTCAATTGAGGGGACAACATATGTTACATTAGTGACAACTTCAATAAAACTCTTTCGATACACCTTGAGCATATGTACGTATGTCTAGTTAACTTAACTCAATCTCATCTAGACATATTTTTAACTGCATTCAAAGAACAATAAACAAGCGAGAAGAAGAAGAAAAAAGAAACAACGAACAAAATGATGTAAGATATGTGTACGAATGAACGTTTGGGGGCATACTTACACATCAAACTCATCATCATCCCCCATATGTATAGACATTAGTATATATCATGAGAAATGAATGGTCACTACGTGCGTAGCAGAACGATATTTCATGACGCGTCTTAGTTATTAATAGGTTTCATTTCTCTACACACTTACGTACGTACATCAGTTCGATTCTCTTCTCTCTAAACGTCTATATGTACTTACAATCAGAAAGTAAAAAGTTTTTTTTTGTGTTCTTCTCACTCGTTCAATATATAATTAGATCATAATCTTTGTCTATTCGATAGTAAATACGCGATATTCTTGTATTATAAATGACCAATCAAGAACGTATTAGAAGAGAAGACCAGTTTCTTTGATATGCTTAATATGCACACAAAAAAAGTATATCGGATAATGATAAATGAGAATAGACAATGTATGTATGTTTGATGGTTAAAAAGAATCTTGAGTATGCTCGCATATAAACTCTTCTAGTGACAACAAATATGATGTGATGATCGTCATTCTTTCTTCTCTTCTCTCGTTTGCGGTGTATGTGTTGAGTAAGAAGTAGAAGAAGAGAAAAAGAATGTGAAAGAGAGAGAGAGAGCTAGAACAAAGCGAACTTGTCCATCACGCAATTTGTATTAAAATACGGTCAAAGTAAAGGACTTAAACGAGAGAATATGAACGAAAGTAATCGAATCCCTATCACTTATATTCATTTGGTTGGTCTCTTTCGAATAGTCGACAAAATAAAAAAAAAAGATCGATATTTGATCGCTTTCAATTGATTAATTAGAACGAATGAAAAAAAAAGAGTAAAAAATAGATCTCGACCTCTCTTATTCTACTTTAACATTAAATAATGCGATCATTAAGACGGGATAAAATAAAAACTAAACAAATCAATTCATATTGCGTGCTAAGACATAATTTTTATGCCTCCTAACTAGACAGTCAAATGAGTCTCCTCGCACTTTCTTCTTTTTTTTAAAAACTTTTCTCAATGTTTACTAATGAATTGACCGGTTGACACATAACTGTCTCCTTGGATATTCGAAGGATTTTGAAAGTTAACCATAAATATGAATACAAACCTTGCGTTCTTATTGCAGCTAATAAGAGAAAACAAAAAATAAAACCTGAAGACAAACTAAGATTCAATCGAACATCATCTATGCACATAATTAGCCTTGGCAGTTGAAGTTGTAATAATGAGAAGGTCGATGTGCCTATACAGTATTTTACCTAATGATGTCTGTCAGGCGTTGGTGGTAAAAAAAAACGAGAAGGAGACGAACAGAAAGAGAAGTGTCAATAACAACATTCATGATCGGGGATATATACTTGACTTCATAGTCGTGGTTCAAGTAAATCGATTGACGAGACAAAAAGTTACTTAGCAATCTCTTATTTACGATTTATCGTAAGTCTTTGTTAATATCCGACAGATACGTAAACAAATTATCGTAATGACGACAATAGATATCGATGATTTATGTTTGATCTTTTGTTTTTATTACAATAATAATCGAAAGAAATAGGAAACAAAGGCTATTTCTACATTGTCGATGTTCTCATGTCACGTGCTGATTTATCTTCTTGAAAATGAGGATTTCGTTTGACAGTTTTCAATGTTCCTAAACTGCTTGTTCGAGGGTGTTGTTGTGCTGGTCGATAGTCTCGATCGCCAAGGCAACAACGATGATAGAGAATACATAATTTATCAACACAATCATGTAGTGTTTGAACACAAGCTCGTCGAAAACGTTGACCAGCAAAACAATAGAAAATAAAATTCGTCTAAAACAAAGTCATTGAATAAGAAAAAAAAGCATTTGTTTTCGACTTACTGCATTGTTCAATTGTAATAGAGGTACAGTGATTTGTGACCAAAGAATGTCACGTTTGGCTCTTTTAAGATCTCGTTGTTCTTTTGCTGTTGATTTTGACGAATAGAGATAGGCAATGATTGCCGGTGTTGTAAATACATAAAACGCAAGATTAACAGTAACTAACATGATTGTTAATTGTCGTTGTTTACGATTCGAACTGACGTCTGTTATACGCATGTTCATTTTATTCTCACTCAAATTTTCTTGTTCACGTTTTCGTCGAAATAATGTAAAGATAGTAAAAAAATTCGATAGTAGTAATATATCAGGAATGAAATACATGGTAATCAATTGATGGAGACGATGTTCGAATGCTCGTTCGGGATGTAGACGACATTTTCCATGAGCCGTTAAAGAATCTGTATGATAAAATATAGGAAATGTCGATGACAAAATAATGAATGTTATTAAAACGAGAATGCCAACAGAACAACGAGCAGAATGTTGTGTACAAAAACGTTTGGCTAGAAATGGAGACGATACAGCAACACAACGTTCTACGAAAAATGAAATCATATTCAAATATTAATGAGAGAATATTTTCATTCATTATCTATACCTATTGTTATAATAACTAAAACCCAATTAGCACAAAATGTAAATAAATCTCTTAGAAATGTCAATGCACAATGTAGAAATGTAAACCAACGATATCGAAATAAACTCGGCACATGTAAAATAAGAACAGCACTATCAAATATGGCCATATAAGTGATAAATACAGCTGATGATGTATTACGTAGAGATTTTCGATTGATGACGATTAATGCTAATGTATTGCCGATAAGTGCAATTATTAATATAAATGCTTGAACGAATGTAAAATAAAAGTTGACTTTTTTAAAATATGAATTGACTTCTTTTAAAAACCAAGCATCTAATGGAGATAACGATGAATTAGCTGTATGATTGAGTATAGACATTGTATCTAAATAAATGCGAGTAAAAGAAGAAGAAAATTATCTAATAATAATAATGTAAGTAAAGAAGTTTTTTGCCCAGAGCTAATCGATATAGCGACAAAATTTGGCAGTATTTTCGAAGACAAATAAACACAAACTGTTTCACATGTCAATAGAACGGCTCTACAACATACATTTTATGAGTCCTCATGCTGTCGTTTATGTCAATAGAGCTTTACCGAGTCTGAAATGTAATAATTTAGTTTTTAGCAAAACTCGCCTAGTAGTGCATGTTTCTCTCTCTCTCTCTGTCTCGCTAAAGAAAAATAGGGAAAAAAATGCCAAATATGTTTTTAACTAAATTTCATCGACCAGATACTAATCCTTGTTGATCGATCTTGATAAAATCAAGTACTGTTGACTTATTTGCTCTGATTAATCACGGTTGAAATGTTGCTTAATAAAATTTAACGAACAACATCAACTGAAAACGTTGTCGTTTTCAGATAAAGACATGTAATCCAAAGATAGAAACTGACGGAAATGCAAACGACTCATCTTGATGTTATAAAACAACTTCGATTTGTTTCTTCTCTTAATATATTCCACTAAGACATGGTAGAATGCGAGAGAAAGAGAGAGAGAAACAAAGACAAGGAAAGAAAAACAAATAAATGCTTTTTAGCTTTTTCTCGTCTTCGTATTTATAAGGAAAAAACTAGTGACAATATTGATTTTGATATCTTCATTGTTTTCACGAGTTTTTCCATAATTGAACAAAAAAGATTTAGCTTGGCTATAATCACGTATTTACTTGGATTGGAATATTTTTTCATCTCGGAAAGAGATTGTTGAATTCGAATGTATTAGTATTTTCTTTTTATAAATCAACGAAAGTGTGACGAAAATAGGATTAAGAGATGTCTTTTTCCTTTTGTCTGCCCAGGAACGGGAAATAAAGGCTGCAGGCAAATTAAATGTAAATAAAGAAAAAGTAAATAATATATTTTGTCGTTTAAAATTAGATTTTTTTTTCTTATTTATTAGAATATGTCAGGCACCTGATGCACACTTCTGTCGAAAATAATACAATAAAAACAGTCAAAGAATATTTCTATAATAGATACTATCAGCATAGAAATAAATAAAAACTGGTTCCAATTTCGTTTGTTAGTAAGTAATCTGAAAAAAATATAAATTAAATATAGACAAATTATACATTGATGATAGATTTGCATTAATCTTTCAATGAAACGTTTTAGTATTTTTCAATTGTCTATGCCTAGTTTGTTTTTTCTTCTCTCTTATTCTATGTGGAAAAATGAATACAATAAATCGAACCAACTATCATGTTCACATATGCTGTTCTATTTCTCCCTTTAATAAAGGCATTAGATAAATAAAAAACACTTCAATATCAAATATCATTTGGCATATTTCGAAATATCTATACTGTTTTCTCTTCAAGTAAACAGAAACCTACCATAAGCATCCGGGCATCACTCTTAATCTCGTAGTAGTAGCGCACGCAACATTTACATATAGATAGAATCTCAAGAGATAAATATTCTCTAATTACTCGAAGGAGAAAAATATTTTATCGATTAGATATCAGATGCACATGTAAAAGCAAACGAAAAGAGAAGAGAACTACGAATTGAATTAACAAGTTAGACAATAAGATGGATATTCGTTAAAATTTTAGAATTGGTATGGCTCTTGTGGCGCAATCGGCTAGCGCGTTCGGCTGTTAACCGGAAGGCTGGTGGTTCGAGCCCACCCAGGAGCGTAAATTTTTTGTTGCTTGTTGAAATGACAACTCTTTTTCTTCGCCTAGAATATAGCTAATTAACAAAGAAAAAATTCATTTTTGAATGTGACAGATTTGAGTTCATTTTAAAAGTTCTACCTATCGTAGCTCTTGTGGCGCAATCGGCTAGCGCGTTCGGCTGTTAACCGGAAGGCTGGTGGTTCGAGCCCACCCAGGAGCGTAAATTTTTTTTTTTTGAAAAATCTTTCTTTTTATTTATTTCATCTACTTCGCAAAAACAAAATAATTAAAATATCTGTCTATATTTTTAACGTCAAGCGTCCGCATGTTCCACTATTCGAAATGACATCGATTTGAGCTTGTGCTGCGTCTTCCAATGCATAGACTTTACCAAGTAAAGGTTTTAAATATTCATGTTGAAGTCCATGCTGTAAATGAGCATTGATCATTTGAAATTCATCCTGAATAAACAAAATATCGTTGTTCGTTTTTTTTCTCTTCTATGTCATTATTTTGAATTCATCTCACTTCGCTTGAGCTGAATAAAGTCACACCTGCAATACTCGTTTCTTTGGCCATCAATAGTCTTGGATTGATATCAATCGTTCCACGATTACCAATAACAATAACACGTCCAACACTTGATTTTAATAATTGTAAATCAGCATTCAAATTGACATTTGCTAACATTTCAAGTATTAAATCAATACCTTCATTACTTGCTGTGACATTCTATTTGAATAAATAAATAAATATGAGACATTAAAATCGATTGTTATCATCTTACAGCAATTTCTTTTAAATATCCTTCTTGTTTATGATTGAAAACCAAATCTGCACCTTGATCACGGATAGCTTGTAGACCTTGTTCAGTTGATGCTGTACCAATAACACGTAAACCAAATGATTTTGCTAATTGTACAGCTGCAATACCAACCTAAAGTACGTATGTCTTATTTTTTTTCTTTTATCTCTGTTGTTATTGTTTATATCAACTTACTCCACCACTAGCTCCATGAATCAAAACTGTTTCATTCGGTTTCGCATGTCCTCTATGACAAACAAAAGATAAAAAGAAGATCTTTTAAATTGTTATCTTTCAATTTTTTCTCTTTGTTTCGCACTCGTCATTTGTAATATACCAAAAACAAAATCATTACAACATGGATGATTTGGAAGCAGTACTCATCGCTTTAGGAGCTGTTCTTGCTCTATTACTTCTTATAGCTATTCTAAGTATTGGTTGTTGGTATTGGAGACGACGAAGCATATACAATCGTTTACCAGACACAGTAATCAATGATGATCCACCGTTATTACAACGATTTACTCAACCACATATCGAACGTGCTCAAGCACAAGAACAATCATCATTGCTAACATGTCATTTTTATATACGAACTGCTGGCGGATTAATGTTTCATTCTCAATTATCACAGATTGGCTCTGACCCAGAAAAAAGCTGGTTTCTTGTTACACCAATAAAAAATACTGGTACAACTTCATCCGATATTGCATCACAAATTTTGACTATACAACCGAAATCTGAGCGTTTAACTCATTTAATTGATGAAGAAACTACAATTACTTATATTCGAACGTTAAATAGTCTTTTTAGTCGTTTGCATCATCCATATGTCGAGCCAATTGTTCGATTGGCTCTGTTATATACACAAAAAACAGTTGTTGTCGTTAAGAATTATCAACGTTTAGGTTCATTGAAAGATTTATTACATGGTGTTCAGCCGACAGCACATTTTCATGTAAATTTAATTTTTTATTTTCAAATCGAATTTTTGTTTTGTTAGGGAAAATATTCGTATCGAAGCTCAGGTCTTTCACTCGATCGTGTTCGAACATATTCTCGACAATTACTCGAAGGTCTTCTTTTCCTACAATCGAAATCTATGCCGCCTATCGTCGATTTACATAGTGGAAATATAATTGCAACAGGTTCATCGGTTCAAATCGGTGGCTATGAATATCAACTATTAGAACAACGTTCACGTATTCATCCGTTGATTCGACGTGCCACATCATCATTGATTCTACCCGAAGGCATGACAAAAGGACAAGCATCTGAAGTCTTCTGTTTCGCTGGTATTATTTTCGAAATGTTATCAGGCTATGAACTCGGCGAACAAATACGTGGCCTAACACCGAAACATTGGCATGATTGTGGACGAGATCCCGATGTCCGACAAATGTTAACACGTGTACTCGATGTTACACAACCGGTATTAACTCTAGCAGAAATTCGACAATTACCCTATTTTTCAAGTCCAACACCGAAATTAAAAGAACTACAAACGTATACACCCATGCCAGGTGATTTCTCTCCCGAAGTTAAAACTCTACTTGAACAATGGGCAACAACATCGAGAAAAAAACGAGCTTCATTAGCTCGAAGTGCCACATTAGAACGAAAGAAAAGCATGCAAACATTGCGACCAGGTGATACAGCTATTATTAATTTAAGTTACACACCATCGGCAGCAATCACTCCACTAACAACAAGCTCAAATCCTATGGCAACGGCTGTCCCTCCTCCGCCAGCAACAACTGCTCCAGCACCCCCGCCACCACCGCCGCCAGCAATGTCTGCACCGCCACCTCCTCCTCCGCCGCCAACACCCGCAGCTTTAGGTGGCGGCGATGGTGATCGTTCTGCACTTCTAGGTGATATTCGCACAGGTTTGAAACTTAAGAAAACTGTTACAAACGATCGTAGTGCACCGAAATTCAAATAATTCGAATGTTTTTTAATTTAAATAAAATTGCGCAAAGAGAAAAACAAGAATCAATCTGTTTCTTACTTGATAACAAGAGCTCGATAAGCAGTAAAATACGGTACACCTAAGGCTGAACCTTGTTCGAATGACACATTTGGTGGTAAAGGAAAAACGAATTCAGGACGAGCTACACAATATTCAGCGTAAGTGCCAGTTATTGTATTCACTGTAAATACACGATCTCCAGCCTAATTCATAATTAGTTTTTCTATTTTAATAAATCAATATCGATATGTACCTTAAACTTATTAACATCAGCACCGACTTTTTCAATAACACCAGCAGAATCAAGACCTGGTATGTACGGTAAATTAGGTCGTCGACTATATGTACCCGAACGTATGTAAGTATCGACTGGATTAACGCCAGCAGCATGTACACGAATCAATACCTAGATCAATGTTTTGTTTATGACATCAGCATGATGATTTCTTAATTTTTAATTACTTCTCGTGATTGAATTTCAGGTATAGGCACATCTTTGACTATTTTACAAACACTGGCATCGCCTATGAAAAGTAAATTAATCGTATGTAATAATAAAGTTCATTATAATTTCAATGTGAATTAATACCAAATTCTTTTACTAAAATAGCTCGCATGACATTCATGACTATAAATCTTAGTTAGTGTAATATGTATTTTGTACTTGGTTTCCTCGGTGAGTGAATAATGATGCGTAACGATTTGCGGACAAGAAAAGACCAATACAATGCTGACGTATTACCTTTATTGTAAAGAATTCGATTTCGTTGGAACTCAAAAGAAGTAAGTGCTGGCATCTAGCACTGTATCTTTTGCCTAATTTCTAATCGAATATCTGAATTGTTGCATAATTAATTTAGTTTTTCATTCAAGATAAACGTGAGAGATGAAAACTTGATAGTTACTGTAATCAAATGTCTTTTTGAAGATGTGTTTATATGCTGTATTGAGAGGAATAAAGCGTTATTCTCTCAATTATCGAATATTCGTTGATAATGGTAAACAAATATAGAAAGAGAGCGAAAAGACATGATACGCAATTAAGATTAAGAACAAAAAAAATGGAGAACGTTAGATTAGATGATTATATAAGTATACAAAACAAGACAAAATTATGAATGATACGATTCGTTAAATATATTGCTATGTGCTTAATCATTAAGAAAAGCACTCATTTTTCAAGGCCAGATGCTATTTGACAATCTATCGAAAAATTGCACAGATATAAATGTGCGTCATTTAGTTTGCTCTTGTTTTTGAAAACAAATCTTAGTATACACAACGACTATTGTTTAGTATATTTTAAAATGCAACATTATAATAAATCCTATTCGCACACAGTTCCATTGAGTATCAAACTAATCTGCAGTATTTTCATGTGGTTTCCTTTGTTCATTTCATTTATTAGTTTATGGTATTTCCCTAATATTACTATTATTTATAATATCCTAGTTTCAATCTATATTATTATTTCCTTGATAACAATGTATTCCATTGGTTTTATTACGATTATGAAACAAAGATATATCACTGAGGAGTTTTTCAATGGTTCACAATGGAAAAAATGGCGAAAAAACTTTGAATGTAAATTATACGATAATCAAGATATATTACATATTGTGATTATTCCAGTTTATCGAGAAAATCCATTGATTCTCGATGATACTTTACAATCATTAGTCGAACAAAATGTGTCAATGTTAGTTGGTATTGCTCTTGAAGAACGTGAATCAAACAGCGAAAAAATTTATGAATATATTGTTCGTAAATATGAAAATAAATTTCTTAAATTAATCACAACCATTCATCCGATGGATTTGCCAAACGAAGTAGCTGGTAAAGCATCGGATTGTGATTATTGTGCTCGAATATTGGTTCAATACTATGAAGAATATTTCAAACATTCTTACAGTTATGCTATGGTTACTTCATGTGATTGTGATAGCATCTGGTGCACGAATTATTTTTTATATTTGAATTATTTATGTTTGAAAAATAATTTGAAAAATTTCAATCATATTATTTATTCGCCAAATATTACAAATATGAGAGGTTTCTCGTCGAGTCATATCCTATCCAATTGGATGTCGACGGCTCGATCGGCAGTTACACATGGACATTTTCGTCGATTATATTCTACTCGTTGTTTCACAAGTGAATACCATATTCCATTAGATCTGTTGAAAAGAATCGATTTTTGGGATTGTGATTTAGTTCATGAAGATGTACATATGCGTAATAAATTAGCTATTCTTAATGACGATTTGCTATCATTTCAAAGTACATTTTTACCATGTGATAATTCGACACCAACAGATATTAATTCCATATTGACAACTGCAGTTTTACTATGGAAACAATCATTACGTTGGAATATTTTCATTTATGATCTATATTATTTAGTTCATATGTTGTTATTAAATATGTTTAAGAAAACATCGTATGAAAATTTCGAAACAAATTCACGAAAAATTCTTCAAGAAATTCTCAACAATTATGAAAATCTATTCTATTTTTTTCTTGTTCCTCTTTCGAACAATTTTTTCTGGATATTCTACTTATGTTTCTTCAACAATCATCCTTACGATATTTACATTCATGTTTTACTTAATTATGTTCAACCAATATTTATTATTGTACACTTTATTTTAGGATTTTCCTATGGATTCATGATTTTGAATAGTAATGGCGAATCGTATCCAATAAAGAAAAATATTCGGTTTCTTTTGGGATTGATGCCTTTTCCTATTTTTGCCGTGTTCTTCCAAGGATTGAACGTCACAGTTGCATGGATTCATACATTGAAAACATCGGTTACTCATTCGGAATCAACGAAAAAAAACTGATATTTTTGTTTATTTATTTATAAAAAAAAATTAGTAAAATAGACATATTATTTAAAAGATCAATTAATATCGAAAACGCCGCATAAATATATGCATAACTAGAGCAACAGCTGATAGAGTATAGAAAATACGAGCTAATACTTTCTTTGCTTGATTGAAATCTTCATCGAGATCTTCACTTATTTTACCTCCACAACAGAAAACATTCTCGTATGTTTCATCATCACAACATTGATTATCACCATTCGTAGAACTACATTGAATTTCCGATGTATTCGTACTATTCGATGTACAATAATAGAATCTCTCAGAACCTGCGCTCGGTGTTGTGTGACGATTGTAACTTGACGAACGATAAATGTATCGACGAGATATCAACAAAAATGAGGATCGAGTTCGACTCCATAGAGAACCTGTCGGTTTGCTGATGGTTGCACCCGTGCGTCGATTTCGATAACGAATGACCGAAGAAGCTGATCGACTACCACTACGAGATCCGGAACGAGAGCGTGATCTCGAACTTGACCTTGATCTGGATCTACGTGGTTGAAACTGTTGTTTTTCATAGAATTCTAAAATATGTATTATCTTTGTTCAAGTGGCGACTTTTTTGTTTAAATTTTCATTCTACAGATGTCCTCGGCTGAAGAATTTTCAATTTTACGTACTATTGATTTCATTTTCAGTTGACAGAATTAGCTTTTGTCGATAAATTTTTGTTTTGATTAATTCTTGACAAAGTTTTTCCCATTGTTTATCTTCATTCGAATCGATATGTTCAGCAAATAAACTTTCACAAATATCAACAATTAATTCTTCAGCTTTCTTCGACGATCTCTTCAACGAATGTTCAGCATCGATTTGTTGAAAACATGAGAAAAAATATACGATCAATACAAATTCTAAACGCATACCAATCGATACTGTATCGACGGTGGAATGTAAGAATATCGCTTTGTCAATTCAAGCGAAAACAAATAAACGAATACACGATGAATAATTTTTTTCGTTCTTTTTATTTGCTTTACTCAATGGTACAGAACTACCAATCATATTCTCTATTTGTATAGTATCTAATTTTCTCGACGAAATTCCTGTAATAATATTATTACGAAGTTCACGTTTCTTTTTTTTTCTTGTCGCAATATTAAATAAATAGAACAGAAACACTGACAGGCACAAATGATAAGCTCAAGTTGAAACGATGATAAAAAGAAAGAGTCCGTAGCATAGTCCACGTTTTGATTTGACTTTCGATCAAAATATCAGCATATATCCGTCAAGAACTTTCGCAATAAATCAGTTGCCAAATAACATGAATCAGACAAGTGGCATCGAACATTCAAAAAAGAAATTCGTTGAGTCATTCTTTTCCTCAGAGGCAAAATATGACCTTTTTTCTAACTCGACGGCTAAAGCTTCTTTTTTTTATTATCTGATGAGTCACCTTTGAAATATAATTTTTTTTCTCTTCTGTCTTTATGTTATATAAAAGATAGGCTTGAAATGATAAAAAACTTGCATTTGAAAGTAAGAAAAAGAAGAAAAAAGGCACGAGAAAAAAACAAGTTATCATGCGCGAATGTATCTCGATTCACATCGGCCAAGCCGGTGTTCAAATGGGCAATGCTTGTTGGGAATTATTTTGCTTAGAACACGGTATTCAAGCCGATGGTTCCATACCGGCTAACACAACGAACGATGGGCATAAATATGATGATTCATTCAATACATTTTTCAATGATACAGGCTCAGGAAAATATGTACCACGTGCAATTATGGTCGACTTAGAACCGACAGTCATCGGTAGATTTCTAATAAAAGCTTTTTTTTTGTAAAGTTACCGATCATTTTAGATGAAATTCGAACCGGGACGTATCGACAATTGTTTCATCCCGAGCAATTGATTAGTGGCAAAGAAGATGCAGGTTTGAATGAATTCGATAGATTATTGAAGTTCGTTGTTTATTTTCTGTTTGTGCTCAATAGCTAATAATTATGCGCGTGGTCGATATACAGTTGGCAAAGAAACAATTGATTTAGTTCTTGATCGTATTCGAAAAGTAGCCGATCGATGTACAGGTTTACAAGGATTTTTAATCTTTCATTCATTTGGAGGTAAAATTATTTTCTCAATGATAAAAAATCGAATAAAAATTGTCTTCAGGTGGTACTGGATCTGGTTTTACTTCTCTTCTAATGGAACGTTTAAGTCAAGATTATGGTAAAAAATCCAAACTCGAATTCGCCATCTATCCTGCACCACAAGTATCAACAGCTGTTGTTGAACCATACAATTCAATTTTAACAACTCACACAACACTCGAACATATCGATTGTTCGTTCTTAGTTGACAATGAAGCTTTGTATGATATTTGTCGTCGAAGTCTCGATGTCGAACGACCAACATACAACAATCTAAATCGTTTATTAGCACAAGTTGTTTCATCAATAACAGCATCATTGAGATTCGACGGCGCTTTAAACGTTGATCTTAATGAATTTCAAACGAATTTAGTTCCCTATCCACGTATTCATTTTCCGTTAGCCACCTACGCGCCGATTATCAGTGGTTTGTTATCAAATTTGTTTTGTTTTTTCTCTTTTTCCATACATATTTGCATTTTAGCGGAAAAGACTCACTATGAAGTTTTGTCCGTTGCTGATTTGACAAATTATGTTTTCGAACCTTCGAATCAAATGGTTAAATGCGATCCACGACAAGGCAAATACATGGCTTGTTGTATGTTATATCGTGGTGATGTTGTTCCTAAAGACGTCAGCGCAGCCATTACAACTATCAAAACAAAACGTACAGTTCAATTTGTTGATTGGTGTCCAACAGGTTTCAAAGTTGGCATCAATTATCAGCCTCCAGCAGTGGTACCTGGCGGTGATTTAGCGAAAACACAACGAGCATTATGCATGCTCTCGAATACAACAGCGATTGTTGATGCTTGGACACGTTTGAATAACAAATTTGATTTGATGTATGCTAAACGTGCGTTTGTTCATTGGTATGTTGGTGAAGGTATGGAAGAGGGTGAATTTATTGAAGCACGAGAAGATTTAGCCGCACTTGAAAAAGATTATGAAGAAGTTGCTGCCGATACAGTCGATGTAAGTTTTGTGCAAGAGATTATGCATTGACGACTTGTTTGTTTTTTTTCAGGCACAAGAAGAAAATACTGAAGAATATTAAAACCAACTGACATTGAAACTGACAATGATGACTTTTGTTCTGCTAATCGTTTTTTTTTTGGAAAAAATATTGTAATAACCAGTATATTTATTTATAAATATCGACTAAAAAAAATATTTTTTGAAAATTTCATTCTGATGCAAGAGTATTGTTTGATCGAGATAACAGCCTCGTTGTGAACTGCCAATCATATTAACCGATGCATTTTTTTTTCTTTTCTTCAATGATAGAACGCAAAGGTTTGCGCTATTTTCGTCCCATTTTTGTGTCCCATCTCACTTTCTTTAAATACTTTCTATGAAACTAAATTAAATGTCAATAAAAAAAACATCGATTGATTTAATACCTGCTTTATCAGTAGTATTCTTACGAAAGAATGGTAATAAAACGTCATGCGATGATGAAATTACCTTGATCTACTAATAAATATCCTGGAATCATAGACAGAATCTATTACTTACATTGTCTGCGTTTATTTTTTGCAGATGCCGTCATCTTCAACTAAATCAAATCCTATAGAAAAGGCTAGTTTCTTGTCTAGATTTTTTCATTGGTATGTATAGCAACGTTGATTAATAACAATTACAATAGAAACTTATTTTCAATAGCTGGATCCATGATCTTCTTAAACAAAGTCGTCAAAAAGGTGCATTAAATCAACAGGATCTCTATGATCTTCCAATTTGGATGCAACCAACACAAATAACTGACACACTCGAAAATAATTGGTTCAGTGAACTCAAACATCATCCAAATAATCCAAGCCTTGTTCGTGCGACTTTACGAACACTCGGATGGACACCATTTCTAATCGGTATTTTAATATTCCTAAATGGACTAGCAATGATAAGTCAAGGATTGCTACTTACATTCCTCATGAAATATTTCGAACCATGTTCTTCAATGCTATCATGGCATGCATGGTCCTTTGCGATAGGAATCATCTTAATTACATTACTATCAATTTTAATTATTCATACAGTTTGCTTTTTTTGAAACATTTAATGCCATGGAATTTATGTTTCTCTCTAGGCAATTCACATCACAGACCAATATGCAATAAAACTACGGGTGGCGTATATTGGTTTAATTTATCGAAAGGTAAATTTTGTAAAACATAATGAAAGTTCGAAGATACACAAGTGTCTGATAGGTTCTTCGATTATCAACTAATTCATTGAATCGAATTAGTTCAGGTGAAATAACCAATCTCGCGTCAAATGATGCAATGAAAATTGAATTATTGTTTTATTTTTTCCATTATCTATGGGTAACAAAATCGAAACATCAATCTTAATTACTAGTCTTATTCTAATTTCTTTTAAACAGATTTCGCCATTGTTACTTGCTCTTATTTCATATGTATTCTGGTATTTTGTTCGATATATCGTACTCATTGCAATTGCATACTCTGCGTTTCTCTATCTTATTCAACCGATATTCAGTCATTTATTTGTTCGAATACGGTATTCATCTAAATTTAACTGAATAAATCGAAAAATATTTCATCTTCTTCTAGAACAAAAATAGTTCAAATAACAGATGAACGAATTAAAGTCATGTCTGAAATCATTCAATCAATGCGTATTGTCAAAATGTACTGTTGGGAATCAGCATTCATCAAAAAAATCAATCATATTCGAAAGTAAATTCATTTCAGTTCGGCAAAATCAAATCGAATACGAAGTATTTACTTTTCTAGACGAGAAATTCAACAATATGTTCATTCTTCATTTTATGATTGTATAAAATGGGTGTTCTTTTATAATTATATGCATTCGACATTTTTCTTTATGTATGGTGCCATGTGGTGGTTTAACATTCATTTGGATACACGATTCTTTGCTGTTGCTTGTTGTACATTAAATTTAATGAAAGTCTATGCGATCGAATTCTTTTCAAATGTTATTCGAGATCTATCAAATTATTGGATTGCCAAAAAACGAATTGAGGTTTGACTTCGAACAATCGATTCTAAAACTGACAG
>ERZ778019.1150-NODE-1150-length-39339-cov-12.124376_pt1 | contig 39339 bp, 52 predicted proteins | sample MGYA00375749_ERZ778019 | MGnify/ENA primary metagenome ERZ778019 (study PRJEB29350, sample SAMN05389821) | bioreactor metagenome | isolation source: Ammonium sulfate bioreactor | place: South Africa: University of Cape Town | collected 2014-03-17 ... | reverse complement strand
AGAAGAATCTGAAACTGATGTATTTTTTAGTTTTTTTTTAAAGTAACAATCAAAGTACAAAAAATAAATTTGTCATCTGTAAAGAAAATAAAAAAAAGTCTCATATTGATTTTTACGGAATCTGGTGTCCTCTATATCAAAACAGAACACATGAAATGTATTTGTTACTCAAAAAAACAAACTGAAGTCAAATCAGACACGGAGGTAAAAGTAACGATTGTATCGTGTTGACAAAATGATACATATTTTGTTTTTGTGCTTAGATGATGAGTTACTTCCGATCATTGTAATGACAGCGGCTAGCCGATTAAATAAACCCCTTTGGACGAATCTAACTCGACTTAAATTAATGGATAATGAAAAACGACCAGTTCGATTTGTTATTGAGCAAAATCCATTCGATGAATTCGATGATGAGGAGATTCCGGAAGAAAAATCTGCATATTTTATTACTGGACGTGTTTATCCCAATAGTGGCGTTTATAAAGATATTGGATTTGATATAGAAATGAAATTAACAATAAATTATCCACAAGAAGCGCCAATAGTACGAATAACGTCACCTGTCTACCATCCGAATATTGAAAACGATGGTAATTTTGTAATTTTACGAAAGCTCTCGAATTAATCGATACAAATAGGTACATTTTGTCATCAAATGTTGAATAATGTTACTCATTGGAGAAAAGGAGCAACACTTGAAGATATTATTGATACTCTTGCTAAATATTTAGATGAGCCCGAGCCGCTCTATGCTGTTAATTTAGGTAAAATTCTTAATAATTTCAATTTCGATTTGATTTTCAAATCTCATTATAGAGATTGCTCAAGAATATCTCAACAACAAAGAAGAATATTATCGAAAAGCTCGAGAAAAGGCTGAAGAAAGTGCAGCAAAATCCTAAGTGCAATATCGTTCGATATTCATGAATTGATCTGAGCTTTTTTCGTCGTTGTATATACATAAATCATTCCTATTTAGTTTAGTCGCAATTTCATCAAAAATAAAGTAATGGTGAGAAGACTACTAAGCACACAAAGTATTTTTTCTTTTTTCATGTCGTAAAAAGGAAGAAAGAGAACAAGCAAAAGAAAACAAACGCACACGTGTTTGTCAGCACATCCTTTTTTTCTTTTACATTCGGAATTTTCCAACCATTCTTGTAATAATTATATACCCTCATGAATACGAATTGTCATCATTTCAAACAAATCAAACTGGACAATATTGTTTCGAAGTTTTATTTGTAAAGATAAACAAAGCAGAAGTAACTGTTTTTATTGACGTAACTACTAAGTTGATTGTTTTAGATTATTGTTCATTAAAGAAAAAAATTATGAGCGGAGCAAGATTAAATAAAGAATTGTGGATAGAAGTCGGAAAATTAAAAAATCTCAATGCAAATTCTGATCCGAAATTTATCGTAGACAAAACCCCATTTGATGATCTCGATGAAGATGAAGATGTTCAAGCTGCATCAGCAGTTGGAAAAGAATATGTCATTCTGGGGAAAATAATTCCGAACTCGAACATATATAAAGAGGGTGCTTATCAAATTGAAATGAAATTAACCTCAACATTTCCCATTGAACCACCAACAATCCGATTTATAACGAAAATTTATCATCCAAACGTTTCAACAGAAGGTTCAATTGAATAATAAAATCTATTTCGATATCTCTAACTGGAAATCACTTTTTTTTCAGGTGAATTTTGCAATGAATTGTTAAAGAAAACTGCCAAATGGACATCAAAAACATCGTTAGTTGATGTTGTTCGAGCTGTTATTCAACATATTGATGAGCCTGATATTGATTATGCGTTGAGTTTTAGTATGACTTGACTTCTGTCGTTTTCATTAGAAAGTTTTATTATCTCTCTTTGTAGACTTGGCTAAACAATATTTGGAAAATAGACCGGAATTCGATCGCATGGCAGCTGAATTCGTCAAGCAACACGCTTTACCACGACCTTAGATGTTGCCTTTTTTCTTTATTTCATATTACATTTTCCAGCTTTGAGAACAAATTGATGTCGATTACTTTTATTGTTTTGACTCAATACATGTGATTATGTTGAAATAAAAGCGATGCAATTTGATACATAACATAAAACCGAAAAATTTCAATGTTAGATTGACGACATATGCAATACATGTTTTCTTTCGATTTAAGTTGAATAATGATTTCTGCTTCGTCTTCCTCTTTTTCTTATTTGGAAATTTCCAAGCTTTTTGTTAATTTAAACAGAAACGAAAACATCACTATATATTGTGTCATTGCAAATGCTTTTTTGTCTGTGCAAACAGAAAAGAAAAATATTCGCCCATAAACACATTGCTTTTTTATTTACCATTGCATTATCGATAGAAATAAAATTCGAAATTATGAGTACAAATAGTCTAGGCAAACGTATATGGACAGAAATATCAAAGCTAAAACTTCTCAATGCAAATTCTGATCCAAAATTTATATTAGAAAAAACACCATTTGATGAACTTGATGACGATGAAGCGGCTCAAGCTGCATCAAACACCGAAAAAGAACGAGTTATCATTGGACGAATACTTCCGAATTCGGAGATATATAACAAAGGTGCCTATCAAATCGAAATCAAGCTACCACGCACATTTCCAATAGATCCACCTGAAGTTAGATTTGTAACACAAATCTATCATCCGAATGTGTCACGAGACGGTTAGATAAAATAATTCGATATTCTTAATACAAATGACTTGTTTCAGGTAAATTCTGTAACAAACTATTGAACAAAGTTGAGGGCTGGACGGCAACAACTTCGCTAGTGGATATTGTTCGAGCTGTTACTAAACATGTTGATGAACCTGATGTTGACCTTCCATCGGGTTTTGGTATGAATTGAATTATTTCTCTATTCACTAAGCTTTATTCTCTTTTTTAGATCTTGCAAAAGAATATTCAGAAAATAGACCAGAATTCAATCGAAAAGCAGCCGAATATGTCAAAAATTTTGCTTTACCACGATCTTAAAAATTTTCTTTTTTTGTACTGAAAAAATACATTGTGTTTCTTGCACAACATTCACGAAATTATTCTGTGTAGATTCTTTGTGTTCTTTTGACTTCTTACTAACTATTTGCTTTGAGGTTATTTTCGCGAAAAAGTAATAACGCAATTTGTCTCGTCCAATAAAAAGAAAGAAACACGATGATTTATCATTAGAGAAGAAATAAAATTCTCACCAAAGTCAAACGCACAAATTAGAAACAATGACGGATATACGAGCAAGACGAACTCATGTGTGCATATGTCAATTGAGAAATATAGATCCGCAAAGTAATGCTCGGATAAAATTTCGTCTTGAAACAGTGCCATTGCAAGAAAATGACGATGGTGAATTAATAACACCAGGATCAGAAGACTGGATTATAACTGGACAAGTCTTTCCTCAATCTGGAATTTATGCTAATCAATCAGTGCCAATTAAGATTGTCATTGGCAAAGATTTCCCTGCAAAACCACCAAGTGTCTTTTCAAGAATTCTACTCTTTCATCCGAACATCGACGGCGGAGGTAGATTAATATTTATTCGGGTCGAATTCTGATGATTCTTTTTTTATTCAGGAGAAATTTGTGATGATCTGTTAAAACAAAATGGAACATGGTCAATAGCATTAACTTTAAATCGAGTTATTGAAGTAGTTACACAACTCCTGGAAACACCGTCGATTGACAACGTCATGAATGATGGTTAATTATGTTTTATTTTATAGGTTTCTCTTTCAAACATTGATCTTCTTTTTTTTTATAGAAGCTGCGAGATTATTCGATAGCAATCGAATGGATTATGAAACTCGCGCAGCAGAGACATTTCGGCGAAATCAAACTATTTAAAATGAATAAAAATGCGCACCATATAAAAAAATATCTTGTATTGACATTGAAAAAAAAAGAAAAGAAAAAAAAGAAAAATGATACATTTTCGACGTTGGTTTTTTTCCTTGCATGTTTTTTATTTTCGGTTTTTTCTTATCAAGACATCCTATTGGATGAATAGTAAACTACACACATATATCATACTAAAAAAAGTAAAGTATTCATTTTTATTGTTTAACTGCAAATGGGAGACGCAAGAGCTAACCTAATTCATAGCACCATTAATAATGCTGTTGCAGCGAGTAATGATAACTATCAATTTAGTGTCGAGTCTCAAGACACTACTGATCCATCAACATGGATCATTTATGGGAAAATAAAAGCAAGAGCCGGTTCTCCTGTTTATAATGGTGGTTATATTAAAATTAGAATTGAATTACCTTTAGGTTATCCTTTCGATCCACCTCTTGTTTACTCTTTACACAAAATTTTCCATCCGAATGTGGACGAATATGGTAAAAATATGTCTGATAAAATTATTTTGATTTTTCGTTTTTTGTGTTTTAAGGTCAAATTTGTAGTGATCTCTTACAGAGCGATGATATATGGGCTGAGGATGACGCCTTCGTTAAACTTACTCAACATTTAACGGATCTGTTGGATACACCAGATCTTCGTTATCCAGTCGGTGCCGGTGAGAAGAAAAAAAATGATACATATATTATTTTCTATTTTGTTTGTTTTAGAGGCTGCTGCTGCATATAATTCAGAACCAGATCAATACATCGCCGTTGGAAGAGCAACATATGAAAGCAATCCAATAGCATGAAACAACAAAGTTTTTATTGAAACAAAAAAAAACAAAACAATTATTTTCGTGATTTTAATCGTTTGACTGATTTAGTTTTTTTCTTTTCCATTTTTTTCTTTGTTCGTCGAGAGATTTTTCCTTTTTTCTTTTTCGCTGAACTATTAAAATCTTCATTAAACAAGACTTCAGCATCATTCAAATGATTCATTATATCATTGGTATTTGTCATCATTGAACGTTGAAGTTGAGTACGTTGTTGTTTTGTTTGTGGCAAACGTTTCAAATATTCTTCTTCATAAGCCACTTGTTCTTTATACGCACGATTTTCTCGTAATAAACGGCTACGTTCGGTATTGAAGATTTCTTCGGGTGTATCGGAATATTTCGTTTTGAAATCTTGTAAAATATCCGAATGATACGCACGTCGTTTGAGATATTCGAGACGTTTATTTGATTTATTTTCACCTTTTTTATCATCGAAATCTTCATTATACTCAACGGGAACGAGTTTAGGTGGCCGATAAATTTGTGATTTATCTGTTTTCGTTTTGGTTTCTTGATTATCTTCGTCATCGATTTCATTATCTTCATCATTATTATCGAAATTTGCTGGATTAGCACGGAAAGTTAATTGTTGATCTATATTTGCTTTAAGTAATTTATCCATTTGATATTGTAATTTATGTTCGATTGGACGAATTTTTTCGATAGAGGTTCGTATTTCACAAAGACGTAAAATTAACGAACGAACTAATGACGAACTAAGAGAATGATTTGGTTGCGAACGATGATACATAACAGCAACAAGATTCATGAGATATTGATATAATAAATCATTTTTAATCGATAATAATGAAATACCATTGGCATCGGTTCGATTCGATTGTAATTCATCATTGAATGATGAAGATTTTTCTAATTGAAGAACATTTTTAAGAAAATCACGTAGTTGTTCATTGAGTTCTTGATATTTTTCTAATGCTTTTGAACGAATCGTTTCGTGTTCATTCGACATTTTATTTGATAAACTAGAAATGAATAAATAAAAACAAAACTACTTTTCGTTATATCCAATTGATTTCAAACAACGCCACATTCCATGCAAATGTAACGACAACTATTCTCAATACATAAATTCGATTGGTTGCTATCAAAAACCCAGTAATAAAATAAGAAAGAAAGAAATATCGTTTCGTTCGTCTGTGTTTATTGCACATTTTATATTTTATATTTACAAAACAAGACAATCTACTCAAGAAATGTCAGCATCAAGTGGTGCAAATAAACGTTTAATAACTGAAATAGCAAAATTAAAAGCTCTATCAACAAATTCTGATGCATCTGTTAAATTTCTTCTCGATATATCGCCAATTGACGAGCCAACAGGAGGTGCTCCTAAGAATATCTCACAAAATGTTATTGTTGGACGTGTTTTGCCAACATCAAATATTTACAATCAAGCCGCATATCAAATTGAAATTAAACTGCCAGCTGAATTTCCTTTCAAACCACCTGAAGTTCGATTTGTAACACCGATCTATCATCCAAATGTTGATGAACAAGGCAAAATCTGTGTTGATCTACTCAATACAAGCGAAGCTTGGAAACCAACAACACCATTAGTCGATGTTGTTAAAGCCGTTGTCGATCTTATTGATAATCCAAAAATTGATCACGCACTCAATGCTGGTAAATGAATTCATATCGATATTTGTCTCTTGAGAATTTTCACATTGTATTTTTCTTTTAGACATTGCCAATGAATATACATCAAACCGATCTGAATTCGACCGTAAAGCATTAGCATCGGTTAAGAAAAACGGTCTTTCACGTAGTTAATTTAAAAAACAAAGATCTTGTGTCAATCTCCTTTAACCTCACAAGTTCAATGATTTTCTTTTTTTTCTTCTTTCCTTTTTTTACAAAATAAAACATCATGATATAGACAATCTCCTAGCATATGGAGACTAATCTTATCAACTAAACATGTACACTACAATTATTATCAGAACAGACCAACCGTTTTTTCTGTTCTTCTTCGTCGTCATTTAAAATTCATATTTACAAACGAAATAGCATTATGTGCAATTTAATTGTCTTCATTGGATTTACCTTGGGAGTGTTAAAAATTGAAAGTTGCTTTCTGTTTCGTTTACTTTTATTTTGTTTGTCGTTGAATTTTTCAAACCACAATCGAATATAGAAAATAATCATATGCGGTTACGAACTTGATGAACAAACATTTTTAACTATTATCAATATTTTTTCTTATTCTTGCCAAAAAATTTTCTCTTTTTCTTTCTTCTCTCGTTTAATTAAATTTATATGGAAGATTGAGTGGTAGTTATGTCGATTTATTTAACAGAAAGAACAAAATAACCATTTGATAAATATGTCGAATATTTTGTTGAGATTGACAGACCGAGAAAGAGAGAGAGAGAGAACGAATAACAAGAAGTAGTCATTTATAAATGATTGAATCCTTAACAGTAGAACATTGGTTTTCATAGGTTTCGAATAATTTTTTTCGAACAACTTCTGTTTTTTTTTGTCTTTTCACAGATTTTCTTCATTTGATTAAGCTTTCAATGTTTCATTTATTTGATGATGTTGTTTTTCATATTGAACAATCACGTTCATCGTACAATAATCAAACCAATGAATTTCGTGGTTTAAATACAAATCTTGAAAATTATCTCGAGAATATTAAAACAATCGATCATGATAATCGACAGTTACAACAGCAGATCGAACAAATACATGGTGAATATTTATTAACATTAGAAAATCATTTCAAACGTTTACCCGATGATTTTCATGAACAAAGTCGAATTCTAACTGATGTTCATCTGCAACGATATCAATTAAAATCTCGTACACGTCGTTTACATGCACAACGACAAGAATTCAAACGTCGTATTGAATTTGTTTCAACAACTGAAAAGTCTCAATTGAAACATTTAGCCCATTTACAAAAACAAGATCGTCATCTACGACAAGATCTTAGTCAATTAACTGACCAATATGAAAAACTTTTCAATCAAGTTCAAAATGATAAACTTATTTATCAACAATCGATGACGATATTTGATCAATTACAAATACATTTCGAAGATATTTGTTTACAACGATCGAAATCTGAATTTGAAGTACAAGCATTAAAAGAAGAAATTAAATTGTTGTCAACAACGCGAGAATTTCTTCTTGATGAATGTGAAAATATTCGTTCGACACAAACAGATGCGAACGAATATTTGCTTGTCTATTTAAATGAATCAATTAGTCGTATAAGAGAAGATTTTCAAAAAATTCATCAAAGTCAATTTGAACAAATTGAAAATGAATATAAATTAACGTTCGAATCATTCGAAGAAAATCTTCGAAATGAACAATTAAAATCTGTTCAAATCTCGACCAATACTCAACAATTAGAACATGATTATGAACGTATTTTTGATGATTTAACTAAATTAAATAATCAAAATCAAAAGTTAACTACACAAATTATTCAAATGGTTGTTTATTTTTATTTCGAAATAATATTAAACTTGTTCGATTTGCTTTGTTTTTGTTTAGGAAGAAAATCTTCATTATCTACGCAATGAACAATATGAACAATTGAATTCGAAAGAAAATGAATTAGAAGAGAGTAAATTAGCCTTACAAATATTAAACGATAAACTACGATATCTAGCGGAATATGATCGAAATCTACAATTTGAATTAACACTCTATCGCGGTGTTTTAGAAAATCAACATCAACAGAAACAATCGATACGTACACGTCTATCGACAACAGGTGAGACGAACGATGTATAAGTAATTAACTGAATAAATATTGATTTATATACGTAGATCGAACAAAATCAATGACAACTAGTAATATCAATGAAAAGAAAATAAATAATCAAATTGACGAAGTAAATTTCAATGAAAAATAAATGTTTATTTGAAGAAAATTGCGTTTTGTTTTCCTTTTTGAAAGAATCCTGTTCACGTTGATGATGAAATAGATAATAATCAGATAAATCTTTCGAAGAGAAGTTCTTCGAATGATGGACAAGTGTTAAATGCCGAGAATCTATGGAAACAATTAATTGAACCATTTAATAAAGAAACTATTGCAACTGATGATAGTCAACAGAAAATCGAGCAAACAGATACGAATAATATTCCATTTGCATTTGAAACACTTCAAACCAATGATGACAAAGTAGCATCTTCATCTAGTTCGCCGACACTCGTCGAACAATCGATTACGACACAAACAATTCAACCCTCAACTTATGAAATCGATTTCGAAGATTCGAAATCACATTTAAGTGATGAACATCAACAATCATTTCATTCAGTTGAAATTAAACCACCACCACAACAACAAGAAGCAGATACTTCTTCTCAACATGGTCAATTCGATGATGAGGAGGATAATCATTCATTCGATAATCTCTCCTCAGCAGTAACAATTGATTATAATTTAAACGAAAATATTCCTCAGCTACAACGAGAAATTAGTCGATTATCATCTCATGATACGTCATTTACTGATGTCGAAGGCGAACTTTCTCCAGCTATCGAACAAAATCTACGAACAATTATGGAAGGTAAAAAAAACTAAAACATACGATTTTATTTTCTTGAATTTTCGATTGTAGATCTTCGTTCTGTTTTTCATGAGTTAGCTAATGAACGTGATCTCGTTGAAATCGACGAAAATCTACCCGAGAAAATTCTCGATCGTCTCGAATTTCGTGAACAATTCGTTCAAATCATATTCGAGAATTTAATTCGAAAATATCTCGTTGAAACAGCTGCTCAAGAAAGTAGTCGATAATTTTCATTTGTTCGAAATGTTTCTTCTTCTCTTATTCAAAGTTCGTTCGGCAACATTAGATTGGATTGAATTTCGTGATATACTATTTCCGATTATCACTGGTCGTTATACAGAACGACATGTTCGCAAATTATTCGATCTATTCGATACAACTCGAGATGGTTTTCTCTCGATTCAAGAAATAGCTGGTATAGGAAAACACTATTCTCTCTCGATTTTCGAAGCAAAATTCCTTTGAAATCTTAGAATTACTCGAAATTTTACATACACATGATACAATCGATCTTGCACAGAATCTTATCAATGAATACGATACTGATCATGATGGAAAATTAAACGTCGATGGTACAGAATGAAAATCATTTGTTTTTTTTCTTGGTCTTTAATCAGTTTGAATTTTAGAATTAATCGAAGCATTTAGAAAAACCAATGATATTAACGAGCATGCACTTGCCGAAGAAACAGAAACGAAGCAATGGTTTAGTCAATTACCTGCTGAAAATCAATCGATTACACTCGAAGTACCCGTTCTTAATACGCAATCGAATTTTGATGAAGAACAATTGTCAAATGATCTTCTCTGTAAACTTCACTAATTCAATTTGCATTTGTTCGAATGATTTTCTTTAGTACTTGCAAATATTTTCAAAAAAATCACTAACGATTCCGAGTGCAGACAAGTCGATTGTACAAAGAAGAATCTATGCACGGATATAACGAATGGATTACTTGAAAACAATATAGAAATCTCCGATGATGATCTGCAATTATTTATTCAATTGTATCTCGATAAAAAACGAACGAATGGTTTTGATAATAAACCGGAAACATTTTCTTTAGTTTTACTTTTTTTTTTAAAATTTTTTAGAAGATAACTCAATGATGACGATCGATTGGCAAGAATTCGTCGAAATATTCTTGCCGATAGTAACCAATGGTCTCTATTCGAAAGATATGATTCAAAAATGGTTCGACATTTTCGATACAAATCACAGTGGCAAAATTACTTTAGAACAGTACATCAACAAAATGAAGTCTATCAAATAAATGTGTGTTTGTGTGCTTTTTTTTCTTCTCTATAGAACTACTCAATTACTTCGTTTGTTACAAGTACGAAAGCCAGATGAAATTACTAGCAAACTAATTGAAATATCAGATAATACTAACTCATGGACATTCAACGGTGAGTAGATTTTATTTAAATAGTATGAAATGTATCTGTTGTTATTTTTAGAATTGATATTTATTCTCACACAGAACGATGAAACAGCTGCTCGACTATTGAGAAATTCTGAACGAATCTTTTCGACATTTGATCGAAATTGGCTTTTGACTGTGCTTTGAAATTCTTCTATTTCGTTTCTGATCAAAGCAATAATTTACTTTTCGAACAATAGTGTGTGTTTAGTTTTTTGCACGTGTTCTGTTTCTTCGTTCTTTTTTTTTCAATCAGAAAAAAATAAAAATAAATCTCGTCGTTTCTCTTCAGTGATTTTTCAAGTTCAAATAGCCATTTTTTCTTCACTCATCAAATCTATCATTCACATAAGACATAACCTTCGATTCATTTTTAACTAGATCAACGTTTATTTGAGATCAAACAAGTCGATCATCTACGTTTTCTCTACACCAAACAGGTTTGTTGTTGTTATTATCGCGATCAATTCAACGTATGATTTTCAGACGAAAATCACACAGGTGTTTATTTTCAACTGACGTCATGCATGATTTTTTAACTAGTATACAGGAAGAATACAAATAGATTGGGAGAATTCCCCGAATTTGAATGTGGCCTTTGTTATTTTTTTTTTGCTGTGTTCTTTTAAAATAATTGCATATCGAATTTCTTAATTTGAGAATGTCATTGACAAATTTGCTCTTCATTTTTTTTTCGCGGAAAACGAAAAAGAAATAAAAACAATAGCATTTTCTTTTTCTCTACATAGACCAATACGAAGGTCTAGTGACCTTTGAATTAGTTTTGTTTTCTTACTATCGAGTCTTAGTAGAAAGTACAATTAAAATTGAGAAAAAAAAACAGTTTATTCTCATCATATTAAGATATATACAAAACAAAAAGAAAACAAGAATGCTTTCATTGCATTCGAAGATAGCCATGCTTTTGCTATTTCGGACTTGAAATCCTTCTATTCAATCACAGACAATCAATTGGTTTAAATGTAATTGAAATTCTGTTTGAATTATCATTTCGGTTGCTGTGTAGCATTAGATGGTTGTGATCCAGCCTAAAAATAAAACTTCGTAATGAATTTCAATTTCGAATGAATCAACTGACTTGAGCATCTAACATTGTTGCAACTTCTGGATCAACTAATGTCGGATCAAAAATCATTTTTATAAGAAATATTCGTTCCAGATGTGTCTGTCTGTGTGTATGTGTGTGTTTAATGTGTATGTCTAGTTTTTGCTCGTATATATATACGAGTGAATTTCATGACTTTTGAAATCTTTAAAGTTGGAAGGCGTAATTCAACGATTGGAAAAATCATAGTGGTTATCGTAGGCTAAACAGTAGTAATCAAAACTACGTGTATACGTCACGAATGAAAAAAAGAGAGAGAGAGAAAGAGAACGTAGGAGAGAAAAGAGGAACGAGCAACTACGAGTGGTGATTTTTGTCCTTTCTTTTTCATCTGTTCTTCTTTACTTTTAGACTAGACATAAATCTTTTATTTCGTAGAAAACGTAGGTAATTTTATCATTGCTTGACATGAAATTTATTATTTATATATAATTATATTTTTTCCTTTCCAACGAATTTGATAAAACTATTCTTTAAATATCATGAATATACGTATCGTTTCAATTGAAATAAATTACTTATGTATAAATATATACATTTATTCGATTCGAGTACTTGTTCGATTAATTCCAAGTGATTAACTCAACATGATTTTTATGATGAATATATTTCGAAATGATATTCAAGTACAATATGTTTTCAAGGTTAAATCAGATTACAAATGAAAAGAGAATATTGAAGTTGATTGTGTAGAAATGACTTATCACTTAATTCCAACTAAAAAAAAAGAATTTCAAAGCGTCAAATTCTATCCATAGAACTCATTTGTCACTTTCATTTATTTCGATATTTCGGTTTTGATTAAATATCACAAAATCAATCTGTACGATCAACTTCTTACAGATTATTAAATAACCATAATCTAGTTTTAATAATCATTGATCGAGTTTTCGGCCTTTCTTTCTTTTTTTTCTCAGTCAATCAAATCTTGATCATATTCAGATCGAATTGATCAAACAAAATCTTAAAATTGTCACTTTGATGAAGTGTATGCATATAAACAGATCGATTGTCGATAATCCACAAATATTGAAGTGAGAGAGAGAGAGAGGATGTATTATTGTTTTTTCATGTTTCTATTTTCTCTTTCTTTTCGAGTGACTATATTCAATAATGACATTTACCAAGCAAATTGAAGTATTCATTCAATATGAAGTTTGTATTTGTATTTATTCGATCTTGTGTACATGTGACATGTCGTGTATGTGTTCGCCATTTCAGATAGATAGATAGATAAGGCGTTTGACTTTTTTTTTGCAAAAATAAATAAATAAAAGAGAACTGATCCAGGTCAAAAATCGAGTTCGATCTGTTTGAAGTCAAATAAAAGAGAAAAAAACGAGAATTTACAATCTCTTTTCTTTTTTCTCTTCTTCTTCTTCTTTTTTTTCTATAATTATCTGGAAAGCACGCAAGAATAAAAAAAAAAAGGACGAAGGATATAGACAAACAGACGTATGCATTTGAGATGAAAAGTAGTTGATCGAGAAGACAAAGACGGTGTGTGCATAATCGATGAGATGTATGCGTGCGTGTATCGACTAGAAAGATGAATTTATCTTTTCTTTTTTTTTCTTCTTCTTCTCTATGCATGTTCGTTTTGTCAATCTTTGATGTCGAAATAGGAGATTATTCAGTTGAGTGAAAAAGAAATGGTTTTTCTTTCACGAATTATTTATTAATTTTTTTTTGTCAAAGTTTCTTGCTATAAACGAGAGAAGAAAAAAGAGAAACTTGAATCGTGTTTGAAGAAGAAAATGAGATCTATATATTTTTCTTCTGTTGTTTTGCTTCTCTAACTATCGATATAATCGATTGATCGATGATGAAAAAAAGAAAAGAACGCCAGCAAAAGAAAGGTTTCTTTTCGCTTCCTTCTATTGCAAAATCATCCCGGAAAAAGGCAGAATGCAAAAAAAAGAAAGAAAGAAGAGTAATGACATACATCTACTACTACTACTACCGTCAGTCACTAGTTTCTTTTTTCTTTTTTTCTATATACATGTGTACACACACATACGCACACATATTCTCTCTTTCGACTCTTTTTATTATTATTACTATTATTCATATTTATGTCAGAAAAAAACGACGAAAGAAAATAAGCTTTTGACATCAATCGAATGACGCGTATCTCGAGCAATTCTCTTGTTTTTATTTTTAGAATAAAAGTATAAAATAAACAAACAAACATATGGATGATCTATTCTATTGCATACGTATTATACAAATTTCAACCGATAAATTACAAACAATCAAACCATCGGAAAGTTTACGTCGATCGTCACTTATACGTTCAACATATAATCAATCACGTAAACATTTTTGTGATTTAATACACTCATTAATTAAAATTTCATCGACTAACAATACATTCGTGCCAGTTATACGAGAAAATCGAACGAATATACGTCCATATAAAAGAAAATCGTCTCACATTGATGCGGTTAAACGTATTCGTTTGACACCACCAACAACAGCAGCAGCAACAACAACAATACCGTCAACGAATGTTTCAAATGAAATGACAACAGATTAAATGTTCAATATCGAATATAATCGAACAAAGTCATATTTCCACTTTCTTATTGCTGTTGTTGTTGTTTGCTGTTCTTTTTTATATACACGATACAAAAAAAACCGTTAGGAAACCAATCGATACATGCATACCAGTTGGTTGTCTGCATTTTGTTTGTTTGAATATAGGTCAGTCATGAGTTTATCATCAACTCGTTCGTTGATGACAAGAAAAAACATCGCTTTACTTATACGATTTCATCAATCTTTCTAATCGAGTCATTTATTAATCTGATGATTATAGTCACAGGAGATTAACATTTCTCTATGTGAATCATTTCGAATTTGATTATCATATTGATAAGTATATTTCGAAGATTAACTTTTAAGATATTGACGAGTTCGTCGACAAGTTTTTATTCAATATAAATTATCTATACTGTTCACAAAAAATTTAATTAATTAAGAAAAAAGAAAGAAAAAGAAGAGAGAGAGAGAAAGAGGGTATTATTAATTAGATAGTACACCGGACATTAAACAAGAGTATTAGATAATATATTAGGATCGATAAACAACAGAGTCTTATCACTGTGCAGAGAGAAAAATGAAAACTGAAAGCTTTAGAAGCATATTATAACGTTCGATTAGTTTGCTAATAGAAGAAGAAAAACACTGGCATATAATTTGATATTACATGTCAATGACGGCGATATATTGACATTCTCTTCTTCAGCTGTTGCTGTTGTTGTTGTTGTCGTTGTCGTCGTCATCATTTGCATTCTTGGTCGATCTAAATTAATTTCAATCGATGACATAAAACAAAAATCAGAAAATTATTCATGTCATACCAATTGCTATTGCTTGATCATCAATGCTATCATCGTCTGCACTATTCCATGTAATTGATTTATCTAGACAATTTTCTGTGTTATGAAACATAATTTTATTTCGTTTTGCCTACTTGTTCTTTTGCCATCGAAGCCATTGTATAAATTTTCACTAAACGTTCTTGTTGTCGTATGTTCATCTTTGTTTTTAATAACTAAAGATACTTCAACAGCATCATCATAATTATTATCATCATCGAAATAGTTTTCATCTGTTTGAGTATCGATATCATAATCGAGAACGGGCAGTTCGTCATGAATAGAAAATCGTTCTTTTGGTCGAAGTGATTCGATGATATCTTGAACAGGTACAAGTTTTCTTTCGAGATCATCGATTTGATTTCGAATTGAATCGTAAGTCGAATCGATACTGATCGTTGAGGGTGCCGAGGGAAAACTTCTACAAAAGAATGAAAAAGAAAAGATCCTTGAGAAATGATATTTTATTTCCAATCGACGTTATTCTCTCTTGTTGTTAAGAGTTAATCTGTAATAGGATATGATCTCATGTGTATTGAATAAAACAAAAAACGAGCTCATATTCGTTTTCAAAATATCACTCAGCAATCGACTTAGAAAACTTACACTGTCGTTCGCGACTCGATATGTGTGCAATGCATTGATTGGACAGCATAATTCGAATTCGAACAGATATGTTTGCTAACTTGTTGTGTAAGATTGGCTTGTAAATTGCTGAGACTCGATTGAATTTCATCAAGCATCGAATACAATGAATTATTCCATTGATGAACTATATCAACTCGTTCGTTACGAATTGGATTGATCGATTGAAGGCGTTGAAAATTTTTCTCAAGTTTATGCGGACAAAGTCTTTGCAATTTTGTGTAAGTTTTCTGTGAATTTGTTACATTGATAATCATATCATACAGATAAATATGAAATTTTGAAAGACGATCAACAAGCTAAAAATTGAAATAAAAATTTGAGTTTGTTAGTATTATTTTTTTTCTTCTTCTACAAATACTCGTACCTTGAGTTCATTGACTGAATTTTGAATATTTTTCGTTATATTCGTATATCCTTGAGCATTAATTGCAAAATTAATATAAGGATTTTCTGTTTGATTCAAACAATTTTCAATAATTAATCGGCAATCATTTTCACATAATCCTTCGACCATATTCGTTAATGATCGATTATGACATATTGGACAGAGCATTTCGTCTGCATATCGTTGTAAACATTGATACGAACGAAATGTTGTTGTTGCTTTTAATCGTTCGATATCAGCTTCAATGTAAACAAACATTGTTCGAAGTATTTGTACTAATGTTGATCCACTCGTTAAGACGTATAAAAGTTCACGTTTAATCGGAAAAATATTACTAGATAATGCCTGAGATAGTAGACATTTTTCAAATTGATGATCGAATGTTATATCTTGATTTTGACTCATAAAATGACGATACATTGAAATAGTTAATTGATCAAATAATTCATTGACTGATTTCGATACACTGATATCATTTGATCGAGCATCGCCAAGCGTTCGATAGAATGGCAGAAGGACATGATGAATATGATATTCGTATTCTTTCGTGCCGAAAAGTGTTTCTAATGATGAACTTGTTACTTTTCGAGATTCGACTATGTACTGTTTTATCCAAACTAAATCAAATCAAAATGATGATCGAAATGTTTTATTTTCATATATTCTTACGTTCGAGATGTTTATTCGATATTGTTAATAAATCTTTCAAAAGACTTAATTCAGCATCAGATATTTTCTTAAGTTCATTAGCAAGCGATTGAGTCAACGAATCGAATATTTCATTTGTACAACAAACAGGTCCGTCAAAATTTGTTCGTTCACAAGCATCTTTCGGCACTAGAAAAATAAAACAAATCTCTTAAGAATTATTATCATTATTGTCAGGCAATCGGATCTACATTAATATGTATGTGTGTTTTTGTCTTTTGATTTCGATTAAAGATTATTTAATACGTGCAAAGAATAAATGAAAAATGAGATCGTTTCTTTTTCCATCAGTTATTTTTGATTATTATTGTCAAAGAAACAAAAAACAACAATCTATTCGATTGGGAACGATCTTAATCAAAAATCTAATATTCAAAATATTAACGAGCTCTCCTGCTTATATGAAAGATATTAGGATAAGTTCTTATGGGATTTCAGTTCGTTTAAATTTGATCAGGCTTAGAAATATAAAGATTGAAGCTTTATAAACTAAACAGGATCTTAAGTAAACGTGATTACCTTGAGTAGTATTTAGAAGAGAAAAATTTAATTCATACAACGCCTTCCTCACCTCCGTATTGACTACTGACTAAGTGTTCGGTCCAATTAATAAATGGTTCAAGACGTTTATTCGTTGCATAACATGGATGACGTTGGGCAAGATTTGAACGTTGGTAACTGAGATCGATAATTAAATAGATTAGGAAAATAATTAAGAAAATCTTTGTCCAGTGAAGCATAATTACAATATTCGTGTAGTTTCCTTTTTCTAGTATAAATTATAATATTTGCATAATGTTTGTTCTTTCGTTTTATTAGTTAATAAACAAATATCTAGAAACATACTAAAATATACATGTATATATATATACTAATGATTATAGAAAATATTCTATTAAAAGGTACATATATGTATTTGTGAGAGCTATTTCGTTGCTATTTTATAACCATCATTTACTTATTCACATTCGTTCTCTTTCTTTTTTTCTTTTCTCGATTTATTTATTATGATCAATTTCCGTTCTCCAAGTTTTTTTTTTGCATTTTTTTGTATATTCAAACAATGAAAAGATAACGATGTCAGACAAAAAATCGTGTAATATAATCCATGGAATTCTTTTTTTTTTCTTTGTCTGTCATCGTTCGAAGACTTACCTAGACGAGGATGATCGATGTGGATAGAACGTCTGCACACCTTTGTGGTTCATACGTACGTAAAGAAAAGAGGAAAAAGAAGAAACACGACACAAAGTTTTTTTTTCATCGTGTTCGGATATACTTCTGGCATTAACTGCGCACTGTCTCTTTCTCTCTCTCTCTCTTTTGCTTGCTCATTTTGCGGTTATGTGTGCTAGTGAGTCTTAGATGTATACCTTCTTGATTAACAAATGAATTATTTCTGACATAATCATTGAAGAGATAATGTTTTACAATCATTCCATATGTAATATCTTCGATTACTTTTCTCGTTGTTGTTCTATTTCTCGTTGATCTTCAAAGCAAGAAGTCACAGTGTGCATGATCGACAAAGAAGAAAAATGTGAAGGACGACAACGAGATCTGTCTTTTTTTACTTACGATTTCGAGAAACAGCAAGGAACAGAGAAAAAAATATCTTGCATACTGTGTACTTGTCTAAATAATGACAAAATAAACGGCGAACAAAAAACGGAAGAAAACGGAGTTCTCATTTAGACATCAATAAACACACGCATACGAATAGTCCATATTTGCACGTGGGAATATTACCATCAGTAGATTATTTCGACAAGATCCTGATGAATAATCATCCTCATTGTATAACCTCAGTATAGTTCTTGGAAAAAAATGTCTTTTTTTTCTCTCATCAGCTGTTCGAAGAACTTGAGTTTCTCAAGTGTGTTCTTTTATCTTGATGTTTTGTTTTCTTTCACTCTTCTATTTGTCAACTTCTAAGAAGCCTTATAAAGATACGAATATGATAAAAATAAACGAAAATAATGATACCTATTATCAGATAGAATGATGAAAAGTCATGTTATTACTATCTAGAGACTTTAGTCGAAGAAATTTTTCTTCTTCTTCTTTCTCATACTACTACTACTACAGCTATAAAAAGTAATATGATGAGTTAAATTTAGAGAGAAAAAAATCATTGCCTTGAAATAATATGTTTTTCTTTCTTATCAGACATATGATTCTATGTATTGTGCGTTTTATACATGAATAATAAAACAGCTGGTGCATGAATAATTTCAATTGAAAAGCCCATAGATTTTGTTTTTATTAAAAGATACAAAAAAAAGAAAAGAATTGTCATTATCTATTTTGAAAAATCTTTGTTCTTCTTTCGTCGAGACTTACCGTAGCACCAGTTCTAAAAAAAAACTAATGTCAATAAATTCTCTGGCACGCATATATGTGTACTTAGTAATCAAAAAAAAACTGAGCGTGACTGATCTGAGAATATATATATATACGAGTAGAAAGCGTCTTCCTTCTTCTTCTTGCGCTGTTATTCTTTTCTCGAGAAAATCCATTAGAAGAATAGTGTTTCGGCAAATAAATGAACGCATAGAATCCTCTTGTCCTTCAGCGATCTCTCTTTCTTTTTTCTGTTTTTTTGTTCAATCGAGAGATTAGATTCTTTGAGAATGAAAAAGAATCTACGTATGAAATGTGATCTTCGTCTGTATTTAAGAGAAATAGGACATAGAACAACATGTTGGATTGATTAGATATCGATAACTGAAGAAAAATAACTACAATAGAAGTTGACAATTAATATGATGAGACTTTCTTATATATATATACATAAGGATGAGGAAAAAAGGAACGTTTGACAGAATGATTTATTGACATAAGCTTGCGCATCTGCTCGTTTCTTCTTGTTCGACGAACATGTTGATCACAGCAGCAGGTGACAATTGTTGTTATATACGCAAATGGCCATGAATCATTTAAATCGAAAGAACATGAATAAGTGTCAATGTACGAAACCATAAAAGAAATCGACGTAACTCAATCTTCAAATAAATAACAAGATCGATTCTCAGCTGAACAAGCAGATACACCAACACAATCGAATAGGTTTTGTTTAAACAATGTTATCATATGATCATATATATACAAATGAGCTTTTAGACTTTTCTATTGGATATATAATCAATTAATAATGTTAACAAAAGGATAAATTACCATTCCTAATCTTGTTGCATATAGCAAAAAGAGAGAGAGAGAGAGAGATCTCAAATAAAACAAAATCAGTCACGATAGATTAACATCTCTTAGGATAAATGTCTTTTTAATAAGACATTGATTTCTGTTTTATATTAGATACTGTTTCCTTGTTCTATCTTTTCTGACAAATCGATTGTGACATTGATATGGAAAGAGAAGAAAGTACTCGATATGGATTAACACTGGCAATCGATCAATGTGTAATAATATAAATTGCACAAAGGAAAATCTTTTGAGAGTGAATTCGATGACAAATGATCATGTCATCTCATGGTCAATTTCTTTATAAACAAAAATGAAATGGTTATAAATGAGAATACCTAACGAGCTATTTCCCCAAGGTATTCTCGTTCGGACTTTTTTTTTGATGAATTAGGAATGTTAATAATCAAAGAGATTAGTGGGTACATCAGACAATTGTCTGTTTTTTTTGAGGATGTTCGAAATTATTATCAGGAGAAAAATATTTAATTTTTAATATTTTTGTTTTTTGAACTAAATTCGATATACGTAGAAATTGACAATAGAATGTAGTCGAATTGAGAGTTTTTATTTTGGCATTAGCATTATAGCAATCAAATGATAGCACTCATTTTAATTCATCGTTTCACACTGGTTTTTCCGATTGTTCACGTGAGTATTTAAGAGAAACTTGTTGAATTACTTTCGATAGTTTAGTAGTTTCATATAATTTGTCAAAACTGTGTCCGAATATAGTATGGAATGAAACACATGAAATATTTGCTGATGAAAGAACATTTGGTCAGCAACCTGTGGGCATATTTATAGATATTAACGATACTATCTATGCGACTTCTGAAGGATCGAATCACGTTCAAATGTGGCTTAACGGAGATAAAACAAAGAACGCTTCGATTAAAGGTCCATGGGACAAACCATATAGTATTTTTGTCACAGATCGAACTAAACACTATTTTAAAATTTACTCTATTGGAAAATACATGTGGTTAGTCATCTAACTTAAAAAAGCTATGAATCATTGTATTTTCTATTTTATTCAGATGAGATTCTGCCGACAACGTCAACAACTACAACAAAAAAGAATACCGTAACTTCAGCAATTTCAACCACCGAACAAAGTAATAAATGTTCATATTCATTTACGAACTGAATATAATTTGATTTAGATGAAAACTTAATGAATATAACTCAATATCAAACAGGTAGATCATGAAATATTCACACGAATTTATTAATTATTTCTTTAGCTTCACCTTCGTCACATGCTTTTGTTCATCCTTGTTTAAATAAATCAAAAATTGGCTACAATTGTTCGTTAACAGGATTCTGTGAAATACCGACTCGAAAAATGAAAACAATGAAGATTATTACGAAAATCATCTGTTCTTTTGCTATTCTTTTAGGATTAAGTCCGATCATATTTCTTGTTGTTATGGATATATTAAAATATTGTTTTGGCATTGATCCAGTGAAAGACGAACGCGAACGTATTCGTCGAAAAAAAAACAAATGAAAAAACGTAAACCTATCGTTCAACGATTTACATATGTGAACTGTGAATAATCATCAATATTTATTTGTGAACATAAATTTTTATTATGTATTGTATTCTTTTGAAATCATCGATATACTGAGCATATGAGCATGAAAATTGAAATTACTAACAGAGAAAAGAAGAAAAAAAAATGTTTATTCACGTAATGAAAATATTAATGTTGTTATTTCTTCGAGTGTTTTAATTCCTGAAGGTGTAAACGCATGCTACGAATAACAAACATGATTAAATAAATTTTCCATAAAATCAATCAATCGATACTTACAGACATTCGTAGAAAGAAGAAGAATTTCTTTAGAATAAATGCTAATGTATCAAAACATTTATCCGGTAGAAGAACTTGAATTTGCTTTGCATATGTTACATGATCTCGTAACAGAACAACACCGAGAATAATACCAGCAAATGCTGCAACAAATGTATTTTCCATATGACCAGCAGCTTTTTGTAAAGCTCGATTGAAATTGCCATTATTTTCATTATTAATATTTTTCGTATTTTGAATACCTAAACGTTCATCAAGATCATCTCCCTCTTCTTCCATCATCCAATCATTTTCTTCTTGAGATTCAGCTTTAGCTGCCAACGATTCATGTGAACAAAAAATCTACAAATTGAACATTTTAATATTAAAAAACAAAAACATTCGAACGAACATCAGCTAGATATTCATAGATTTTCTTTGTACTATCACCGGGCATATTTGCTTCCATGAGATGTTTATAAATATGTTTTGTATTTTGAACAAGATTGATTAATAAATTTAAAGCCTAAAAAGTTAAATAGAACAACAAACAATCGAAGAAGTCTGTTTTACGTACGAGCGCAAGAACATCGAATTTATCTTCATTAGGCAATGAACTTTGTTCGATAGTCACAAGTAATTGAAGTAGATTCGAAAAGAAACGATCATCGGCCGTTAAACGATCACAATGAAGTTCTGTATAAAACGAAAAATAAAATTATTTATTTTGATTTCTTGACAAAAAAAACAAGATCTGTCTACACCAACCACAATCATTTGTCAACACTGTTAATAGTAAAAGATTTGTTTTACATCCGTCTCGAAATATTTCACATGTATCTGACAATTTATTTTTATCATCATTAATCACAGAATACTGTTTAAACCAAACTAATGATAAATCAAGCAATCTAAAGATTTTAATAAACGAAATTTTTTGTTTTTCTTCTTTAATTTCTACTTTGATAATGAATGAAATAGTAAATATTGATGATATTGTGCAATATACATTCGATTGAGATCATGAGTTGTTGAATTTGATTCTGTTTGATGATTGTTCGTGTTACTCGAGAATTCTTCGAGCATATTGATATATCGACAAACTTTTCGATAGCGTATGACAATTTCACCGATTGAATAACATTCGAAATCATTATTCGAAAGATCTTGAACGATTGTATTGACTGTGTTTCGGGAAAAAAATCAACAATATGAAAATGATCAAGTTTTTTTTTTACTTGAATCAATTATAGAATCGAATCCATGGACTGTTCGTATTTCATTTCTTAGCCAATCTTTCAAATGATTTCGTGTTATGTTTACTAATGTTTCGAGAATAATATCACATGTCTAAAGCATTCGATTGAATTTGATTATTGTATATATGGAAAAGTATTTACATTGAATTGTTTTTCATAGAAAATCTCATCTTGATTTGTTTGATTGATAAGATTGAAGATTTTCTGTTTGATTTTTTCGTATTCATCATTGTTTGAATCGATTTTCAATGGACTTTTTTTAATCAATTCGATCATTAAACGTAAAATATTCGGTGTAATACCCGATGTTAATGTATCCGATGAAAGAACATACAGAATATAAGCTGTACAAAGATTTAAACTCTATCGAGAAAGACAAAAAAATAAAATTATGATTTGGAAAAAATGATTTTTTACTGGTATGTCTGATGCATCTTTGAGCAAATCAAGAACTCGTTCGAATGCACTTTCAGTTCTTAAATGCATACGAAATGATGGTTTAGTACATAATTCAGCAAATTTAATTGCACTAGAACAAATCAAAGTGCAATTTCGAAATGACAAACAAAAAAACAAAATACCTCAAACATCGACTACTAAGAATTTTATCGGGTTGAAGACCAGTGAGTAGATATTCCATATCATCGATATAACTCTGTGTTTCTCCGAGTTCTTCACATGTTGTTGGCTGACGAATATTTGGCACAACTGTATACATCTACGATTGACTTATGATCGATACTGACAACGAGAGAGGGAAATGATTTTGTTTTACTTTTTTTTGATCTCTTGGACAGATGATTTTCGTTTTGCCATTTTCTGTTATTGTCATTGTCGTACGAATATTATCCGTACTTTTCGATTTGACAAGCATAGATCGTTTTGTTACAGTTGTTGTCGTCGTCGTGATTTGTGATGAACAAATCGGCTGTTCATTGGATTCATCGATGTCTCCACCGAAGAAAGCTTTATGATTCAATTGTGCTCGATTAGCCTTTTTGTTTAAAACAGAAGAGAGAATTTGACATTTTTTTCCCACAATCAACTAACTTTATAACTTGTACTAAAGATTTTTCTTGGTCCCGAATAAATCGTTTTATTTAAAGTACGTTTCGTATTCTTTAAAATTAATTTCTTCTTGCCAATACCTGCTGTAGCTGTTGATGCTGACGATGGTAATGAAATTGGATTACTGTTGGTTTCTTCTTGAGATGAATTAGTTGAGATTTTCTCTTCTATTAGAATATTCGTATCGATTGAACGTGATTTCGAATTGAAAAATACGCCACGACGTCCCGTCATCTTTTTTTTTGAATTCAACCAAATGGACAATGACCGTTAGTCTATGTATATATTCTTGTAAAGTTAGTTCGTTCGTTCGTTCTCGCTATTGTTTTATTACTTTTGACAAATTCAATTCTATTGGTTGATAGAGTTCACTAATAAACGACGAGAATCATCTATCTATTTGTTGTTGATTGATGTTATTTTTTCTGTTTATCAATTGAAAAATGACGACCTTAGATGATCGATTACTTGGAGAAAAATTACAAAATTATTGCAGTAGTTCAGAAGATGAGAATGGTAATTCAGGAAAATACAAAAATATTTCGATTGATTTTTGTCGTCTTTCAGAAAATGATTCCGATGAAGGATCACGAACAGCTTCTGCTTCTGCACCGACATTTATTCCCGAAGCAGAATTAAAATCAAATGGTTACACAGAAAATGTAGAAACGAATGATTTAGTTTCTTTTTTCTTAATTTGAATTGATTTTGTTTTTTAAAAGACTGGTCCGAAAGGTGTTATTGAAGATTGGAGACGATTTAAACAATTAGAAACAGAAAAACGCGATGAACAAGAAAAAGAACGAAAAGCTTTAATAAAAAAGTTAACAATGACATGTCGATCACATGTAATCGAGAGATTGTTTGTTTATTAAAAGTAAAACGATGTCTACTGTTTTTTTTTAGTTGGACGAGGAAGAAGCAAAGAAAAAAGAAGCGGAACAAGAAGAATTATTCGATCCTGATGATGAATTTTTTAAAGAATATCGAGCGAAAGTAATGGAACAAATGCAACAACGATTACTAAATGCGTATGATACAGATTTTCGAATGAATATTGTATTTTATTGAATATTATCATTTGATTTAGACCTCGTTTTGGACAAAAATTTGATTTAAATCGAGATAATTTTACTCAATCCATCGATGGTGAAAATAAAAACGTGACAATTATCGTACATGTCTATGAACAAGGAGCAAGAGGTTGTCAATTAATGGATAAATGTTTCGATGCTCTTGCTGAGCAATATCCATATGTAAAATTCTGTCGTATTCAAGCATCTGAAGCACAAATGAGTCATAATTTCGTATGAACACTATCTACTCTGAAAGAAAGTACTAAATTGTTTATTTAGAGGAAAAATGGTTGTCCAGCTATATTAATCTATCGTGGTGGTGAAATACTCTCGTCATTTATATCGGTTACTGACAAATTAGGCGATGATTTTGTTGTTAGTGACGTTGAAAGTTTATTACAAGAGTAAGAACACAGAAAAGAAAGACACATGCACAAGTATTTTATTGTTTAGATCGGGTTACCTATCGATTACAGAATGTGTGAAACCAATAGCAACTGTCCGAGAAAATCAATCTGATTCTGATAATGATTAAAAGAAAATTTAATGTCTGAAAACGAATATCAACAATTGTGTCTCGTGTCTCTCGTTTTTTTTTAAATGTATTTACAAAAAAAATAAAAAATCTCGCATTTGTGTTGTGTTTTCTTCTACCAAAATGCATCTAATCTATTGACAGCTACTTTAAGAAAATCCTTGTGATTCGCATAGAGATCAAGTGTACGATCAACTGGACACCAAACAACATGTTCAGCATCATCACCTGCATTCAAATGAACACATTTCGTTAGTTCGCCCGTTTCATCATGAAAATGCCTAAAGAAATTTGAGATTGAGAAAGTTCGATTTTTTTTTCGAAACTATTTACATGGCAACGGTTTCCATCCAAGCATTATCTGTATTTCTTGGATCATCAGTATACGACTGAAATAGTTTATGTCCATTTGAAAATAATCGATCGATATGACTTTGATCGGCATCACCACCTCGAGCTGCTTCTTCTTGAAACTCACGTTTAACGGTCTGAGAGATTTCTTCACCGGGATCAACCATACCCTAATTTATCGATTTTTTTTCGTTATTTCAATTTCGAAAACTAGTTCTCTTACACCAGGCAATGCCCATTGTTTTGTATCTCGTCTTTGTATAGCAACAAATTCGAGGATAGGTTTCGAACGTTCGTAGACATTCAAACGACGATAAACTATCGAACCGTTCTTGTCACGTTTCCATCTATTTTAATCAAATACAAGTTAAATTTTTTCCCTTTCGATAAAATCTACCTTGTTACGACAGGATCACCTGCATGATTGGGTCCCCAATGATATAATCGGCCACGACCAGTCACTAGACATTCGGTTTAAAAAAAATCTAAATGAAGAATCTTTTTACTTCCTGTTCGTCCGATTGGATTTTGTGGTCGTTTCGTTTCCGGATCGATATAATAGTGTCCAGTAAAACTTCTTCGATCGATTTTACCATCGATGTTATTATATTTCTTGATTGCCGATCTGAATTTTGAGGTTAATTTAAAATTCTACAAAAGAATCTATTCACATACGGATCCGTAGAATCAGCTTTTGGATTCTTTTGAATTTTTGCTGTTGTATATTCAATTGGTTTATATTCAGGGAAATCAACGTGCCACGGTACTTTATCATCAGAAAATTGAAAACGCTAGATGAGAAAGAAAATCAAATTCTTTGAATTGCTGAAAATAATCTTCGTCGACGAACTTGTGCTTCAGAATCGTAATTTAATCCTCGGCATTTGTGATGAATTTTCACAGGTTTCTGTGATCGAGAAACCGATTTTGATCTTGACAACTAAATTGCATATAGGTATTCAAAATGAGGACAAGAAGAAGAAAAAAACAGAATTCATTGACATACACGAGAATCTCGATATCTTGAATAGTCATTCTCATTTTTGCTTGTTGTTGGTCTTTCGATATAACTTGACATATCATAAAACGTTTGATTCGAATAGTTCGTTTGTGCATCTCGATATCTCGAATATTCCTGATTGGTATTCATTGTTCGTGGTTGAATATAGAATCTAGCTGGATGTTTATCGAAGAAAATATTTGTTTGTTTTTTAATAAAATAACACGATAGAAATAATTCGTTTACCCGTTGAGATGGTGCACAACGGTATGGCGAATAATTCTGTATAGATTTGTCCTGGGTACGTGAAATAATAGGAAGAGTAGTAGTAGTAGTAGTAAAAACAGCAAACTCTTGCTCTTTGTTCTTCTCCGGGAAGCAATTCAACGGTATATGTGTTTTCACAATGTTGTCGATGGTGAAAGCGACTTTCTCTGTCGAAAGAATACCGGTCGTTGCCATCGTTGTGTCGTGTCGACTGTTTTGAGAAAAGGAAAAGAAAAAAAAAGTCTCTTTTTTCAAGGATAAACTAAAGAAATATTTATAAAAGATTCTTTTTTTCTCCTTGCGTACACGTCATACCTTCATTTATTTACTCGAAACTCAGTTGCTATTAAAATACATCAGCGGCGATAATTATTCGATGCGTGTGCGTTTTTTTCCTTTCGATACACTGCGTGTGGAGGATGAAAAGCGTAAAATGATCCTGCGAAGTGAGCAAAGAGAAAACTTAGCCTTCGATGACATCATCGTTTTTTTTATTTTTTGTTAAGTCAAACGAAAAGCAAACAAAACGATAAACGAAAGAACAGAAATGACGTGATGATTTGAATGATTATTCAGTGCGTGTTTTTCGAGAAAATAGCTAATTCGATCTTGACATTCGATATTTAAATTATCTTTGCAACCGAATAAACCACCTGGACATTGACGATTCGCAGATTTTTCGAGATAATCAAGAAAAATATTCATTTGTGCGACATCGGAAGCCACGGGTGTAATCGTACAATTTGTAATATATGATGATGCACATACATGATATTCATATGCATCTTTACACCATTTCGCTTTTTCTTGTGCTGACCATCGAAGATCGAAACGAACACGATTTTCGATTATTGGACTGCACACTTGTCCAGCCTAAATTCAGCGAAAAATAATTCTATTCGTTTGGCTTTTTTTGTGTGTGTCTATGAAAATTACTTTTTCTAAATTACAAATCGGTATTGGTGTTGTTGTTGGCCGATATCTTCGTCCAGGAAAAGTTAATAATGTCGTTCGACAACGATATTGTATCGGATTTGTTTCGTTGAAATCTGCACAATATCGACCGACACGTCGAGCATTACGTTTCAATTGAATATCGAGCGATGCTAATGCAGCTGAATATTCACTTTTCATATCACAACAAAGTAGATGTTCATTAACACAATCTGAAAATACTTTTCCTGCATCACAATACAAACTCAATTGTTCTTCGGAGTATTGTTTCGATTTCATGAGATCTTCATCATCTTGTGATGGACCTTGTGGACATTCAGCTGCTTTCCAGATATCACATGATAATGAACAATTTAAAAGTAAATAAATCAAAATAAATAATGAATAGAACATGATCGAATCTTGTTGTGAAAATGTTCGAACGAAAGAAAAAAAAAACCAACGAACGAACGAACGTTCATTAAAAAACAAACGACGAGTAATCCTCATTCAAACAACTATATAATCCTTGACGAGTGAAATGAAATGAAATGAATTCATAAATAACGGTATTCTCCAACACATTTATTTTTTTTCTCTTTTTTTATACAAAAAAAAACATATTTTTTTTTCTTCAGATGATCAGAAAGGTTATACGCGTTTGTTTGTTGGCTTTTTCATACTGAACTCAACTGTTTATAATGTTATGTATCTTAATCAATCCGAGGAGAACAAAAAAAAAGAAAAGATAGAGAGCGAGTATATAAAGAAGATCAGGAAGATAAAGCATAGAAGACAGAGAAAAAGAAAGAAAAAAAAAAGACACATTGATTGAAACGTCTACAGATATTGAGAAAGCCATCGAAATGCTTCGCCGTACCCTTCACGTCTCAGTACACTGCACATAAATAGTTCCATGGGTCGTCCGGCAATGTCCGCACGTGGTACAGTGCCTTTGCCAGTTGTTGCCGATGATATGCCGAGAACATAACGAAGTTCTTGTTCACTGACAGCTCCTGGTAGATCAATTTTATTGCCAAGAACAACTATGGGAGCATTAGCTACTTGTTCGTCAGTTAATAAACTCTGAAAAAGTCGAAGAAATCATCGATTAACAAGAAAATTGAAAAAACTATTTGGACACAAACGTCAAGTTCAGCTTTAGCTTCAGCAAAACGTGTTCGATCAACAGCATCAACAAGAAAAACAACGGAATCTACAGCGGGAAAATAATCTTTCCAAACACGCCGAGCTAAAAAAACAAATCATTTCGTTCGTTTGTTTTTTGTGCTAATGAACGAACATCATTCTTACCTTGTGCATGACCGCCTAAATCAAATGTTGTGAATTTCATATTTCCCATGACTAGTTCTTCCGAAGCTAATAAAAAACAAGACATTTTACCATTCAATCTTCTCAATTGAAATGATCTCTTACTTGGATGTAGTGTTGGTACATGTTGAGCAAGTCGATCATCTTTTAACATATGTAATAAAGTTGTCTACAATGAGAATATTCAAGTATAAACAACGACGAAAATATAAACAATCGATTTGTTTACTTTGCCTGCATTATCAAGACCAAGAAACACAAGTTTTCCACTTTTTTTATGTAAACCTAGATGAAATGAACGTTGGATATATTCAAGGTTAAGATCGATCGCGTGTTGACTTCTTCTTACCAAGTGATGATAAAATACTCGTGAACCAATCCCACAGAAAACTCATGATATCTCAATTGGCTTGTTTGATTTTGATAAGAAGAAGAAGAAGAAACAAAAATATCTAATAGAGAACAATAAAAACGAATTAGTTTCGATGATGAAGAAGAAAAAAAAACATATAGCAAATAATCATCATTCATTCGTTTCCTTTAGCCACGTGTTTAAGAAATATTTCTGGTTGGTTTTTTAACCAATCAATGAACATTTCGATGTTTTGCATCGAGTGACATCTTAAGAATCATATTGTGCTCTCTGTTTTTAAATTTTATTATTCAATTTAAATTTGTATTTACAACAAAATCATTTTGTTCGTGTTTATCTAGATTAAGTTTTTCGTTGCATAAAACAATCGGTATGTCAACTTGCCATAAACTATCATTGTCACCAAAGAAGACTTTAAATTGTATTTTATATTCGATGTTTAACTGAAATGATAAGCCATCATTTTCGTGTTCATATTGAAATTTAAATGTTGGAGGTAAATAGATTTTATGCGGAATATTTAAAAGAACTTTATTACGTATTAATCTATTTCGTGATGAAATATTCGATGCATTCTCAAAGCCTGTACTAATATCATTTTGATAGACATTCGATTGAATTGTGTAATAGACGCCGAGGCTAATTTCAGTTTTAAGAATAAGAATTTGTTTTGGATTTTGTAGTTCGTAGAAAATCTGAATTAATTCATCAAATGTAAAAATAGCACGATTTATTTTCACTTCAAGTTTAAGATTTGTTGATTGATTTTCAATCGGACCGAAGAATAACGGTGTAAGTAGAAGTGGCCGATCGATTGTTATTCGAGGGCAAACACAAATCGGAATCGATACTAGTGTTTGTCGTTTTGAATTACCTGAGAGTAAATTTATTGTATATGTCACATTCGGATATGTACTCATATCATTAAATGACGGTGGTAGATCTTCATCTAATTTCAATTGAAAATTTTGTTTGTCATGTGATGTTAACGGACATTCAGTTGTAAAAAATGTGATTTGAACTTTTTCGAGACCGTGACGTTTTCGTTTTCTAAATGATATAACGCCAGTTAAGACAAGACTTGCATTCGTGGCTTGTAGATGTGAAACATGACCTGAGATTGTTTCATTTGGTAAATACACATTTTGACGATGATCGAATTCGATTTCATTGTATGTTTTTCCTCGACACTGAACTTGCAAATTGCCCATGAAAATCCGTTGTGTTTATTTCTCTCGATAGAATAAATCTAAATATAAGAGAGAGAGAGAGAAAAAAAAGAAACGTCATTCAGTTTTTTTAAAAATAGGCCAATGACGCACGACTTTCTTTCTTTTCGTTCTTCACAATAAATCGTTCACTGTACAAAACGTAATTACATCATTGATTGTGTATCATAAAACAGGGAAAGATTACGTGCGAATGGGATTTTAAAAATGCAATGTTTTATTTCGACATATCGATGAAAACGAAGAAAGGAATCTGTGAGGCATGATTAAAATTTTCAGCTGCTATAAATTACAAGAAACGAACGAACTATGACAATCACTGACTACAAGAAAGAAAAATATATGTATAAAAATTCTGTTCAATTTATGTTTGTTGTTGTTGTTGTTGTCGTCGTTCTTGAATATCTTTGACAACAGTTTCGAGTTTGTCACAGAGAAAATCGGCGTCGACTGCGGAAAAACACATAGGTGACTTGAATTTAATAACATTATGATCAGGACCATCTAATGAAATAATGATCATATGTTCACGAAGTCTACGAAAGAAGATTATTTATTCAAAAACAAAAAGAACTTTTCTCGTACTTGTATTTAATTTCTTTGGCTTCTTCAATGCCTGGTTCTCGTGTTGTCGGATTTCGTAAGATTTCTGCGCCAATAAAAAAGCCTCGACCTCGAACATCTCCAATAATATCATATTTTTCACCGATGGCTTTTAATTTCTTCAATAAATATTCTCCGACTGTTCGAGCATTCTCTGCTAATTGTTCTTTTTCAATCACATCTAGTACAGCTATAGCTGCTCGACAACTAGCCGGATTGCCACCGTATGTATTGAAATATTCGATACCATGCATATCGAATTTTTGTGTAATCTCTCGACGTGTCATGAGTGCAGCAACGGGAAAACCATTTCCCATCGATTTACCCATTGTAATAAAATCCGGAACAATGTCTAGACAGTCGAGAAAAAAAACACATACACACATTCTTCGTTATGCAATTTAACCTTCATCGTACGATTGAAATGCCCAGAAATGAGACCCACTTCGACCGAAACCTGTTTGTACTTCATCCACGAGACATAGAATTCCTTTCGATTGAAGATAACTAAATCAGAAACAAACAAATTTGATTTAGATTTGTTCGTTGTTGTTTTTTTTATTACGTAAATGTTTGTTTGAGAAAACCTTTTGGATAGATAATCTGTCCTCCACATGATTGAAATGATTCGATTAAAAATAATGCGATATGTCGACCACGAGATTCAGCATTTTCAACTATTTGTTGAACATCATTGAAGTATAATTCCGATAGTTTTGCTTCGTCATTATTATAATCAATATCTCGATATTTGCCACGGAATATATCCGGTGTTGGAATCTGAATTCACATAAAAACTTCAAATCGGTTATCAATTTTCGAAAATACATACAACATGAACATGTTCGGGAATTTTAGCTACCATGTTTGCTTGTTTAAATTTATATGTTGATAATTCGAAAAGACTCGTCAAATGGCCATGATAAGCACTATGACAAAAACAAAAACAGAATGATTTTTAAATTTCGATTGAAATAGAAATTATACTTGTCAACAACAAGAATATCATAGTTTCCTGTGTATTCACGAGCTAATCGAATTGCAAGATCATTGGCTTCGGAACCGGAATTTGTATAGAAAAGTTGATTAAGACTATTCGGTACAGTCTTAGCGAGTTTTTCTGCAAGAATAACTGTATTATCATGTAAATATCGATTATTTGTTGCACATGCACCCATTTGTTTGTAGATTTGTGTAACAACATGAGGATGACAATGACCAACTAGAAGTAAAACAATAGATCAAATCTGGAACCTTTGAAATTTTTATTGTACCATGTGCAACATTATTAATACAATCGAGATATTTATTTCCTAATTGATCGTACATGTATGTTCCTTGACAACGAACAATTTTCAATGGATTTTCTCGATAGAACAATTCCGTACAATAGCTAAAGTTGAAAATAATTTTTGTTTTTCGTCGAAAATGATAAATTCAACTTACGGAATGTAAACATCACGTAAAGCCAATGTTTTTTCTCGTGAATAAAATTCTTTGAAATCAAATTCCGGTTCGTCACTTTTACTTTCAATTGCATCAACATTATGACTATTGAGTACGTTATCTGTTGCCATGATTCTTCGAAATTGTCTTGAATAATGTGGTTTTATTTGTTTAACAATCTGTTTCAATAAGAACATAAATTAAACAATCATCAAATCTCGATATGTATGTCCTGGAGAAAAAAAAAGCTTATCTTAAACAAGAGAGCTATTCTTTTATATCTAGGTTATTTCTTTCTTCTTCTTCTTCTTCTGTTTTTAAGCAAAATCGATCAGAATTGACGCAAACTACAAAACATACAAACAAACAAACAAAACGAGAATCACAGTTTTAATGTTGGATAATGAGCATGTAAACTAAAATCGAAATCAATTTTCATCTCAGGTTTATGGCCACTTGATAATAATTTTAAAACAACACCGTTCGTCTTCGCTATGCGTATGTAAGATTCAACATCCATCAATGATGTAAAACCAATTGTAAATGTTCGTGAGAGATTTGTTGGCTGTTTATTCGATGTTGTCATACGATTGAAATACGTTTCGAAATATGTTTTCGCTTGAGTAAAATTATGAATGGCTTCTTGATATAGATCTTTAATTGGCAAACGAGCATCGCTTAAGTTTTGTATTTGAAGAAATTCTGTATGAGACATATACGGAGGTGCGCAGAGATTAGCAAATGGAAGAAATCGATGACGATAACGGGTTTCATCACGAAGAAAATAATTAGGGTCCGAACTAGAACAAAAAAAGAACTGTCCTTTGTCTTCTTATCTTAAGGGTAAACGAAGAAAAATGATTATCTTTTTTGTTTCGAGGTCATTCTTATTGATATGTGTGTGTGACTCAGTCGACTTTGACCTACTTGCTAAATTTCAAACGTTTATCGAGTTCCAGTGCTTTCAAACATTTATGCATAGCCGTACACATAGTAAAATGCCCATTGATAATTAGAAGTTCATTTTCATGATGGTCAATATTCGTTGTTGACGAATGATTTTGTAGTTTTTTCTTCGGTTTTTTCTGCGATGAATTTGTTTCATTGAATATTTCGTTGAATTGATCCTCGATTGAATGTTGTTGAATAAAATTATTCAGTTGATTGATGAATGGATTCAGTATTGGTAAAGTTCTATTTGTTTGCTGATATTTTTGATTGATTTGAGCTAAATATGAACTTGTTGTATTGAGAATATTTGTTGATGTTTTGTAAACATTAATATGTGTGAAGAAAAGAATTTGTGCTAGATAAAAATATACATCATAGAATTCACGTTTTGAATATAATGTTAAATCAAAACCCATCAATAAATAACATTCCATAATAATTAACGTCCAATGAAGAATAAATTGAAAGAAATAGGATGTTTTTTCAATGAGAAGAAATGCTTGAGTATTTAACTGTGTCGTTAAATTTGATTGTAGAAGATGTTGAAGAAAATATTTTTGTAACCATTGATCTAATTTTTCACTTTCATCTTGAAGTACACTGAATTCATCTAAGAGATTCGATAGTTTTTCTCGAGTTCGTGCTCGATTATTGCATAACGAATAGAATAGATTCGAAAATGGTACGCATGAACGTTGAAAAAAATTCTCAGCATAATTTAATGTTTCATGATCGATTGAAATATATTTTAGTGTTAGTAAAGGTGGAAGAATAAATGAGCGAATTTCAAGTTTAACTTGTTCGGTAAATGATATTTGTCCGAAAATTTTTCGTGAACTTAATAGACAACCTTGTGCCGATGGTAGATAAGCAAGAAGAAGTATCGAACGAATGAATAACGACGGTTTTTCATACGTTGAATATTCGAGAAAATATTCAAATGCTTGTTTCAATGTTCGTTTATCATTAATATCGAGAAGTTTACGAATTTGTTGACAAATAGTGATCAATGATGAATAAACTGATAATGGAGATATTAATTGACGAATAAAACGATTAAATGCTGGAGGTAGTTGCCGATAGTTATAATAAGGATCGAATGATCGTGATATGTCAATAATCGATGATGAAACAATCCATAGTTGAGATGTTTCATCGGTGGTTGTTGATTCATCGTTTGTAATTTGAGATGGTCGAATAGCGCCTAAGAATTCTTCGATTTGTTTAACATATTTATTGATTTCATCTGCATTGAGATACGTCTGTTCATTTGTTTTCTCGTTTGCATCATTAAATTTTAAAACTAAAGCAAAAAATGAACGTAAAAATTTCATTCGATAGATTAACTGTTGTGTAGCGAGAATTTCTGCTTGATTTTGATTTTCTTCATGTTTTAATGCTCGTAAACGTTTGTTTAAATCGTCTTCACATTTTTTCAAATCATTTAAACACGTTTGATCTTTAATATTCTCTCGATAGAATGGAAAATTGTATGTCAATGTTCCACTAAAATCTTCTTCTTCGAAAAGACCAGCTTTTAATAGAATTCTTTCTCGAATATAATCGATTAATTTAATAAATGTATAACAAATCGTACGTAGATTATGATCATTGATAATTGATATATCATGAAGATAGACACAAGTAAATAATGTTAATGCAAGACTATGTCCATCTAACCACATATGAAATGTTGAAAATAATTGATCGAATAGATGTATGAGTTCAATTGAAGTGAATTGTTCGATTTTGAGAAGATTCTTTTCAATTAATTGTTTCAATGTTAATATTCGATTGCCTTGTTTTTGTTCTTGAAAATAATTTTTTATTGACATACCACCGTCCATTTTAGGATCCATGAGTTCAAGAGCTGTCATTGCTTCGAACAGAGTGAAACCATTATCACGTATAACTTCACCAATTGGTAATTGTCGGCAAACATTAGCAAATTGACTGGTTATATCAGTCCAATTATAAGTCGTATCTCCTATTGTCTCTTGCATTTAGCACCAAAGAATGTTTCTTTTTTGTCTATTACTGAGAAATTCGAGTTCTTTTTTCTTTTTTTTATTAATCTAAAAAATATATTAGATGAAATTAAATTAGCAGTTATTAAACTTTTCGATTAAGAAAACGTGTTGTTATAGCAATAAATAAAGCAAAAAAAGCCCAAAACCAAAATGATGATCGCGGCAAAAATCGCCAACGACGATTGACTTTTGTTCGACTCTCTAAAAATGCGAGACGTTTGGCATTATACGGTGGATAACGTTTGGAAACCAATTTCTCCGTCCAATTCGGTGCGTAGACAATCGCTCGACGATGACTAAATGCATCGAACGAATATTTGCCATGATAGGCACCGAGACCACTTGCACCAACGCCACCAAATGGTAAATTCAATGGTGCACATTGAAAAATAACATCATTCACACAAGTCGAACCTGCACTTGTTGAATTAATGATCGATTTGGCAAGATTTTTATTGGCAGTGAACACATAGAGAGCCAATGGTTTGTCTCGTTTGTTGACAAATGCAATGGCTTCACGTTCATTGTTGACGGTTAAAATTGGAAGAATAGGTCCGAAGATTTCTTCCTGCATGACAGCATCGTCCTCTGTTACATTGGTTCTGAATGAAATATAAAGAACAAAATTCGAGTTCATATTGTGATTGAATAAAAATACGTACAGAATTGTTGGTGCAATATAATTCACATTCTCATCGGTTTGTCCACCGTAGACAACTTTATCTGTATTGATTAATTTTTTGACTCGTTGAAAATGTCGACTGTTGACAATATGACAATAGGAATCTGAATTCAATGGATTTTCAGTATAGTACTGTTTCCAAGCGTTGATTATTGCGGGTACAAGACGATTTTCGACTGATTTTGAACAAAGAATATAATCAGGTGCTAAGCTAGAATTATTCGATTAAGTTTTTTAAAACAAAAACAAAACAACGACAATTCAATTTACCATGTTTGACCAGAATTGATTGCTTTACCCCATGCGATTCGATGAGCACAAATATCAATATTTGCATCATCAGCAACATACACTGGACTTTTGCCTCCACATTCCAATGTAACTGGAATCATTCGTTCGGCAGCAGCTTTCATAACAATTTTTCCAACGGCTGTCGAGCCCGTATAGAAAACTTTGTCAATATCTCCTTTTAGAACGGCTTGTGTTTGCTCGATACCACCGAGAACAACACGAACACAATCCTTATCCAAATATCTTTCGATCATAATTGCCATAGCTGTTGCTGAATGTGGTGCCAATTCGGACGGTTTAAGAACGGCACAATTACCAGCAGCAAGCGCACCGATTAATGGCGTAATAGTGACTAAATATGGATAATTCCATGCGCCAATAATCAATGCTACACCTAATGGTTCCGGATGAATCATTTTATCCAATGTTGCGTAGGCTATTGCGTCCGAAACCTTCTCGTCACTTGTCCATTCATCGAGATGATTCAATGCATGAATACATTCATTTCGAATCTAGGCGAGAGAGAGATATATATGTTCGGATGAACGGAATATCTTACTGAACCACAATCGAATAATTTTGTTTCGAAATTTGGTCGCTGAAAATCAGCATAGGCTGCACGAGCAAAATAATCTCGTTGTTCATCGCACATTTTATAAACTTGCTCGATTTGTTTTCGTCGCCATGCGATCGGTTTTGTTTTACCTTGATTGAACGAATTTCGAAGATCTTGAAAGATCTTTTCGATTACATTCAACGCGGTATCTTCTCGAACTTGTTCGCTTGACATCATTTAGAGAATTTGACCCGTAAGAAAAAATACTCTGATGACACACATATAACAATAACCAGTTACCGAGATTAGATTGGGCTATATAGACATTCGTTGATTTTTCTTTTGATTGGTAGTTTACAATTAAAGATGTCGGCAGATGACAAAAAAAATGCACTGTAGCATAATTACTATCTTGATGGTGGATAAATCGAGAACATTGATAATCATTTAAGACTTTATGAATATCTCGAAGAAAGAAACGAATTACATAAAGTCAAATCGATGTTTTTAGTGTAGAATGATTGATTGAGAAATTCATCTTTTGTTAACTAATATAGACAAAGGTCAGGAGAATAGTTTCCGCGAAATTCTTCGACATCATCTGTTTCATTAGATCTTTTTCTGTAGTGATGACTTGAGGTAAGGGTGATTTTTTAGCCTGAACAAGATTTGAGTTTTGATAGATCAACCAACACTACCACTGACAGTTAGACCAACTTATTTCATCAATCGCTCAAGCTTCTATATAAGCTTGACATTTTTTACAATTGGTAAATGTTTTGAATCGGAGAGCTATCTGATGTCTCTATGAAACATCGAGCCAAGTCAAACCAAACATTTTGTACGTAATGATTCTCACCTATATAATTTGTTATCAATATTTGTGAATTTTAAAAACGAATGTCACTTTCTTTTTTCAGTCTTTTCTTCTGTCCATTCACATACGCTTTTCTCTACGACATAAGATTTTACGATGCACCATAACAGTCCTTTTAAACGGCTGTACACTTACGAAAACTTGGCTAATATCTTGGCCTTTATATGTCTACATTAGATTAAAGATGAACTAGAGTAAATTTTAACACTTCCCAAAATCAACACTGCTTTAATAGCAAATGTAGCTCTTTCTCACTTGATATCTGTCTAACTGTTCACAACACTCCTTTCTGTCAATAAATAACAGCTGCATAATATGTGAGATGAGATATAAATTGGTTTCGAAATTGGAACAGTGCTTCCGCCAAACTTTTCAATACAACCAAGAGATTCTCATTTTACTGAAACACGTACAGTCTATATTCCATCTTTTTTCCTTAGTCACAAAAAAACAAATAGATAAGATTGCCATCGATTATTTATTTTATCAAGATTAGCTTTTAGTCTTCTCAAATCAGGATGATTTGGTGGCAG
>ERZ778019.1145-NODE-1145-length-39454-cov-13.160309_pt1 | contig 39454 bp, 39 predicted proteins | sample MGYA00375749_ERZ778019 | MGnify/ENA primary metagenome ERZ778019 (study PRJEB29350, sample SAMN05389821) | bioreactor metagenome | isolation source: Ammonium sulfate bioreactor | place: South Africa: University of Cape Town | collected 2014-03-17 ... | reverse complement strand
AATAATAATAATAATAATTTACAACAATTATTAAATGCATTAAGTATCCTATCAAATGTACAAGCAGCAGCAGCAGTAGTAGCAGCAACAACAACGTCAACTTATCGAACAACAACTGAAACAACACGTCAACCACCTGTCGCACATCAGACATACAATGCCGAACAAATCTGTGTTCGTCATCGAACAGGTCGAAATGGAATCTATCGTGATCGATACAATTGTTCGATATTTTACTTTTGTGAAGGTGACGATCTCAATTCATTACGTTATCATATTTTCTTTTGTCCACCGGGCTTGGAATTTTCTATGAACGGTTGTACATGTGATTGGCCAACAGGTCATGCATGCCAATCAATGGGTGAAACATTCTGTAGTTCACATCCATCAACAACGACATCAACAACAACAACACTCTCACCAGCAGCACCGCCTACTTTGCCATCAGGTCAATCAAATATGCCTCAATCAGCCATGCTTGCGTTGAGTGGTCTTGGACAGTTGTTAGGCGTTTCAGGCGGTTCAACACCGATATTTGATTGTGCTGGTAGACAATCGGGTCTTTATCGAGATATGTACGATTGTACGAAATTTTATTTCTGTACAACAAATAATCAACCAACAGATAATAGTGCACTTCGTTATGATTTTGTTTGTCCAACAAACTATGCATTTAGCATGACAACATGTCGATGCGAACTTGGACAAAGTCATACATGTCATACATTAACAAAAACTGATTGTCTTCTTTTATAAAAACTGACTAAGTAAAAATGAAATATTATTTAAAGCATTTCTTTCTTTTTCTTTCGTTTTTGTTCTTTAAATTATTATTATTATTATAAATTTCATTCTACATATAAAGAAACATGTGTGTGCATTGATTGACAAAATTTAAAAATGATGTTCTTATCGATTAAAGCAAACGTCGTAAGGCTAATTGTCAATAAATGAATAGTTTTTGTTGTCTACATATTTATCATCATTAATCCAAAATGACTTTGATCAAGTGCTTTAGGTTGAAAATGACAATGTCAATAGTAAAATATACACATATCTATAAAGAAGAAGACAAAGACATTGAACAGAAGTATGTACAATCGTTGTCTTCTATTTTTTTTGTTATCTTTCTCAAGAGAAAGAGAGAAAAAAAAGAATACAAGTCAGATATGGAGAATACATACGTACGTATATGTGTATAAACATACATAGCTGTACATCACTTATCTATATGTATGAATTCATTCACATATATTTTATGTTATTGTCACGGTCTCGCTTCATTGAACACTCGGACACAATGCATATGACCTTTAAAAATGAATAGATATTTTCTTTTTAACGTATTGAGTTTAAACAGTGTGCATATCTTCACATACGAATAAGTGTAAAGAGAACGCATAAAATCAACAACATTTGCCTTAACTCAACACTTCTCCAATATCAAACATTTCGGAAAAAAAAAGAAGAAAATGTTTGCAAAATATTAATCATCAAACATCGTTATCATATTTTCAATTCAGTTATCTTCTTCATTGGAAAAGAAAACATATACACAAATGAATTTAACCATGCAACAGCCACTTAATTATCCATTTTATATGGGCACACCACAACTTCCATATCCATATATGTGGCCTTCGAATTCCTACCATTATCCACCTACACCTTTACCTTATCAATTACCATTTGTTCTTTCTCATCCACCTCGAGCCAATATTCCATCGAAACCTTTACAAACATCTTCGCCATATACAAATACACGTTATAACCATCTCAAACAATCAACCAGTCATGTTAATCGTCATCGTTCAATTGACACATCGATTTATTCATCACGCCAATCTATTCCTAACCATCATCATCATCAACAACAACAGCAACAGCAACAACATCAATATCGACCATTGAAAACCAAATCTGTATCTGATTTTCAACAATTATTATCTCAACAAAATTCATCACATTTATTAAAAGCTCATTCATGGCATTCAATGCAACATTTACATCAACCAAATGCAAATGTAAACTATTCACATTCTATACCATTAGCACAAAATAATAACAACAACAACAACAACAATAATAATCGTCATCATTATCATCATCACCACCATCACCACCAATCGTCGCAACAAAAGAGCAATTCTTCCTATCAAAGAAATCTTTCGTCGTCAACTTCTAATCCATTAATACCAGACGAAGGTCTCGTTCGTATTTCAACCTTTGATACTATGCCAATTATGCACAATCCTGTCTATCAAACCAATGTCTTTCCAAATGACAATACGAATAAGTCGATTTTACAAATTTCTCAACAACAATTACCACCACCATCATCATCATCGTCGTCGTCGTCGTCGTCGAGTTCAACAAGTAGTCAAGCATCGTATCAAAAACGTTTCAATGGTATTTTACGAAATGATCCATTATTAAATGCTGCTATGGAAGATTTTCGACAACTTTGTCGAACATCAAGTCGAAGTACATCATTCACGTATGTCAATTCATCAAAAACAAAGATTTCTTCTTATCAAATATTCTCGTTTATTTTCTCTAGAACTCATCAATGTGACATAAGTCGTGATAGTCTCTGTTCGAATTCATCCGATCATTCATCATCTCGATGTCAAACTCAATCTCAATCACCCTCACGTAGTCATAGTCAATCAAGTTTTACTTCACTCGAACGTTTAGAAATTCGACATTTAATCAAAGCATTAAAAGCTAAAGGTTTACAAACAATGAATAATATCTCATTACAAATTCTTTCACCACCTAAAGCACCCTCACCCTCGCCCTCAATACCCAAACAATCGACATCATCATTATCAATTAATAAACAAAAGAAATCGTCGATTACCGAAGAATTAGATCAAGAATTTCGAAAAATACGTTTAAATAATCCAAATGAAGAAATTAACTATATTAAACCATCGTTACTACAAAAACGTAAACAATCACATCAATCAATTGAAAACGAGAACAAATCTCCGGAAAATCCTCCCGTTGAATATGCAATACCAATAAAGAAAATCACTGATTCGCCGAAGAAAGATGAACACATGCGTAGTTTTAGTTTCTGTAAGCCTATCAATGATCTTGTCACTGAAACTCAATCGACACGTCCAATATCGATGTTTAATTGTTTACAATATGGTTTAACAAATCCATTTCCAACAACATTTCAACCTCGTCAATCATCGACTATCCTTGATAAATCAATGGTCAAAGAAAATATTTATGCATCAGACATTGAAGTACATTTACCATTATCGAATGATAAAGATCATTTTAATTATTCAAATTTAATGAAAGATTATCTTGCTGATTATAAAGAACAACCAACAAAGCATCCATCGAAATTTCACGATTTTTCACGTTTATTTACACGTTCAACAAATAAGAAAACTTTTAAACATGAACAAAAAACGAAAACGCATCACTCACGTTGTTCAATTATGTAAAAAAATTTTAAAAAATTCATTTTTATGTTTGTTTGTGTTGTTGGTAGTTTGTATGCATATATAGTCTATTTATCTGTTTTCTATGATTTAATCGGATAAAATTTTTTCGCGAGTCAATTTAGTTAATCGACAAAAAATGCCTCGATTATCAGTTGTTTGAAAATAACATCGTCCTCGTACGATACCATTCGTTTTACCTAATGAAGCATCATCAAGTACGATACCAGCCCATTCACCTTTGCCTAGTGTTGTTTCACCAATATACAAAATCACACCTAACCATTGACCGTTGACATAGATTCGATCGCCTATCTTGAGTGAATCTGTATCATGATTAAGAATTGGTTCGTAACGAGAAAGTTGAATTGTTGTTGGACTTGATGAGCATATCGATGAATGTGAATGATTGGTCGACAGACTCTGCTGACTTTTACTATGCGGAAATAATGGTCTGGGTTTTGTTGTGGTTGCTGTTTTTGTCGTCAATGATGAAAGTTTATGTTGTGTCGATGTTGAACGTGGAAGGATTGTTGTTGCCGATTTACGCATCTTTTTTTCAAACTAAAATTAACAGAAATAATCATCACATAGAGAAATACTATAATTCGATTAGATCTTATATTTAGCAGATGAAAAAAAAATGTCGAGACTATAGTCACTCATCGAACTCTCATTATTCATCTGTTCACTTATTTATAATCAATTCAAAGCGAAAGAGAAAAAGAAATAGATGAAAGACAGAAAAACAAAATCAGTATTCCTTTTTTTCCGTCCTATCTGTCTTCACTACTCTTATTCCCCTCTGGCGATGACTCATCAAAATTTATTGATACGATTCGATCTCAAAAACAGAAAAAACGATGACAACATGAATGCATATACTATTTAGATAAATTAGAATGCATCAACTGTGTTTTTTTTGCATGAACTTTCGATTAAAATCAAACGTGAGACATAGGAAAATGACAAATGAATACAATTGACATATCATACCTCCCACTGTGTGTCGTCGTTCATCTAATTATTTGACCGGAGATTACCACGTTGTACACGTAATCAACCATCCGCCCCTCTTTTCTTTGTTTTATTGTCTACTTCTATTTTTTTTTATCAAATCCCAATTAATAATAATACATCAGAAAAGTAATGACGCACGTTTTCTTGTTTTCTTTCGTTTGGGATTTAGTTCTAGGCGCACGACTACGTTCCTTCTATTTGTATAATGTCGCGATCATTCTCATTTTCTTGAATCGAGAACAAAACAAAAAAAGAGAGAAGCGAGGAAAAAATTTTTCTCATGAGAAATAATAGACTATTGACGAATATTTTATTAAAAATCAAACGAGCAAAAATACTAATCATATGCCTCTGAAGAGATATAGTATCTACAAATTAGTTTATTGTAAAGGAAAAAAAAGAAAAGATCTAATGTCGAGATTAATTGATTTGTCAGCTGGTAATTTAGATGTGTATGTTTCTATCAGACAAACGAGATGTTGTTGATGAAATATCAATGATGAAGATGGTAGACAGGTGGTAATTTTGTCAATGAATTGTTGTCTAGTGTTGTTTCACGAAATGAAATACGTCGTCCATCAAAATTATTTGGTGAATGAAGAACACGAAATGATGGTGATGATTGTTGATTAATTTCATTTAGCAATGGTGATGAATTACGACGATGAAGATCAGTTGATACCGGTGTATTTGGTAGAATTCTCGAAAAGAATTTTTTTTATTCAAAATACTTTCAAATGAAAAACATTTTTTTAATTTTACTGTTGAATTTGTTGATCAATAGCATTTAATTCATCAGTTATTTGCATAATTTTCAATAGTATGGCACTACGTTGTTCATTTAATTCTAATTTAGCTTGAACATCTCGTTGATGTTCACTTAACATTGTAACGAGTTCATGTTCCAACTGTCTTATACGACATTCAATAAACGGTGATTGTTGCGCTGATCGATTCAATTTCAACGCATGAAGTTGTCGAGTTTTTTGTTGGATTGTATCAAGTCTAATTTAAATTCAATTCACTTAATTGAATTTCTCTTATCAAATTACTTGATATTGTTCTGTTGAATTTCATTATTCGTTGGTTCCAATGATGCAACTCGATCGAGTGAATTGAGAGCCTGCTTAAGAGAATCAAGATAGACATTTAGTTGTTCACGTTGTTGTCTTAAAGTTAAATATAATTTTCGATTTCGATGATCAAGTATCGTCTCATCTTAGAATAAAAAAAAAAAGACAAACTTATTTTAATTGTCATTAAAACCTCGAAGTCTATTCCTACTTGGACTAGATGCCAAATGATTGACGGGACTATAATTTGGAATTAGAATAGCAGGCGATAGACTATTGCTCATCATCTGTCGTTGATTTTGACCTGATAAATACTTTAGAAATAAAGAAAAGGAAATTTCATTATGATTCTTCTTTTCAGAGAGATTTTATCTTGTTTCTACTTCTTGTACAAAAGGTGATGAAGACGACATATCAAGAATATTTCGATTATTTCCTATTGAAAGATTTGTATTTGCATAGTCAACATTAATATTCGGTGGCATATATGGTGGTGGCATGATTTTGACCAAAGGTTCATCACGTTTTCTTTGCAATTCTTTGATTTCTTGTCGTAAACGTTCAACACGTTCTTCAGCCATACGCAAATCATGACGAAAATGATCAAAATTAAATGATGCTAATGTTACTCCGTCTACAGAGAATACAAATCAAACTTTCAACTATGAAAAGTACGTTTTTTTTTGTTAAATCTAACTTGTATTAGTTGGCGGTTGTACATTAGTATCAAGTGTCGTATTTCGATCGACGTTTGTTACTTGTAAATACTGCCGAATCATTTCGGCTTGTTTTAATTGTCGATCAAGTTCATCAAGATTTTGTAGAGATATATTATTAGTTATCGACGACATGAGCAAATATTTATTTACATAAGAAACGAATGATAAGAGAGAAAGAAAAAACAAGCAAAAAATAACTGATCAAATCAATCGATACTATTTATGATTCATTCGAAAGAAAACGAAGGAAAAAAAACAGAACGAAACACGTGAAATGATTGATAATTATTGATGATTTGCTTTTTTTAAAAGGATATTAAGTCTATTGAGTGTAATTTGATGACATGACCTATCTTTCGTAGACGGCAAGTATATCACTTAAACAAGTAGAAATAAACTTTTTCAGTCTATATCGATTGATATTTTCTGAATAGAAGAAATAAAATATATCAAGCATTTTGTATTTTTTTAGTGCAAATTTAATTTGAACAAAAAAATGATATTTTTGTCTATGAATACGAATGATAAACTAGGAAAATATTATTCCTCTTCCGTTAGTTTAAATCTATAGACATTAGTCATTAATTTTACATTTGTGTGCTAATATTTATTCCATGCAATTCGTTCAATATGTCAGAAGTTCTCTGTAACCCGAACGATGATTCATCGAGATAGTTAGACAGCCATTTTGTTTTGTTCTTCATAGTAGCATTTTCTGCAGAATTTTTTATTCTGTTTTTTTTGACATATTTGACAATTCGAAATTCATTTGACACACTTTGTTAAGGAATAATTTTTATTGTTCAAATAAAATAAAAAGATAAATCCTAGCGTGAATAATATCGTAATCACAAAATCTAGCACACTTATGCACTTCAAATTGAACGCAGACAAAATAATAAGTTGATTAAGAAGGAGAGAAAGTATGAGGCGAAAGAAAAAAAAAGATTGCTTAGAAGTAGTCCATAATTGATCGTGTCAAATGTTTTTAGCGAGAAAAAAAGCAGAGAACATAGTCTTTAAATCGTTCGAATAGAAGAATTTTCTTATTGGTATTTTCCTGGATGTGTGTCAGTAACCTAAGAGAATATTGGAATCTTCATTTCTATTTATTTATTTATTTATTTGTCATCTTGAAAAATTCTCTATTTGCTTTAGATTAGTTTGCGTATAGTTAAATTTAAGAAAAAAAACAAGACAAAACTCTTGAAATGTCAATTCAATCAGTCGACGATTATGAGCCATCGTCTTCAACGCCTGTCTTTGGAAGTGTAGTTTCACAAACAAAACTTCAACAACAACCGGTCAATGATCTCGGTGAATCAGAAAAATTAGTTACACCACCACAACCAGTTGCTAATGGACAAAACGATGCAGCCAATGCTGTATCTGATCAATCGACAACTGAAAATGGTAATTCAGTTGTCGAACAAGTGTCAACAACATCGGATTCACAACAAAAAACAACCAACAATGAACCTGAGCCGGAACTCATCACACCAGCACCCGACAATGTTCCACCTGTTGATGCACCAGCTGAAACACAAGTTCCAACAAGTACATCATCGAATGATACTGTTCCAGCATCAGTAACTGCTCCTGAAGCAACTGTTCCAGCTGATTCAGCTCGTCAAACTAAAGTAATAACACAAAATATTCGATTGTTTCCAACGAAATCATTTCGTCTTTTAGTCACCTCGTGGTAAAGCCAAAGCGCCAGTTGCTGCTGCTGCTGCTCCGACACGTCAATCAAATCGTGCACGAAAACCAGTTGCTGTCAATGCTGAAGAAGAAGAAGCAGCAGCAGCAGAACCAGTTACAACTGCAACACCAAAATGTGGCCAACGCCAACCAAAAGCAACAACAACAACAACCACCACCACCACCACCAAAGGTAATTACGATGAAAATCCAACATTTCTGTTAGAATATTTTGTTTTCAATCAGAAGAGTCAGTTGTTCAACCACCTAAAAGCGCTAACAATGCAGGTAAAAAACGTGCAGCATCACCAGCGAATGTTTCGAAAAAAGCAAAAGCAGCACCCAAAGGTAAACAACCGGAAGATACGTCATCTGAAAAACCTCCAGCGAAAAAACCACGTGCCAATGCTACTAAAAAAACACCTGAAGCAACTGGCGATTACGTACGAAAATTACGTCCACGTAAATAATTCGTGCAAATCATAAATCGAAATCTCGTTTGTTTTGTTCGTTTTGTTTTATGTAAATGTCGATTTTCAATAGTCAATTCTCTGACTTATCTTTTGCTTAATTAATTCTAATCAATAGATTTGTTAAACATGCCGAAATAGAACAATTTCTCGATCACAGATTTGCTTAGTTCGTTTCCCGTTGCACTATCTTAGTTAGACATATTTGTAATGTGTTTGTTTTCTTTTTCTTCTTTTTATCAATTGGATAAATTGTCTGGTCATTATGTTCGAAAACAGCCGACGAAATCGAATGTTTTCTCAAAGTAAAACCGCGTAACTAACAATGTTAATCATCATCATCATCATCACCTGTGTTTTCAAAACATTTTCTCGGTCTTATCAAACAAATATCATTTTGTTTTGTTTTGTTTTGTTTTTTTGTATTATTTAATCTTCAAAATGTATGGTGTCGATGAATCAAAAAAAATCATTTTTTTTGTTGAAAGTTGACACGTCATATATGTATTCTTTAGATTAAAGAAAACGAAAAAAAAACACCCTCAACATGTCGGTGATTCATTGCCACGGCGACAAACAAATTGTCGTACTCGATCAGTATTTATTCCTAAGACAAACTTATGCGAATGTCAAATATTGGCGGCAAAGGTTAGCAAATGATATTCGAAAGAATTTTATTTGGAAGAAAGATTTATTTCATGTCGAACAACCATTTCGAAAGATACTTATCGAACAGACAAAAAAGCAGAAGAAGAAAAATAAATCGGTACGAGAATATCAATCACTCTTGTAGATAACCGTCTGATGTACTGAATACAAATGATTGTATATTTCGTTTACTTTTTTTTTAGAAACGTACATATGAAGATGCATTCGATGAAAAGCAAAGTGATTTCATCCTCCAGGTAGAATATTCGCTTTCAAAATGTTAACGTACTCATTTTCTTATTTAGTTAAAGCAAGCTGTTGATTTCTGTAAAAGTCAATTGACATCAAACAGCGACGAATCGTCAATCGTTCAAACTGAACATGCATTCGATGAAATTCCTTATGCACAAATTGCTACTCAACAATGTCGAAATATTCCACCTATTCGACAAATTCTTCTCACTGGTATTCATTTGAAATCAAACGAAAACAAACAACAACAAGAAATTCTCTAGATTATTTTCTTCGTGCATCGAAATTAGGCGTTCAACCGAATATTCTCTATACTCATGATAAATCTCATTCGAGTCTAATTGATACATCGATAGCTGGCGAAATTCTCTTGCCAGCGAATTGTCGATTTCTTTGGAGTGATGTTACGAATGTTCGTTTACTTGTTGATGAAGGACGAAAATATTCGTTTATTACAATTGATCCACCGTGGTCGAATAAAAGTGTCCGACGAAAACATCCGTATAATTGGTCAGATTTTGTTGATATTGAAAATATTCCAGTAGAAGATTTAATTGATCGAACACGATCGTCATTGATCTGTTGTTGGTCAACGAATTGTACTAAAATCGAAGAATTTATTAAGATAAATTTATTTAACAAATGGAATTGTCAATATTTAGCAACTTGGTATTGGTTGAAAGTATGTACATAACACATTTCATTTCATTTTCATTATCGAAACATCACTTTTCAGATAACAAAAACCGGTGAATCTGTACTTGATCTTTCGTCAAACGATAAAAAGTCATATGAAACACTAATTCTTGGTTATACAGGCGATGAGAACAAATTTCAATCGTTAAAACAAACAACAAAAATTCTTTGTAGTGTAATAATAATCATTAGAATTCAGTTTTTTTTTCGGATGTTTGAATATGTTTATTCTAGATTCCAGCGTTAATTCATTCGACTAAGCCAGCTTTACATTTATTATTTCAAAATCTAATTGATTTTCCTCAGGTGGAAAGTGATTTCTGTTTAGAAATTTATGCGAGAAATTTACTACCGAATTTTACTTCGATAGGAAATGAAGTAAAAGATACATTATCAGCCAGTGTTTTCATTTAAATTTTCTATTTCTTAGGTTTTAAAACATCAATCAATCGACTTATTTGAAGAATCATTGATTTAATTCTAAACTATTTCAGATATATATTTGTAAAAAAAAATGTCAACAGTAACGAAAAAACCGGAAAAAATCGATTCATTGAACGCATTACTTAAAACCGATAATGTCTTTTTATTTATTCCGAATATCATCGGTAAAACTGACTTTAATTCGATAATGAATGATTGAAATTCTCGTTCTATAGGATATGCTCGAGTATTTTTTTCGATTGTTTCATTTTTCTTCATGCCGACATGTCCACGAATAGCAGTTTTCTGTTATTTAACAAGTGGATTTCTCGATGCATTGGACGGTCATGCTGCACGAGCACTTGGTCAAAGTAAAACTTTTTTGTTATTTTCAAATAAAATCAAATGACAAAAAAAAATGTTTTTCAGGCACGAAATTCGGAGCTATGTTCGATATGTTAGTCGATCGTTGTTCGACAATGTGTATTTGCTTTGTTTTGGCTATGTTCTATCCAAAATGGGCGATATTTTTTCAACTTTGGGCTGCCATTGACGTTGCCAGTCATTGGCTTCATTTACACGCGTTAGTTACAAAAAAAAAACGAATAAATCATTTGTTTGATTTCAATATTTTCTCCTAGATCGACGGTTAAAGGTTCAGAAAGTCATAAGAAAATCGATTTATCCGGCAATCCAATTCTTCGTCTTTATTATACATCACGTGTAAATAAACAACAAATCGTTTTTCTTTCTCTCCGATGTATAAAACTAAAGATATTTTTGTTTGTTTGGCGTTTAGAAAGTTTTGTTTGTCATGTGTGCCGGAAATGAACTTTGGTTTTCAATGCTCTACATGCTTCATTTCAGCGAAGGTCCAGCACGTAAGATTTCTAGTTTTTCTTTTCTGATTAAGTCATTTCGTTTGTTTTGATTTTAGTTATTTCATTTGCTGGTTATGCTCTAGGTCTTTGGCGTTTTATTTTCTACGCTGTTACGCCAATTATGGTCGGCAAACAAATCATCAGTTTTATTCATTTGTATACAGCCGCTTTGGATATGGTTGCACTTGACGATGCCGAACGTGCAGCGAAAGCGAAACAAAATTAAAGATTTTCGTTTTCTTTTCTTGTGGTTATTAATAAAAAAGACAAACTATTCTTATAACATTTCATTTCACTATTGACTAGTCATGTATTTTATTTTATCATTTGTATGTGTGTTTTTCATATCCATATATATGCAAAGATGGATATTTTTACAAATACCGCTTAATGTCGTTTGTTTTTTTTCTAGTTTGCATGTGTGTTTTATCCTTTTTTGTCTTATAACTAACAAAAAAAAAGCATCATTGCATTTTTAAATATAAACGTATATAAATATATATTCATATTATTCTTTCGTGTGTACTAGATATGAGGATTTTGTTTGGCTATCGAAATGTACGATTTCTATCGACAAAACCGAATGTATCGTATAGAGATACGCTCAATATGCCGAAAACTAAATTTGCGAGTACAATGAAAAATCGTGTCAAATGTGAAAATGATATTCGAAAGGTTTGTGTTTCTTTGCTTGTCCAAAAGACAAAAAAAACGAAACATTGTTTTTCCAGAAACATCCAATTAACTATCTATGGAATTGGCAAGCACAGCAAACTGATCGACCATTGTTTGTTCTTCATGATGGACCACCATTCGCTAATGGACCATTACATATTGGACATTTTCTAAATAAAGTTAGCAAAGATAGAATTTAGGAAAATATGTGATTAAACAAAGGACAATTCTAATTAGATTCAAAAAGATATTATTGTTCGATATAAATTATTGAACGGTTATCGAATAGATTTTCGACCCGGTTGGGATTGTCACGGTTTACCGATTGAATTAAAAGCCTTGCAAGAAAATCGAACAACTTCAAATGATAAAGATCCATTGACTGTTCGACAATTAGGTAGAAACAATTTGATTCTGTTTGATAGAATTACGAATTGTTTTGATTTGTGTAGCTCGTCGATTTGCTAATGAAGCACTTGAAAAACAGAAAAAAGAATTTCAATCCTGGGGTGTATTAGCCAATTGGGAGAATTGTTATAGAACATTTGATAAACAATATATTATTGATCAAATTCGATTATTTTGGAAATTATATCAAAAAGTACGAATTAGTCCGAGAATCATGATGTTAGAAGTATTTTTTTTACTTTTCAGGGTTTTCTTTATCGACAATATAAACCAGTTAATTGGTCGCCTACAGTTCAATCGGCTTTAGCTGAGTCAGAACTAGAATATAATGATCAGCATAAGAGGTAGGATTAAAGAACTTGAATTGAAAAAAACACACACACACACACATAATCTTTTATTTAGCACGGCTATTTATGTAAGATTTCAATTGGACAAAAATGATTTCTTTTCTAAACATCTTCTAGGTAAACGATCAATGAATAAAAATTCAATTTATTATTCTTATTATTTTTCATAGATTATAAAAATGAAAATGTCTATGCAATCATTTGGACAACGACACCTTGGTCATTGCTTGGCAATCAAGCGTTAGCTATGAATGATAAATTTCGATATGTTTTCGTAAAACTTCTCTCAACAAATGACATCTACTTACTTGCTGAACCATTATTAGAGAATATTAGAAAAATACCACCTTTTCTAAATGAACAAATTCAAATTGTTGGCACTTGTCAAGGTAAATCGATCGAACTAAATCTTATTATCGAGCGAATTCCTTTTGCTAGGTTCGGATTTATCGAATCTTCGATATTCTCATCCAATTTATAAAGATAATCAAACATATCCAATCGTGCCCAGTGATCATGTTAGCGATCAACTAGGTACTGGTCTCGTTCATATCGCGCCTGCACATGGTTCCGATGATTTTCTTCTGTCACTCAAACACAATCTTCAATGTGTGAATGCAGTTGATTTTCGTGGATATTTAAATTGTCCAACAATTCCTTCGTTACACAATCAAAATGCTCTCGATAAAGCCGAAGGTATTCAATCGATTTTGAAATATTTAAATTCGAATTTATTACATCATTACGAATTTCAACATTCGTATCCGTACGATTGGCGAGCTAAGAAACCCGTGCTTGTCCTAGGTAGTCAACAATGGTTTATTGATACAATGCGTTTACGTGACAATGCAAAAGAACGTATTGTCAATGAAGTAACAATATTTCCTGAAGGCGGTGAAAAAAGTTTCCTATCGATGATAACACAACGACCCTATTGGTGCATATCTCGGCAACGATTTTGGGGTGTGCCAATACCGGCTTTCTACACGAAAGATGAACAGAGTCAATTAGTTGTCAATGAAGAAATGATTGAACATTTAGTTAAACTAGTCGACGAAAATAATTCGATTGATTTTTGGTGGTCAACCAACGATATTAAACAATTGTTACCGAAATCAATGCATAATCAAGCTGATCAACTCGAACGTGGAAAGGATATCTTCGACGTTTGGTTTGATAGTGGTTCATCGTTTAATACTGTTCTCAAAGATTTTAATTGTCGTGCAAATTTATATTGCGAAGGACATGATCAGTTCAATGGTTGGTTTCTTTCGTCATTGTTACTTTCAAGTGCAAGTCAATCATCGGCACCATTTTCGAATTTATTTGTTCATGGTTTTGTTGTCGATAAAAACAATCAAAAGATGTCGAAATCAATCGGTAATGTTATCGAACCATCGCATATTATATTCGGTGGTGGCAAAGAAAAATTTCAAGCGAATGGATTAGATGTTTGTCGTGAATGGGTCGTACGAGAAAGTTACAAACAACAATGTAAAATTAGTGAAGAAGATTTGAATAAGATTAACAAACGAATCTATGAGGTAGATTTTTTCAAAATGATAAATAATGTTGTTTGTTTGAATGAAAGTTTTTGAGTTAGATTCGAAATGTTTTGAAATTTTTACTTGGAAATTTATATGATTATAATCCAAAGAAAGATCAAATAGCAACGGAAAATCTCTCAGCTGTTGATCGATATATGGCCTATCGATTAGCTCAAACATTAGCAAGAGTAAATCAATGAGAATTGGATCTTTTTTTCTTTGTTTACAATCGATAATAATTTAGTATCATCAAGATTTCGATAGTTATCGAATGTATTATGGTTTAATTGTCATTGAAGAATTTCTTCAAACGGAAATTTCGAATTTCTATTGTTCGATTACAAAAGATCGGTGAGTTATAAAATCAAATGTGTAAATAAACATAAATTAAATTTTTGTTAGACTGTATTGTAATTCTCCTAATTCATATCTTCGTCGATCGAGTCAAACAGTTTTCTATTATCTATTAAAATGTTTAAACGAACGTTTAGCACCAGTGATGCCATATCTCGGTCAAGAATTATATGAAGAAATACATAATATCGATTCGAATAAAGAAATCAACGATATATTTCAAAATCCATTTACTTATCTCGATAAACAATTAACTGATATATCTCCTGAACTTGCATCAACAATGAAAATTGTTTTACATTTACGCGATACATTTCATCAACTTCTTCAGAGTCGAAGAGGAATTCTATTTGATATTACAATCTATTTAAATGATAAAGCTCAAAAACAAGTAGCAAACAATGATCATTTGAGAATGAGTCGATTTTCATGATGAGTTTATTCTAGTTTGAACAAGTTCAAAACGTTCTTCGACAAACTCCTTCCGTAGATTTGAAACATTGGCAACCATTGGAAGAATTAATGCAATGTTCACGTATTTTTCCTAAGTCTCTATCCGAATTCGATGCGAATAAGATCGAAGAAAATCTTCGTCGTGTCGAATTACCATTAGCCAATGATGAATTTCAGTATATTCTTCAAATTCAACCGTCCACACTCTATTCATGTCCACGTTGTCGTTTGCAAACATCTGAAAACGAAAATCAATTATGTTCTCGTTGTTCATCACGTTTACAAAAATCATAGAAAAGATTTTTCATTTTGTTTTGTTCTACTTTTTCAGATGAAATTTTAGAGAAAAAAAAAGATGAATATGACATCGATAATTTTGAAAAATCATAAATTTTTGTTGAATAATCAACAAATATTAAGATCAAGTATATTCAAATTCAATCAATATTTCGATTGATTTTCATTTGATTTGATTAGTATGGATTTCATCTGTTCGTTATAAACAACGTGATCATATTCCTGATGATCTTGTTGAACATCATCGACAATCACCATTAGGTAATGCTAAGGCTGGTGCTGGTATCGGTGTTTTACCACCGAAGAATAAGAAAAATCCGAATTTAACTGCCGTACCGAATGATTTCAAGTAGATGATTTGAAAAATAAAATAAAACGAAACGATTTTTTTAAAAATTTTACTCAGAGATTTATCTCCGGATTTTCTACCAAATCCAATACCTTTTCTACGTGATCGAATACTTGAAAAACTCGAACGAAAAGATATGTTTCGTCGACGACAACAAATTGATATACCGGAATTCTATGTTGGAAGTGTTCTTGCTGTGACATCGGCTGATCCGTATGCACCTACTCGTCGAAATCGTTTCGTTGGCATATGTATTCTACGTGAAAGACATGGACTTAAACATCAATTTACATTGAGAAATATCGTCGATGGTGTTGGTGTGGAAATTATCTACGAATTATACAATCCAACAATAACCAAAATTGAAGTTTTGAAACTTGAAAAACGTTTAGATGATAATCTTGCTTATCTACGTGATGCACCACCTGAATATTGTACATTTCCATTTGATATGGAACCTGTTAAATTACCACCTGGTGCCGGTGTACCGCTAAATACAATTCAAGTTGATAGATTTTATAATTACGTATATTTGTTAAAAATGATCTTTCTTGTTTATCTAGGTACCAATTACAAGTACTCATTGGCAATATAAATGGGAACGTTACGATTTGAAAGGTGTACAATTACCGTCATTACCACGAACTGTACGAAAAGCAGCTGAACGTTACAGTGAACCATGGAGACCGTGGGATATCATGAGACAATATCGAGAAGAAATTCATGATGATGATCGAGCAGAAATTTATGAAGATATTCAACAACATAAACAAGATCTCGCACAATATCGTATTGATAGTAAAGAAAATGTCAAGATTATAAGAACACGACCCAAAGCTGCAGGAAGAAAAGCTATTGTCGATTCAACTACTCCGAAATAGTGAGAGAGAAACATATCGAAAAAGAAAAACGATAATAAAGATTAGTATATTGTTTTTGTTTTCAAATGGTTGATTTGATAGAGCGAAGAAAAAAATAAAATAAAAGTTGTTCTGTTAATGAAAATCTATTCTAGCAAAAAGGTTGAACGAAATGACAAACACCGATAGTCAATTATTTCGTTGAGATATTTTTATTAGAATTTGTGTGTTCCATTGAAATACACTGGCGAACGCCAAGTAACATGCTGTCCAGGATAGACTGTTTGTTCATATTGTGGAGGAGGATAGATTGATGGTTGTTGATATGGATACGGTGCTGTTGAATGTAATGCATGAAGAATTGGCTTTGGCGTTGAAGTTTGTGATGATTGTAATGGTTGAAATGATGGTGTCATTGGTTTATACGTAATACGAGTGAGAGAAAAAATAATAAGAAATAAAATAATATAAACAATATTTGTTGCAAGCATTGTTACAGTACATGCAAGTTGAGATTTGATCATACGTAATTTACCATCTGAATTAAGACATATCGTTGTATTTTGACTATCATAATCACAAACAGTCGCAAGAAAACATTGACAAGGATTGTCGATGATTAGTGCATCGAAAACAATAAGAATAACTGCGAAAGCAATTGATGCAAGATTGAGACCAGCTACAACTAAACCCCAACGAATTGTTTTACGAAAGCAAACTATTTAAAAAAAAAAGAAGAAATCGAATATTACATTTGATGTATGTTGTTGATTAACTTACGAAATGCATACATTCCTATCCAAGTAAAAAAGAAAGCAAACGAACACCAAAATCCAGCGTACACAATCCCTCGACTAGGATTATAAGCTACACTTCCACCTTCTAATCCAATAATGGCACCATTTAAAAACATTTGTAAGACACCAAGAATAATTCCAGCTGATGTTGGGAATTTCTTTTTAAATGGAAGTCGAATTGATCTCATTGTATAACCGTATTCTTGTTCGATAGGTAATTGAACGATTGACGACATGATTCGAAATCAAATTAATAACTAGTCTAGTTTTTATATTTTCTTTTGTCTTTCGTTTGACTCGTCGTCGTCGCCGTCGTGTTGAAAAGAAATCGGAGAAGTCAATAGCTGCTTTTTGATTTTTCGTCTTCAGATGCAAGAATAAATGCATACATCTTATATATCAGTGAATAAATAGATGAAGTATTACCACATAAACCTTCGGGATATTTAACTAAGTTTAGAGAGTATTGATCAGAATATACGTGAGTCTACTTTTTTTTCTCTATAGAATACTGCTCAATAAAAATTTCAAAAAGTTCATTCAAGCATTTCTATGCTAGAAGAAATATTGATTTATATAAGTGATTGTGTCATTTCCTCAATGATTTATATTTCATTTTTTTTACGTTGAATAAACTCATCGAACGATCAAGTCATGTTTAGAAATAATAAACGACGAAAAAAACCAAAATCTCGATAAATATCTGTCTGCCCTCTGGATTTATTTGATTTTATCATTGTACTTTCAAAAAAATAATAAATAATATAAGTATTACGATGATTACGCGTCATATACCCGCTATCAATCACATATTTCAAAAATATTCACTAAAAATTATCTTCGCATGACGTGTAAATGATAACATAGATACGTATATATTTCTTTTTTTCTCTCTCTCTGATTCTTAAAAAGAAGCGTTTCTATATCAGCAGGTCATCATTAATCACATGGACTTCATATTTTATTAGTCGATAATAAGTCGAAATTTGTGTCATACTGTTATTAATATTCGTCATTCTGTTCTATAATTTTTTTCTTTTCATCATACAACGAAGATAATCGAGAAAAAAATACAGGTGTCTTTGAAACAAATATTTTGTTTTTCATTCATTTATTTCTTGCTCATTCATATGCAACAAAATACAGGTGCATAGCAATAGAAAATAACCTGTCTCTTCATCGAAGTCATGCGCAATCGTTGGTTTAAGGTAAAAGAAAAAAAATGATAAATAATAAAGAAAAAGGACATAAATAGTTGTTAATATTGATTTTATTTGTATTTACTAGGCAAAGAAAATGTCGTTAGGCCCAGAAACTGAATCATCATCAACAACAACAACAACTAAACGATCTCAATATCGTGTATTTATCGATAAAGTTGCAAAACTTTTCAGAAGTTCAAAATGTTTTTCACAAGAAAGTCCAGATCCTAGGAAGTGTATGCATATTGATTTAAGTATTGTATTTCATTTTTTTTTAATGTTTTAGGTCTCATATTACCGTCGATATCGGTGACAACGCCTGAAGGAGAAACAACAGTTGTCGAATAGAAAAAACATTTCATTTCGACAATAAAAATACAAAAAAAAACTGAAAGGCAATCATGTTTTTCTTTCTGTTGATAATATTTCACAATAAATATTTTACTTAATAAAGATATATTTATGTAGATATATTTATTTATTTTATTATATTATATTGACGATAAATTGAGAAAGAAAAAACATTTGATATACAATATAAAAAACATTGATTACTGTTCGTGTGGATGCTTTTGATAGTGAACTATTACCGCTTGCATGAGATATTAAACGTCGAGATTTACCTACGCCAGTATCTTTAAAAAAATAATAATGAATGGTTATAATCAAATAGAAAATTGAAAAAAAAACATATTTACATTGATTGACAATAACATGTGACGTCGCTGTTAATAATTGTCCGTATCGACATGCATAGATACCATTATCAGTTTTTCGTGCTTTTCGAATAATTAATGTTTCATAGAGTGTGCCATCAACAGATGAATAATTCGAAAGACATTCAGCTATATTAATAATTTCAAAATCATTACGTGTCCATTGTACACGAATATTATGTTCATTAAAAGCATCGGTAGGACGAATACGGCAAACAAGACGAATAGGTTCGTTGGGATTGACGTGTAATTCATTTGGAATAATGTCGATACATGATTTAGCTAAATTCGAAAAGTTGATTTGAAAAAAAAAACTAATCAACACAATTCAGCATATACTCGTAATTGTTAGATTGTAACTTGAACGAATAGTATTTCCTGTTTTGCATATATAATAACCTTGATCATCGATTCGTGCACCGACAATTTCAAGATGACGATCATTATTTTGTGTACGTAACATAAAACGTTGATCATCGATTAATTGTCGATCACCGAGGATCAATGGTTGTGGATAAGCATTTTCATACAAACGAAACCACATTGCTGGAACCTAAAATATTTATTTGCCAAGAATAAGAAATTAAATATGAAATTATTTCTTACTGTCGATGAGGATTTTATAGGATTATTATCGGATTCTGTCCGACAAGAAAGAGATATTGTATCACCACAATTAGCAACAACGACACGAGCATCGGGATAATCCGTATGAAAATTTGTCAAATAATACATTGAACATGAGATGTTACAAATAGATACGAAAATCCAAAGGACTAGATTGAAATAAAACAAAAAAAGTTAATTGTTCGAATCCAATGATTGATTGATATATGTATGTACCTTTTAGAAGCAGCATTTTAATTGAACATTGCAATGCCTATTATTAATGACCCATGCCATAATGTGTCATATGTAATATTATATCTGAAATGATTCATAAATTCTTCGCTTAGTCACTACGATGATTACATATATATGTATAAGAACAAGTCAATATTTGCCGCTTTTTTCTTCGTAGGAAAAAATAAAATTCGTTGATATTAGAAATGGCTGATAATGATACTCTTAGTGATGAAAAACGTCAAGAATTTGACGAACAATATAAAGCAAAACGAGAAAATTTACCTACGTGTTCAACATGTCAAAGTAGAAATGATGTGGTTCCAGTAGTACGTGGTCGACCTACTCATGAATTAGCACTCTATGCTGCTGAAGGTAAAATAAAACTTTCCGGTTGCACAGAGAGTTATCAAGGATGGTGCAACAAATGTAAAACATATCTATAGAAGATGAATTGAATGACATGCAATATAACAATTTAATCTCGCTTCTTCTTATTTTTTTTTTGTTTGAATATTCTAATAAAAGAAGATCTACTAGCTGACTGACTTACTGTCTATTATAGTTTTTTTTCAAATAATAGAAAAAAGAAAGAATTGAATAAGCGATTAAATGATTTGGATGTACCTATTCTTGTCTTTGTTCAGTGATGAAGAACTATACATTAGTCTTACTTAAGTGACAGTAAAAGGAGATGAGAACCGTTTCTCAAATCAAGTAATGTGGATAAGAGTGAAGGAACTTCCGGCACGTAATGCAAGAGTTATTACTACTTCTACAATAGTAACATCAAGTTTGCTTTTCTTTTCCTTTTCTTTTTTTTCATTCGTTCTATTCTCATTTTTCTTTATATTCATTACTCCGCCTTTGCAATGATTCAAGGCGCCGGATGTCTGCTTTTTTCTATCTATCTTAGCTTTGTCCTCGTCTTGCTACTCTATTCTTCAATGTCCTATCATGCGAACGATGTCGGCATCAACAAAATAGTCAAAACGAAGAAGAAGAAGAAGACGAGAAAACGTCGTTGATTTGATGACTATCACTCGTATCCATTCTTAAACTGTCTATGTATACATAGCGCATGCAAAAAACTCATTGACACTTATCGTCGCCGACGCGATGACCACTTTCTACATGGAAACTACTTGAAACAATATGTATATATGTACAGCAAGAGGGAGAAAAAGAGTTAATTGCGGATGTGTATCGATGATTCATTTATGCTTAAATAAAAAGCGAATTGTTTAGCATCAATTACATATTCAAGTCGAATTGTTGACAGAATGTCAATAAGAAATTCTCACTTTTTCTTTTGCAAAGATCATCATTCAATATTCTTCGACGTATTTAGTAAAAAGAAGTCTAACTTCAAAGCAATTATACTCATCAACACTTGAATGATAATTCATGATCGAGTAGTAGTAAAAAGAAATTTGTTCGATTGGTCATTATCATCATCATTAAGATTGGTTAAATATTAATCATTTCGTTGAAATCTCATTGTCTTGATATTGTTTATTGGAGACGAACGTATTTGTGTCCAGATTTTCGTTAGATTATTCCAAATATAGACGAGTTCATTTTTCATGTTAAGTATAAATACAATCGTTTCTTGCAATGATTAATAGAAAACTAATGTATATCGAAATAACCTTGCCGATTGAATCAAATATATAAACAGATTTTGACGTAATATTCATTTAGAAAAAAGTATCCAAGTGATATACATCTATCTATTGAATGGGCATTAATTTCTCATTACCAATCTTTAACATAAACGATCTATCATTCATCAATAAAGTACATACTTGGATATTCATATGTATACATCATGGTAAATACATTTGATTCGAATAGAATTCAATTGTTATGAATACCTTCATAAGATAATCTGAGGAGATATCTATGTATTCTGGATGTAAGATAAATGAACTATCGATTGATCCATGTGTAAGAAATAATGTTCATGTGTATGACCATGAAAATGATAACACGAAGAAAACTGTCTAATTGATGTAATATGAATAATGATCTTCGAAGTTCTATTATATTTCTATTCATATATCTAATTACTGATGATCAATAAATAATTGATGATATTCTATGCTTTTGATAAAAGTTGATATTTGTCGTTTAAAATAACATTTCACTGTTTTTTTTTCTTGGTCACCATAATAGATGTACATGTGTTTTTCTTTTTATTTAATCATAACAATTGATTTTTGTCGTTTTGTTAATTTTTATATCTTCGAAACAGATCTTCTCTCACATCAGAGACTATGAACACAATAGCAGACATATGCGTGTCAAACAATCATTTAAAACTAGTGGACATTCGCGCTGACGCGCGTTTACTTACAATGCGTGTTCGAAACAATTGATAAATCGGTTCGAAAGAAAGATGAACAGAAGAAGCACGATGTCATGAAAAGATAACTGTTGATAAACGTTCAGAAGTATCCAAACGATAGAAAAAAAAAGAGAGAAATTGAATATGTAATGAAATCAGTTCAACGACCTCTTCTAGTCAAATTCAATGATCGATCTATTTAGCCTTTGCCTTGCAATCAACATCATTAGTCGTACACACATCAAAGTCATTGATTTCGATGAGTGCGACTCCTCCTTTTCAACAACTCAGTTGAAACAACAAAGTCATGCACATCTAGACAGTACGAAACGGAAGAGTCAAATCAATGGTCTACTTGCAATTAACAATGTCTTTTGACCAATGTACATCGAACAAACGAAGGAAATGATTGTGACACAATGTTCTTCTGTCAGATTATGCATTGTACTATGCTTAAAGAACAAAAAAGTATTTGTCAATGTACGTATGCGTGTGTGTGTTCATATAGGAAACGACCACATTTCTAAGATGTATATCAGTGTACGAAGTGCGTGTTACAATACGCATAAATGCATTCGACAAAAAACTGATAGTGATTGAACCCGAGAGTTCACACGCACGCAAGGACGTTGGACAAAAGGAGAAGAAAAGATCTCTCTTCATGAATGAGTATAAAAATGTCAGTTTTAATCATAACTGACATAATATGAGATGCCCGGATAGACAATCAATTGATACATTTCTCCTCGTTCTAAATTTTCAGAATAAAGAAAAGACCCTCAAGAAACTTTCAAAATTTCTAGTTTCATCGTCAATCAAGCTAGTTTTCTTTCACTCGTTCTTTTCTTCTTCCGTTTCATCTGTTCGACCCGACCTTATGTCGATAATTAGGTCGTCAGAAGAGAATTGCATCATACATCGCATCCCGTTCGCAGTCCATTAAACAGAGCTCTAGCAATGCAAGAAGCAGCAACAACAACAGCAGCAGCAGCCGCTTATCCTCAACTCATATATGTATTCGTACCACTATGTCTGCATTGGGTTATTGAACAGTCAATCACTTAGCTTAGACATTCATCGGTCGTATACGATGACTGATTTTTCTATCAATATCTGCTTCTCTTTCTCCTCCTCTTCCTTGTTTTTTCTTCATCTCTCAATCATCAATCGTTCCTAGAAATGATTTCTGTTTACACGATTCTTGTTCTTTCACTTCTTATCATCTTAAGTTGCTCCTCCCGCTGAGAACAAGCGAACTATCTTCAAGTCTTTCTCTTAGTCAATCTATCGGTCATCTTACATCATATAAATCCACCTTGTTAATGTGTTTTATACAACATGTCATAAAAAAAAAGAGAAAATTAAAAAGAAAAATGCTCAAATATAGTCACCCGAATACATACTGACCATCTGTCTCCAATCACATTTATATATATGCATATATGTGGACAGGTAGTAGTTCATATACAAATTCAAGTCAATCGATTGACAAAGCGGCGTTTTTGTTCTTTCTCATGGTTAACAGTACAAAATGTTAGTAATTGTTTGGCACTAATACAGACCAATGGACAATCACATTTCTTTTTTCAACTAAGTCGATTAATCAAGCGTCGACATTGTCTCAGTGTTTTACAATTGCTTTTCACTCATTTTTTTTCTTCTTCTTCTTTTGAAGTAAAGGTGTTATTAGTTTTAACTCTCTTTACTATAATCAGTCGTTCACCGGAATACATCATATGCAAAAGAAAACAATTAGAACATCTGCTCGATTTGTCTTATTTTAAACATACATACGCACACACACACACAAAGAAATCGAAGACATTTCAGCTTACTTTTATTCCTGTCGGCAGATCTTTTTGAATTTATTAGAAAAGTTGTCTGAAGATTGGTGACGACGATGATAATGATGATGACGTTTTGATGTTTCGACGGAGCGTAGTAGATGGCAGTTCTAGCGAGTGAATGAACACCGCAATAGTTATGAGATGAAGAGAAAAGAGAGAGAGAGAGAGAATGAAGGGAAATGAAGAACGACAAAGGAAAGAAAGAGAGACAAGCTAAGAGGAGCACAGCTCAATCATGATCGTGATGTCGTCAAAAAGAAGACGGAGAAGGAAAAAAAGGATAATCATTATCGTTCGTCAGAAGCCTGAAATTATTCAATCAATGTTCTGATCGTAACGAGAGAATAACAACAAGCACGACAATAGCATTAGTAATAGTAAAAGCGAAACATTGACCTTGTTGCATGAACCACATTCTATATACAGTTCAATGATTTGTAGACAGACATAATGAACTAACTGACAAAATGACATGTATTCAACAACTTATATAAAAAACACATCTGTATCTATTATATAGAAAATCAACGTCTAATTCCAAGGTTAGATTGGACTCTCATCGATCAAGTATCTCTTTCAATGATTTGGCTTGTCTGAGGCTAGTTTTATTATTCATACGCAACATTTTTTTGTTGAAATATTAGTATAAAAAAAGAAAAAAAAGCTTAGTTGAGCATTATTATAGGTGTAGATTCAATGCATTTAAATAAAGAAAAAAACTATTGCTTACGGCATAAATTTAACACACACACACACACAGATCGGGAAATGAATGTTTTACGCTTATATACATAATCATCTATCGAGGTTAAGAGTGTAACCGAAGATTATAAAATAATGTTTCCTTTTGCTTTTATTCTTCGATTCTATTCTTCTCTCTCTCTCTGTGTTATTTTATTGAGTTTGATAAGTATGTTTTGTGAAGAATTGTTGATGTCACTGTCATTCAAGTTTATTACAATAAAAAAAACAGCCATAATCCAATTTCGATCGTTCTTCTTGTTCGGTTTTTTTTTCAACCTAACGCAATTCGAAGCCGTATACTATCATAAATTGCGTAATTCTCTTAAGAAGTATTTGTTTCCTCCGGACAGATCAATAATTCTTGTCGCATTGCATGTTTATAACTAATAGATATATTCGAAATATTTCTTACATATTATTAAACGATAATATACACACTAAAATTTTTTCTTGTCCTAGAGAAAAGCAAGAAAAAAAAAGAATTAATCTATAAAACACACATACTCTATCGTCGTTCTTTTTATTCTGATTATTATTCTGTTTAATCTGTGTTTAATATCGATTGGACACTCGTTCTATGCGTACGAGTGTCACACACACGCGTGTTTGTATTTAGTTGAGTCCGATTGCATGCAAACATGATCGGATATATTTATATGTATATAAATAAATATAAAAAGGAAGAAGATGATCGATCGAGAGCATCTGCTTGACATAGTAAAAAGAACTAATTGTGTTTTAGGTGTCTAGTAACCAATTGATGAAATAGATTTTAATTTTTCGATTTATCTTTTATTTTTTCATTTGAAAAATCATCGCATTCAATTAGTTTGTTGCGAACTTGCGAAAAATATGCAAATGATGATAGATGACCATCTTGACATACAGAAAAAGTTTTATTAGTTTCTTGATTGGTTTTTATCTTATCATCGTTAACATCAAGTCCACTAGCTGTATCATGCAGATGAATATGTTGTCGAGTACTTATTGGATGAGTTTGTTGTTGTTTTTGTTCTTGATTTTTCTCATTATCAAAATGAATTTGTTCTTCATTCATCGAATGTAAAGCTTCAACATTTTCAAAGGTGATTTCCTGCTCTTTGTCAGAACGTTCATCGAACAAATCTTTAATCTTTTCTTTGTCTTCTTTAATAGTATGGACTTGTAAATTCTTACGTGACCACTCAATTAGAAAATCTATAATTGAAAAAAAACATGTTCACAATTTCGGTTTCATTAAATGACTATACGATTGTACTCAATAGAGTTGAAATCATACGAAACTCTGATTGACAAAATAGACTTTTAACTATGTGATGCTATCACGTCATCGGAAGGAATTTATTTCCGATTAAACGAAGGTGGTTGTCACTAAGGAATATAATATTTTACTTTCGTAATTAGATTAGCAATTTTCCGAAAGGGAAAACAGTTTTTTTTCCTCCTTGTTCTGTTTTTATGTATGATGTTTAAAAAACAAAGATTTTAACTTACTAATAATAAATTCAATTGGATCATCAGGTCGATAGAGAAGAAGATAGGTGAGTGCTTCGTACAGAGGTTTACCGATATTTTCTTTTAAATAATCATCACATAGAATATTAAAAGATTCAGTTGTATTTATTTCATCTTCTGAATTCATTATTGAACAGAGAAACTCGTGTTTAGTATTTTCGAACAACAAGAAAATGAATCATCGATATAATTAAATTTCTTTGAATGAAGGATAAAGACAAGTTAATTATGAAAACAAATTTATTCATGTGTATGTCAAATCCCATAAAAACTTGTCAACAATTAACCAAGTCATGTCTGTCTAGTTTTTCGTTCGAAATTCAGTTGAGAAATACATCATAATTGTTTTTTTTTGACTAACAAACGAGATCAAATCTAATCAAAAGAAAAAAAATTAAATTTATTAGTTCGCACGAATACATAGGATAACTTCATTAGATCTGACAAAGTTGAAAATATTGCTTTTCTTTTGCTGTTAGAACTTAAACGACTTTTTAATCTTTATAAATATTTATCAATTACACCTACATGAAATGAAATCTATTCCGAAGAAAAAATATAGCTTTTATTCTTTTTTTTCAGTCGTCATTTATTGACGAACCTCTCGTATCACTAAAATCACAGAAGAGAGAGAGAAAGAAAAAGACTTCGATCGTATCAAATATCCAAGATCAAAACGAAAGACATACGTACTAGCAGCATGTGCGTTATGAAAACGAAATTGTCATGTTTAGTTTTTATTTTGAATTTTTATTTTATTCATGGTCAATTATCTATTGATGAATTGTTTACATTCAATTCAAAATATGCATTCAAAGGCGACTGTAATCAATTTCAATATAATTTTTCATCGATTTCAATTCATAATGAAAATTATAATCAACTTAATTTCGATTGCAATTCAAGAAGTCTTATTTTACAAAGTACGAAATATATTCAATCGACAATTTGTCCTGAAGATGAAGCTACTTCGAAAAATTTTCGTATTCATTTTCGTCATTTATCATTTTCAACGATCGAAGTCAATCAATTGCGTTTGCATGGTATCGAACTCTGTTCAGTTGATGATTTAATTCAAAGTATTTATACAGAATTCTCATATTATCGTTCGACATGGGGCTTATTAATCAATCTTGAATATGCTAACAAACAACATCATGTAGCAATAGCAACGAATAATGAAATGACATTCGTTTTATTTCTTAACCCATTCAAATCTAAAGACAATTCTCAATTAAATGAAATTGAAATTATTTTTCCATATGAAAATACTTTTCTATTTAATCAATCATCATCCATGAAAATCTGGCGTATTGATGAAGGTTTTGTTCGTATTCCTAAATCACAAGAAAGAAATACTTCATATCAATTATCTAAAACAAAATTCTCACTATTCAATAATGAAACATTTTTTATTTATGGTCTTCAACCAGCATATCCGAAATTGTTAACCGTAAGGATCGATAGAACAGAAGCTAAATGTACGTTTAATAATATTCTTCGATGTCAATTTCCATTATTACCATTAACAATCGATGATTCACATGAACCCGTTGTAAGAATATCTTATATTTTGACATCGATTTTTAATTCAACAGTTTCATTGATTCTACGTCAACGTCTTCATCAAATATCAACTAGTCAACATCTAACCAATCTCGATAAATTCGTTGTCAATATCGATAAAAATCTTTGCAAGTAAAATGATTACTAGCCTGTCATTGTTTTTTTGTATTTTCTCATTTTTGACTTCTTTTCAGCGAGAATTCATTGAAATCTTCATTTACTTTAATCGCACACGTTCATACGGAAAATATCAATGGTACTCGACGATACACGCGTATCAACAACGCTGATCTCCTGCCAATCGATTGTAATAAAACGGCAGAAATCGGTCAAGCAATAATCAGCATGATTCAATCGATAAAACGATCGGATATTCTTTCGTTAAATATTGATCTCATACATCAATGGTACGGTTATGAAAATTGTCGAATGGAAACAACACGAATTCACGTTATCAAATAACGAATCACCTGAAAAAAGAAACGTTTCTCGTTTTATTTTTTGATATTTTAATCTGTTTGAAAAAGTGAACAAGATTCTATTTTCCCAGAGATATTAGATGAAAAAAACAATTCGTTTTTCATCTCGTTCATTATTCAAGCATAAACAATTGCGCTTTGCCTCGTTTCTTTTTCTCTTTTTAAATCAGATTTCAAATTAATTAATAGGACGCAATCGATCACTAACAATATGTGATGTCTCGCCGTTGGCGTCTTATCACTGCACAGCAGGTTACCAATGATCACAACCTTTAACTTGTCGTTATCGTTCGCGATTTCAAGGTGTGTGTGTGTGTAGTGATCATTTTTTCGTCTTGATGACGATCATTGATAATATTTTCGGTCTACCTTGTTTTTCTTTTTATTTTATCATAAATTGCGATCAGAAATCGAACAAGTAGAGCGGTATTTAACTGATCAAATTCGATTTATTTGTGTGGTTGTTGTTTTTAATGATTTTATTGCCAACAAGAAGAAGAAGAAGACGGAACTCTCACTGTTCAAGGGCAAGAAGAAGGGAAAAAAACTAGAAAATAAAGAATCGCATAAGCAAATATATTTTGTACACACGCACACACAACAATAATACAAAAACAAACAAAAAAAGAAAAACAAAAACAAACGATCTTAAGTTATCTTCTTTTTTCCTCGAACCTAAATTTTAAGATAAGGTGCAGAATTAGTTGTCTCTGTTTGTTGCTGTTGTTGTTGTTGACGAATATGATTGATTGGAAATGTTTCTTTACGTGAATGATGATTGAAATTATTTGTTTGTATTCGTGTATTTGTTGTTGTTAAAGCCAATGGTTGTTGAGAATAAGTTGGCGAATTAGCCGATTGATTTCCCGGTGATAAATCTGAACCTGAACAGTTGCTATTACTACTTGCTGTCGAAACTGATATTGGCGGACAAATAGCAAGATTATGTGAAATTGATAATGAATGATCATTATTGGCCGATGTGTCTTGACCAACACTGCTTAATGATGAACTTGAAATAGCACTTGGTGTCGATGAACCAGTTGCTGTACTTTCACCATCGGTTCGTTGAGATTTATCGAGTGCTTCACGGCGAGCTGAAAAATATTGAATTCGAAAATAATATGAATTGATTTAACTTTTTAAATAACTTACATCGTTCTGTTGTTTCACGTTTTTGTTTACTAGAAAATTAGAAAACAAAAATTTTAATTTTTAAAATAATTAAAAATAGTTTTCATACCGATATTTTGCTCGACGATTTTTAAACCAAACCTAAGCGACAAAAACAAATATATAAAGTTAAATTCCTCGATTCCAAACAATTTATTTTCTTTGAACAATTGCAGGTGTAACCTATCACTATTCATTCATGTCGTCCGTTGTACATTTATTTCGATCTTTCTTATTCTCTTTCATGTCTAATCATGCATAAAAATGAATCAAGTCAAATTATCCATCTAGAACATCATTTATATACATGAATCGATAACATATCGACACACAATCAACTACTTTCCGGAAGTATAGAAAATGATTTATATATGAACTCATTTGATCATGTATAAACATTGACATCTAACTGGAAGATAGATGTAAAGAGAAGTGGCACCATCATGTATTTGTGTGAGTTGTTAGCCTATTAGCGGCAATAGACAAGAAGAGGAAATGCATCATTGAACAATACCAAAACGAAGTAACAACAAATAGGAAATTATTATTAATATTGTTCAATGGATAGATCTCTGATGTCTAACAAAGAAAAGAGCAATCGGAAGCAAGAGAAAAGAAGTAGGACGGCGTTTGTTTCTTTTTTTTTCGAGAGGAAATGGAAAAAATCTCTTCGTTCGTTTTATATACGTATGAATAAGAATCTGAAATTGTGTGCTGGATTTGTCTTCAGATGATCTCAATTTATGCCTTTTCTTTTATTCAATTCTTAATGTCAAGAAGGAGAAAAAACAAGAGAGAGAGAGACAATTCTGATTAACTGATCTATTGTCACATTCACTTTTGCTTTTCTTAGAGTTCAATAAAGTTTGTTTAGACAGCAATCAGCGGATAATTGGCAAAACGAGGAACTAAATCGTGCAATTGCTTCTGTCAACAAAGAGAAAAACAATTCATCGATGATTCTTTTACGAAGACAAGAAGCAATACTAACACATCATATCTCAGCAAAAGTCGTCATGTCAACAACAACAATCGCTTTCGATCGATCGATCGATCGATTCTATTGTTGCCCAAAGGGTTTATGTCTCATACATACATATACATGAGAGAAATCAACTTTTCTTAAACAAGTTATCAAGTAAAGAAAAAATGAATACGATTTTCAAACCACTCGACATTGTAACCAAGTGCTTTCTTCCATTAGACGAAACATACTGATAAAAGCTTCTCACGATCTTTAGTCTTTTTGAATTCGACAGAAAAAGATCATTACCTCGACACGTTCTTCTTTTAAATCGATTTTCATTGCTAAATCTGCAAATGAAAACAAAAAACAAACAAAATAATTTCGAAAAATAAAAACAGAAACAAAGAAAGTCTACCTTCTCTCATCATAACATCGGGGTAATGAGTTCGATTAAAAGCTTCTTCTAATTGTTCAAGTTGTTCTTCAGTAAAAATCGTTCGATGTCGTCGTTTTCGTTTATGATTTTGCGCCATTGATGCTGCGGCAAAGAAATTTTGCAGAGCTGGATATGCTTTAAAAAAACAACAACAGTAAAACAATCAAAGAAATCTCTAATTAACTTCTATATGCACAATGCCCACTAGTAGTAAATTATCTTGTATATGTTTACATGAACAATCAGCAAGTTTTTGTTTTGATCTCTTTTCTCATCGATTCATACGCGTATGTCCTAATAGAGGAGATAGGTGATAGTTTGGGAACGAATCACTGAGCATACTAACAATTAAACACGTTTTATCATAAGTAAATATTATCAATTTTCGGTCGAACACCTTTGCAAATTTTTATAGTTAATGAAAAAGAACGAGAGGCATTCAAATGTATACGTACAATAGAAATCGACAGCTGCTTGAGCGGGATTTGTTGATGTTGAACCATAATATGATGATAATGGTGCAGGTAAACGAGGACGTGGAGCAAGAATATTATCGATTGAAAATGGATTATTTTGTGAAACAACAGCAGCTGCTGCAACTGCTGCGGCAGCGAGTTGATGTTGACCAGCCGTTGTTGACATAGGATTTGCTGCGTTGACGGCATTTGCAGTACTACTAGCAAAATAAGCTGAGAGAGCTGCCGATGGAAATTGTTTGAGCGCATCAGAATAATGTGGAAGTTGATACATTATGTTGTTTGCTTTGTTACGTTAATGTGTTCACTACTTTCGCTTTCTTTCAACAGTCAATAATGTAGTCACTAATCGATCTTGTTCGTCATCCGTTTCTCTCGTTTTCTCTCCTTCTCTCTCTCTATCCTTCTCTTTTTTTTCGTTTCTCTCGCTTTTTATTCCACCAATCAGTGACTATCTCTCTATACTCTCTAGTTGTAGATTTCTTGAGCGATAATTGTTTTGCAAATATTTAATAGAAAAAAACGAATGAAATACATCGAGGCGAAAAGGTGTGTGTGTATATATATTAAATATGCTTGTGACTAGGTGACAGTAATGTTAAAAGAAAAGAGGTTGTTTTTAGTAATCATAAACGATTTTCTTTTTCTCTTCTCTCGTCTCGTTTTTTAAATATATTTGAGAGTGAAGATATTAACAAGCCAATGAGCGTAAAGAGAAAAATTTACGTGCATATACATACGCACACACAAAACTTGAAGATGAAGAGTAAACGTTGCGAAAAAAAGAAAAAAGTAAATTGATTGATCGGGGATGATACGTTGTAAGGATGAATATCGAAATGAAATGAAAGATATTTAATCATAGATAAACCGACATATACTATTAGCAAAAAAGAGAAACGTCAAAACCAATGAAAAAAAATATCCGAATCGAAAAGATTTTATTTTAATTAACAAATGATCAGTTTGATCTACAAGTAGATTGTTTGTTTGGCTTTTTTTTTCAATGTAACATTTCATAATAGAAGAAAGTTCTAATTGAATTTAATTTATATAAAATGCTATTGGGTGTACGAATCATTAATCAACAAACGAAATGTATCGTTTTGTTTGCCGACATTAGTCGTCTTGTTCTGTAAAGTTGAAAAACACTTGATCAAGTAGTCGAATACATTATCAAACATGTTTTAATAGATGTTCATATAATGGAAAGAAATATTCAAGTATTGAAAATGTAAAACATTGAAAGAAGAAAAGAAAAGAAAAAAGAAAATGTTAAAATCAATTGAGAAGTATCAAAGTCGACGGAATCAAATTGTTTCAACAAATTTTGAATGTCAAAGTTATATATTTTAAACAAAGAATAAGACGAGTCTGGGTTTCTTTTCTCTTTCAAATGTAAACAGAAGCAAAACAACAAGATTTCAATTTTCATATTTTTACTATTCGTTTCAAAAAAGAAAATGTTTAAGAACGTCTATGTATATTCTTTATTTTTTATCCTACGAAACAAAAAGATGTATATTTCAACAAATAAGCACTGCCGTATATGAATGAATAGAACCAAAAAAAGCGTTATTTCGATATGATAATGTATATTTATGTTTAAGTTGTATAGGAAAATGATTGTTTCCAAAGTTGAAATTTGCATTTCAGTCGTCGTCGTAGTTGTTGACGACGTTTATGAAAATTTTTGTGTGAAAGAAAAAATTGACGACGATCGGCATCTGATATAAACGCTTGATCAGTTGTATTTGTTGAAGAATTTTCTTCCTAAAATCGAGATTTATAAGAGAGAGAAAAACAAATTTATAAAGATGATTATTCGGTCGTGTAAAGTCGTTTACCCAAATTTGTTTGAAATTCATTTGAAAAAATGGATAATCATCCGATAATTGTAACTAGACAAATGGATATTGGAATGATTTTCGAATAGATTTGTTTTTCTTTTACGTACTGTTAATTTCGATTTTCCAGTTCGATCTGAGAGTTTGACCATTCTATGATTTTCTATACAAAAAAAAGATTCATTCAATTCAATTGAAATCGTTTTTTGTTTACCATGAAAACAACAATTGTGACTATAGATACCACTTGATAGCATTGACATACTACCTTCATCTTCTTCATGTCTTATACATTCTATTGAGCAATCATCACAACCTGTTGACGTACATTCACAAAGATTTGATGAGCAATTATCATCTTGTTCTATAAAATAACAAATTTGAATTCTTAAGAATATCGAATTGAGGGTTGTTTTTGTCCTACCAGATGAATATCCAGGATCTAATCGTGTTGTCGAACAACGAATACATGATGTCGATGATGATATTGGACAATCATCGCAAAGAATATCTTTTTCAAGATTTTTCTCATGACAAATACATTCTCTTGTTGCTATAGTCGCAAAAAGTGTGTCCAAAGAATTCGATAATGGTAAGGAATTTGTTGACATTCTTGAATTCGAAATAATTGTTAATAGTGATGGACATGAATGAGATTTAATCAATGACGATTTCAATGTATTCGATAGTGTATTCGATTGTTCATCACAATAATGACATAGACATGAACAACAACTATTTGCACGACGACGTGTTAAAATTTCTTCGGATTTACAAGATATTTTCAGTGTATCTTTGTTAGAATTTTGAGCAGGTTTCATTGGTTTACGTTTGTTACGTTTGTTACGTTTTTTTGTTGGCTTCGTTTGATCAGCTAAACGCATTTCTTCACATAGATTTTCTATGACTAAATTAAAATCTTGTTTTTGATCGATGGTTTTCTCGAAATCTAATCGAAAAAAAAGACATTTTCTTCGAGATTTTCTTGTGAGCATACTCAATCGTAGACAATCGATTCCAATCGAAAAAATCATTTTCCATGTTTGGTCTTCTGATTTCATTGAACGATGAAGTTTTTCGAATTTTTCAAATAAATGTATGCCGATACAAGTTAAAATTTCTTCTTGAGCTACGTCGATTGTTTTAGCGTGACGTTCACGACGGCCACCTTGAATCTCAATTTCGGCACGATTAATTAATTTGCAAATGAAATCTTTTCGACAATCGACATGAATATGTTTTTCATTCGAACAAGATCGAAAACCTAGAACAACAATATATTTTAGTTTATTTGATGTTCATCATCAACTATCTTCAATACCTTCATATAGAACCGAACAAAAACCTTTTGTTTCTTGACGTCTGCAATCACAATCATCTGTTAACAGATCATAAGCTTCTAATACTTTAAGTCTACATTCTGAACAGAATCTTAAGAACGAAAAGAAAATTCGATAGTACATAAAACGAAATAGAAGATTCAATTGATCGTACTTAAATTTTCGTAGGTAAGTTTCAATTGTTGTGAGTAAAGAACTGAATTCAACTGTAGTGATTTCATTTCGACATTCGTTATTCATAATTTCCCAAACAGATTCCCAGATACTAGAATAAAATATTTATGAAAATTTATATATATATATCATGAAAATAAAGTCCATTTTTTACTTTAAAGATCTTGTTTTATCTAATGAATGAATCAAACATCGACGATTTTTCTTCGATTTTGGTATTGTTTCAATTAAATTCTTTAGTTTCAATCTATTGAAAATTCTCAAATGCAAACATTTTCATTAAACAATCAACAATTTTGTTTACCCGTAAATATGAAATAATTGATAAATTTGATCACAGTTTAAACCGGCAGATTTATTAATACTAATCGAACCGTTTTCATTCATAACAAGTGGTTCAAGCGCTGGATGACCGTATTCGATTAATGACTTCATAAAACTATCAATACTATCAAACAGAACAAATTGAAATGATCATTCTTATGAAATTCAATTTCGTTCGACAACCTTGTCCGACAACCAACACAGGAAATATTTCGAAGAATATGTTCTTTGACTTGATTGAATGGCACAGTTAAAGCACTATCTAATTCTTCATTCGATAGTCTGTGATAACACTTAATAAATCGTTGATAGTTTAGATTTGTTTTTGGTAAATTCTCGTGATTTGATATTAAAAATGAATCATCAACTTGATATTGCAACTAGAGAAAATCAGCACATTTTGATAATTTCTTCGAAAATGAAAGAAAAAGATCTTTTTTTTTACAATAAAGCTGTCATCAATTTGTAATGGTATTTGCCGCTGTTTGAAAGAACGAATTTCATTTTTCTGGCAAAAAGCTAGAATTTCTGGTCCGGAGTTTTCCGATGACATACACAGAGTTAGATCACAAGTGCACATGAAATTGATTGAGACCACGAGAAAAAAAAATAAGGACACAGGACGTATGTACAATGTATCGACAGAAAATCCAAAGTATAAATATACGAAATATTTGATTGGTCAGATGCAGCCATTTTGGCCTTCATAATGTCTCTCGTAGTATATTCGTTAATACGTATAAGAGTTTCTTATTTGATTTTTGAGAGTAGCAAGTAATAATAGTAATAATCTGTTTTCTTCGGTAATATTGAATTCGTGAAAAGTGTTTTTAACATTCATACTTGGAAAAATGCCCTTTTATGTTGTTCGTCAGGGCAGAATTCCAGGAATTTATAATACATGGTTTGAAAACAAATGACTTTCAGTTTATTTCATTCAATTTGAAAATTTCTATTCAAAGGGATGAATGTAATAAACAAGTTCATCGATTTACTGGAGGTATTGACATTGAAATCGTTTATTTCCTATTAACAAAACAAAACTCGTGTTGTTTTCTTAGCTCAATTTAAAAAATTTGATATCTATTCCGATGCACAAGCATATTTCGATGGTAAAATACAGATTCAAAAAACCGTTGAAACAAAAGCAACAATAACAAAACCTAAATTAGCAAATAAAATTCCAAAGAATTTAGTCAAAGATTCCATACGGAAATTTTCGGCAATTAAATTAACTCAATCCGATGAAAATCTAACGAGTATTGACCATATTTATCGAATTGTTTATTCCGATGGTTGTTGTTTTGCTAATGGAAGTGCAGCAGCAAAAGCAGGTTATGGAGTTTACTGGGATGATAATCATCCATGGTGATTAATAATTCAATTTCTATCTTACAAAAGAAAAATTAATTTTGCACGTTTTTTTCTTTTTCTGTAGGAATATTAGCGAACGTTTACACGGAGAACAAACGAATCAACGAGCTGAATTGACAGTAAAATAGATGATTTTTTTGTAAAACAAAAATGTGCGTATGGATTTTCATTGAAGGCAGCTATCCATGCAATGGAAACAGCTCTAACGAATAATGTTACACATTTAGAAATTCGTACAGATAGTAAATATACCATTCAATGTATGTATATACGTAGAAAATTGAAGGGAAACAAATATATTCTTTTGAAAATTAAAATTTTTAGCTGCAACAGAGTGGATTAAAGGTTGGAAAAGATCGAATTGGATCAAGAAAACAGATTCGAAACCAGTGATGAACAAAGATTTGATGATCAAAATCGATCAACTTCAATCAAAACTTCAATTAAAATGGGTAAAAACTCATCGATGAAAAACAAACTTTCGATTATTTGCTTTTTCTCTCGTAGACATATGTACCCGGTCATTCATCAAATAAAGGCAACGACGAAGCAGATCGCCTAGCAAAAGCTGGTGCACAAAAGCAGTAATATTTTTCAATCGTTATGTGTAAATATTTATATTTTGCCATTGTTCTATCACATGTTCTTTCTTATGGTTTTTTTTCTGTCTTGAAAAATAAAGTTCAACAAAACAAACGTACTGACGCGTCATTCCACAATCATCGAAATGATTGATATATTTATTTATTTTTTTTAACGTTTTGTTCGTGTTGAAATATACGTTCAAAGAAACAACGTAAAATGTTTCTTTTGTAAGGATAGTCTTTTCTTGAATTAAATGTTTTGAATCATTGACTTTTCATATAATATCTGAATTAGATCGTATATGACAATGATTATGAAAAAAAACAAACGAGAACCGAAGAACGAACGAAAGAAAAGAAACTGTACATGTGAATTTTGACAACGAAGAAAATATGCAAACATATAGTTTTTCTTCCGAAAGAAAAAAAATTGAACAGTTAAATATCCATTAGATTTTTCATTTCAGTTTGTTGTTCTTCTTGTGTTGTACGAATACGCGTTTGAATATGTTCAAGTTTAGTTCGAACACGAGGATCGACATTCGATATTGGTGATGTTTCTTGAATGATTTCAGTTATATCGATTAACGATGGAAGAATAGTATCTGTTAGCATATGATTAATTTTTCGTGTTTGCAGACAATGATCATCGATTTTCGATTCGATAACGTTCATTTTCGTTATGAGAGTTTTACTAAAATCCATGAACATAGATTTTAATTCGGATAGTTCATCGTTCGATGCCGAGGATATTTGAGGTGAAACATGATGAGATTCTTCGTTCGATGTCGTTTTTTGAAATGTACTTTTCAGTAACGTTTCTAATTCTTGTAAATTTCCACTTTCAGTTGAAACAATTGGATCAAAATGTGTTGATTCAGTTAATTGTGGTGCCAATTGAACTGTTGTTTGTTGAGGATGTTTTTTCTCGTCTTCATTTGATAAAGAATCAGTTTCAGTTTTCCCCTCGGTATTTTGTACGGGAACTGGTGGTATCGATGATGTATTCGTATTCGCTGTTTCATTATCACTACTATGAGCTGTGCCTGTTGTTTTATTCTGCTTTTTAAATGTATTCATAAGAAGAACTTCAAGTTGTTGTAAACTATTGGATGTCTATCGTATAAACATAATCAATTAGAATACGTGAATGAAAGGAAACTATATATTGACTTACTTGTGGTTGACTATCTGACGGAACTGCAGGTTGAATAGCTTCGCTTGTATGTGGAACAGATTGAGGTGTAGGAGAAGGTGATATAGATATATGATTTTCGATAGTTTCTGTTGTAGTTGATGAATTATTTGGTGGAGTTGGTGCAGCTGACGACGATGTCGGAGGAGGAGTTGGAAGTATAGGTTGTTTGATCGCATCATTTGGAATGGTATTGTTGTTTAGAACTTGTTGAGAAGATGAAGAAGGAGTAGGAGTAACAGTTGGATAAGTTAAACTTTGCGAAGTTTGAGATAGAGCATGTAGATTTTGTATCAGTTGTTGTTGGGAATTATGTAGTAGAACTGTTGGCTGAGATTGAGTTTGTAAAACAGTAGGAATAGATGATTGAACAGTGTCTGGAAAAAAACAAAGAAATTCAACTAGTTCTATGATGACAATGTAAATAAATGAATATTACTTGGTAATGTTTCATTCGTAGTTGATAAGGCAGGTTCTTCTGATTGTTGTACTTGTTCAATCGCAGTCGTGTTAGGTGCTTGTTTCGAAACTAATGGATCATCTTGATTGATTAATGGTGTCGGAGGATCAGACGTATCGTTGACAAGAGTCGATGTGGTACTCGCACCTTGTACGCCATTGGTTTTATTAAATGTTTTCTTCAAAGCTGCTTCGAGTTCAACGAGACTGCCAGTTGTACCGGATATATTCTGATTTAAATCTGGCAATGAAGCAATAGTCGTTGGCTCAGTAGAAACAACTGGTTTAATAATTTGTTGTTGTTCAACAGCTGGCTGTTGAATTACTTGTTGAGCAGGAGCACTGGCAACTGGAGGGAAATTTGTTGGTTGTGGTAAAAGCACAATTGGTGCTGTTTGTTGCTGTA
>ERZ778019.1126-NODE-1126-length-39956-cov-13.609333_pt1 | contig 39956 bp, 39 predicted proteins | sample MGYA00375749_ERZ778019 | MGnify/ENA primary metagenome ERZ778019 (study PRJEB29350, sample SAMN05389821) | bioreactor metagenome | isolation source: Ammonium sulfate bioreactor | place: South Africa: University of Cape Town | collected 2014-03-17 ... | reverse complement strand
CGGTTCTTCCATAGTGCATACTATTGATTTGTGTCCAATTTCCAGTCGATGGATCATATAATTCGCATGTAAGTTACAATCTGTCAAAATCAAGCCAATAACTCCACGAGTGTCTTGCATCAAGTAAACATCATCAGTGATTTATTTGCGTATGTTCAAATGGTTATACTGGAGAACGATATCGATTTCTATTGAATTTTCAGGATGATTCTAAATTAAATGCAACGGTTACCATGTCAGATGATGAGCTGAACTTTGAGTGCGATGAACGAAGTGAATGTGGAGAAGGTGGTCAATGTTTTCAAACATTAATCGTGATGAAAAATAAGAAACGATGTTCGTTTGAATGTCAAAATTGCTTACAACACAGATTTCGATTCTGTTAAAACAAATTACGATTGGTGAATAGGACATGTTGTGATAAAGAACGTTTTAGTTGTCGTTTTCAGATAAGAAAAAAAAACGAAACGAATGAGCAAGGTCAGCATAGATCAAGATCAATTCGGTTCTGTTAAAAAGTTAAAAACTATACTAATGATTTTTATTTTCTCTTGAAAAATAATAATTTCGTGTAGATATACTCTTTCGACTGGCGATGGTTTTCAAGTAACAGTGATTGAGTACGGAGCTACGATTCAATCGATTCGACAATCCGATCGAAACCATGAAATCAAAGAAATCACACTCGGATACGATAGTTTACAAGGTAGTTGACGAGTTCGTTTTTTTTCGAATGTTGAAATGTGTTTTGTTTTTCCCTCAAGAATATATCGATGATAAATGCTATTTCGGTTGCACTGTCGGTCGAGTAACAAATCGAATAAAAAACGCACGTTTTCAATTAGATGGAATCGAGTATCAATTAGAAAAAAACGACCAAGGAAAACATCATTTACACGGAGTGTTTAACAAACGAATTTGGACGAGTGCAATTGAAAATGATGATACCGTAGTTTTTCAATATCAAAGTCCAGATGGTATAAAAATCGAGCTATTTTGCAACAATATTTAAACTCGAAATTGTTTTTAAGGTGAAGATGGTTTTCCTGGTGAAGTTGATGTGACTGTAAAATATCGATTAACTGTTGATCATCGATTGATCATTGACTATCAAGCAACAACTAATAAACCCACGCCAATCAATCTGACAAATCATACTTATTTCAATCTAACTGGCGATGTAAAACTTCATAACAGAGAAAAAAACCGAGAGAAAAAAAATTGATTTATTTTTAGATGAGTCAAACAGTGCTTGATCATTATCTGGCAGTTCCATCGAGTTTTTACACGCCATTGGATGACGAACATATTCCTACGGGTAAACAAGAAATGTCATTTGAGAATTTTTATCTACGCCATCAATTTGTTTGAGTACAGGCGAGATTGCATCGGTGAATGCAAGTACAAATGATTTTCGGCAAATGGCACGAATTGGTGATCGAATAGGTGAAGTCTATTTCGGATACAATGTCATGTTTATTGTCGATGGACATGGTCAACGTTCGTTTGGAAAGTATGATGAATCAATAGTTCGATGTTAAATCATTTTTGCTCATTCAAAGACTCGTTGACAAGCAAACTGGTCGAGCCTTGACGGTTGAATCGAGTCAAAACGCCCTTCAATTCTACACGGGTACCTATCTTAATCAAATCAAAGGTCGACAACGAGCGGTTTATAATAAATACAGTGGACTTTGCCTCGAAACACAAAACTTTACTGATAGTGTTAACAATCAAGTAAATTCCCTTTCGAATTTTATCTCTCTCGAAATGTATGATTTTAGCCACAATTTCCAAGCGTAATCCTCCGTCCAAATGAAGTCCACCATGAACGAACGATTTTTCATTTTTTTATTGAATAAATGTGTTTTGCTTTTTTTCTTACCGAATAAGAAATATGTCTTGAGGGAAATTATGTCTTTATACTAATACTCGTATTACCTAAGCAAAGAAGAAGAAAAAAAACTAATCAATCCTTTATTCATTGTTCAGGTTTTAACGAATCGAAACTTGTCATTCTCAAAAAGCGTGTAAGGTTATTTTGATGGTAAAAGTACTTTTTTTTTTCTTCGTCACTTCGTTTTCTTGTTCCGCTTGATTGACTCGATGTCTATTGAACGACAATTTGCAATCACTACTTCAAGCATGACACATCATCATCCGCTTGTTTACCTTTTTTTTTTAAAAACTGATTTCTCTGGTTGTTTTTCTTTTTCAGCAATGATCGGCAAACCATATCGGCAAGATCCGATTTATAAACTATGCGTTCTTTGCACGATATTCATGTTTGTAACGAGTGTACTCAATCTATATTATTTATATCGTCGATCAAAAGTTGATTCTATCGAAGAAAATCGAGTACAAACCATGCAAACATTCATTGTAACGTCAAAAACCGATGCAGTCGATAAACAAATCGATATTATCGCCAACGAAAACAATGATTTCGAACAGACTTATCGGCAATTATCGAGTTCATTCGAACGAAATATTATTTCGTTGGCACAAAATCGAGCAGAACTTTTGCAATGTCCAGCTATTCCACCGGATCTTCTCGGTCCCAATCACATTCAACCATTGCCAAGTAATTTCTCGCTTTTAACACCGAGTGTTCATCATCCGAATGTTCTCTTCGGCGGTCGTTTTCGGCCGATAACATGTCACGCTCGTCATAAAATCGCGTTACTCGTACCCTATCGAGATCGTTACGAGATTCTCAAGCATTTTCTCTATCACACACATCAATTTCTTCAACGACAACAACTCGACTATCGAATCTACATTTGCGAACAAGCCTACAATAAAATCTTCAACAAAGGCATAGTCATGAACGGTTGTTTCAAGGAAATCTTAAAAGTCGAACCGGACACACCGTGTTTCATCATGCACGATGTCGATCTTCTGTTGATCGACGATCGAAATATGTACACATGTCCGCCGTTTCCTCGGCATCTCAGCGTTGCAATCGATAAATTTCATTTCTATTTGCCATACACCGGTCTCGTTGGCGGCGTCCTCGCCATGCGTCGTGAACATTACGTATTAGTGAACGGTTATTCAACGAATTACTGGGGTTGGGGTGGCGAAGACGATGATATGTACGAACGGATCGTTAGCAAACGTTTAGTTCTCGAACGTCCGCCACGAGCCATCGCTCGATACAAAATGCTCAAACATACGCATCAAAAATTGAATCCTGCTCGGATGAAAGTTCTGCGTACGGCACATATTCGAATCGACTCCGATGGTGTTAATAATGTGCAATATAAGCTATTGAACATGACTTTATATCCGCTTTATACGCATTTTTTAATTGATGTTGGTGAACAAAAAGTTTGAATAGAAGAAAAAAAATTTTTGTTTTAATAAAATGTCAGTTATTTTTTTTGCTAAGTCTACAATTTTAAAAAGAACATTTCAAACAACATAGATTTTTCTGTCATTGGTCATATATTGTCGTTGTTTAGTTGTTTTCATCGCTCGTGTTGAATAGAGAAGATATTTCAGTTCGATACGTTTGATGATCGTTGAAGTACGTCGAAGATGAGATCGCATTGGCGAATGTTTAATTGATGTTATAGCGGAAATTGACAGATCGAATTGTTGTGTACATTCCATGGATATTGCCAAAGTCGAACATAATGGTTGACGAGTTGAACATTTACTCGAACGTTTCGGTGTGGATGTTAATGGAATATAAAATTGAAATGAATCACTACTTGGAATAATTGTTGAACTTTCGATATTCATTTTGTTTGTTTTTTTTTTGATAGCTAATCGAAAATGAGAGAAAGGTATATATATCGAAAGAGAGAGAGACAGAGACAGAGAGAAAGCAAATGAACTGTCTTATCGAATAAACATTCACAATTAACTGTGAAATAGTGACAGACGAATTGAAATGTTAGTTTACTCAATATACTTGAAATATATATATATATATATATCTTGTTTCTTTGAAGTTTATTTTCGATAACTAATTGAAAAACTTTCCTATCAATGATAAGCAGTACGATTGTCAATTTAAATGCAATACAATCGAAAAAGGAGAATGAAGGTTTTTGTATGATCTCTATTGTTGAAACATAGGTGTGAATTGTAAAACAAAACAATGACGTACGTGTGCCGTATCCATCCGTTAAACAACGACAACAAGACGCAGACAGCAATTATACGGTACGGAAAATAAAACTCTGCCATTCACACATCGAAATTATCCTGAACAAATTATTACGACGAATGTTTTTATTTATTTGAACTGAAAAATAAAACAACAAAAAGAAAAGAAAATGTTCGATGATTTTTAAATCATCCAGATTTGTCGTTGAGATGTCTGACGATATGATTCAGTCTGTGGTTGATAGAGAAGTCGATCGAGTTTAATAACTGACTGAGGATCTTTGATGAACTTCGGTGTTGATGAACGAGGCATTGGAACTTGTTTTTTCGGTGTACTTGTTTCGAAGAGCATTTTTCTTGAAATGAATTCTATTCTCAATCAATCAGAGCGAGTGAGCGAGCGAAAGAGAGAGAGAGAAAGAACAAGAGAAAAGAGAGTGATTATCCGCTATTGATTAATTGACAAAGAACATGTTAAATAAATCCTTCACCCCTATTGTTTCACGTTCACATTCAAGTGCTGATCAGAATACACGTGCTGTTGGGAAATCTGTTCTACTAGTGAACAGATATTTTCTCATCGATTACTAGTTCAAACTAAACTCGTTCGATCGGTTATATCCAATACTGATTAACCGTGAAACAAGCCTTTTCGCACACGTATCAAATTGTGTCATAATCGAGCTAATTAACTTCGTACGTATACACATTGAAACATGTTTATTATTTATCGAATAAAGATAATGACAGACGAAAAAAGCACACACACACACATGTACAATGACTAGATTTTATTATGTTTGTCGACAGGAGTTGTTCCGCTGGTGGTTAAGTTTTCCAATGGAGTTCGAATAACGACTGACAAACGGCCAGATTTAATTCCCGGCTAAATAGAATAAGAGCAATGATTTAGAATGGACTTTTTTTTAGCAAAAAGAGACAGAAAGAAGCACGTTGGATATCATCAAAGCAGATTAATAATATGCACATTGAGTGGATAGAAGAAAAAAAACACGGGTTTAGCCAGGACGGAGTAAATAAATGTGTATATGAATAAATAATAGTGAAAAAACAATGAGTTTTTATTATTACGAATCGAATGTTCGTATTTGTCTACTGTTTTCTTTTCAATATTTATTCAGAATTACATTAATATTTTTTGGATAACTAAAAACAAAACAACATCAAGAAACAAAAGAAGAAGAAGAAGATGATGATGATGAAAAAAAAACTGAAGAATTCTTCGAATAAACCCGTCACCTCAACAAATTAGATGTTCATACAAATCTACGTGCAATTTCTCATCTAATTGAAAACAACATTGACGAATGTGATTATGCATGTCAACGTACTTTTTTCTTGCCACCTAACAGCAATTCTTTGTAGGCTTCGGAACGCAAGAATCGGGCGTAGGTATCACGATTCATCAGATTGAAAATATGATCCTACAAAACAAAATACAAAAAACAAATCGCTCAATGAACGAATGTAAACCTGAGCTTCATCGAATGTATATCGACTTGGATAGTGCGTCATTTTATTTTTCGTTAGATTCATGACACGTTGATCAATATTAATCGAGTAATAAGCACCTGGCGAAAGAAATTCATTGTAAATTTCATGTACACGATTGTGTACGTCCTTTTGTGGCGTGTAGAAACGCAATTGAATACACGCTTCGTAGAAACGTAGATTTTCACTTGAATATTCTTTGTCGAGAAATTTCCAGAAATAATCTCGACCAATTGGATCTTTGAGTAGTTCGTTAATTGAAAAGCCCCAACGTTTGACACGTCGAGATGAAATCTCTTTAGCATTGCCCATTTTCTCCAATTCCCACAAGTCAGTTGAATCAGTTAGCCCTGGACGCAAAACATATAGTTCTGTTATCAACGAGATGAAATTTCATCACTTACAAGGATTCGATGGTTCGCAGGCGGTCAAAAACGGATCGAATTCACCGTACTGTTCGAAATAGGAGAGATAAGTTTCGCAGACTTTCGACGTTTTCAAACAACGTCGATCGATTCGATGTTTAAGAAAATCGATTTCTTGATATAATTGATCGATGACAGTTGCCTCATCGTATTCTTTGAAAATACTCGATCGAATCGACGCATTCGAAACGGTTTGATTCGGTGAAATCAAGCCGACAGTCATCGTTATCAGATTTTTATTGGCAGCAAGAGCAAGAGCCGATGCCGGCGCCGCTGTGTTCGTTACTGAACCTGACGAGACTTTTCTCAATGTTGTCGAAAGGGCATGTGGACTGAGCAAAGACGCTTTACGTCGCATGAGTTTCTTAATATCGTGTTCGCTCATGTTAACACAACCGGGAGCGGGCCGATAGACGTCCCAGAAAGCTCGTTCTTGCGAATCGAGAACGTTTCGTTCGACTTTATCACGTTTTTTGTCGACTCTAAATATCGAATTGCAATCGACAATTTGCTTTTTTTTTGTCTTTGTTTTACTTGATTTGTGCTTCGGCTTGCATGTAAATAAATTCCCATTTTCTCGCGAATAATTTCTGTAGACGAGCGAGATTCTCGGCTTCGTAATCAGCTAATTCCAAGCGTGTCTTATTCTGCATCGTTCGTTTACACAGATAAACAGCTAAAGCAAAGCAAAATCAGTTCAGTTTTTTCGTCGAGAGAGAATCTTAGAGCTAAGTTAGTCGAGTTAGGAGCTAAAATATGTCTACCTCGATATTGAATTCTATAGTCTGTCTGTATGAAGAAAAGCAATTTGAATTGAAATACAAACGAATGAAGACGAAAGGACACTTACCGTAGTCGATGTTATCGGGCTCGCCGTGATTCGACGGCCAGAAATACGGAGTTTGAAAGCGATAGAACGTCCCGTCATTTTTCACAGTGAGAACATGATCTTCAATCGGTAGAATCTGTTGAACAAAACAACAAAAAAGATGAAATTTCTTCGTTTTTTTTTGCTTTGATATGCAAACGTACATAACCATATGAAGACATGAGATTGGCAAGATGAAGTGCTTCGGCTAGAAAAACAACAACAACAACAACAAATGATTTGATGATCGAGTCAATAGATTATCATCGTACCGGTGTCATCGACATCGAGTGTTTTCAGAATCCATTGAATTAAATCTCCTCCGGTGAATACACTGGGAATTTTCGGCATGAAACTTTTGACAGATTTTATTGGTAGACCGGTGTTTTCATGTTGCATTCGTTCGACTAATGCTTCAATCTAAACAAACGAGTTCATTTTTGATTATTCCGTTTTGTTGATTTACTTTTCTATAAGTAAATAAATTCGGTATTTCGTATTCTCCATCGATATTCATTGGATGGATGGAAGTTAGGAGATCATTGGAATTGGGATTGAAAGTACTTGTCATTGTTGCTGTGGATTCATTCAATGCTGTTTGCTCATCGATTGGCGGATCGATGTGAACCATTTCTAATGTGATGCGCTCGCCTAGTGAATCGTCATCAGTAAAAGACGCCCGAGTTCGAGCGGCCATTTAATCATACTCAATGTCAATCATGAGCATTGAGTTTTTGATTTGTTGTCTTAGACTTGAGAGATAAAAATCAGCCATTGCCAACGTTTATCGACCTTCGTTTAATTGACTCGTTCGATATGTCGCGAGTGTCGACGCGAATAGATCGAGTACATGATAAGAATAAAGTACGGCATATTTTTTTTACAAATGTTATCCTTTTCACTTTGCGAATCGAATCGAAATAAATAGTTTTCTTTTTCTCAGTTCATATCGAACCGATAAATCTCATTGGTTGATTTCTATGCGAAGAGTGAAATGTACTAAAGTAGTTTGTAGATATTATTCTTCGATTTTTATGGCACAAAAAACTCATTTATGTACGCAATGCAAAAAAACATTTTCAAGACCTAGTAAACTTCAATCTCATATCGCTTATCATCATGAGAAAAAGGTAACCCTTGATTTTCGTGTTTATCTGATGAGAAAAAGCCAACAATTGAATATCGGCTGTTTTTTTTCTAGTTTTCATTCGAATGCGCTTTATGTAGTAAACCGTATTCGAATCAAGACCATGTCAATCGACATTTTCGAACAGTTCATCAGAAAGAAAATCTGCCAATGAAAAAGTATTGAGCTCGATTTCATTGAGAAATATGTTCGTCAATTGATTTCAATGTAGATTTCGTTGTACGATCGATCGTTGTTTGAAAACATTTTCGAATAAACAAAATCTCGATCGACATAAACGATTAGCTCATTCGAAAAGCAAATCCTTTGTTCCGTGTTTCTACTGTTCGGAATCGATCGATGATCTCGAAGCTCATCTCGTCCTCCAACATCAATCAACATCCAAAGATAAACTCAAGTAAAAAAGAAATTCATCGATTTGCAAGTGCAAATTTTGTGTTGTTTGACTTTAGATGTCTCGATTGTTGTAAAGAATTCAATTCAGTGAACAGTCTAATTCATCATCGAATTGTTCACACAGGTTTGAGAATTGTTTGTTTGTTTTTTTGCAAAACTAAATATTTCTTTAGATCATCCATTGGGCCTTTGCGCGTTGAATACGGTTAGTAGAAGGTCGGGTGACCACCTTCGAAGACCGTCAATGGGTGTCTAAGAAAGAGAAATCGAAAGAACTTAAATGGACAATTTCGTATTTAGACGAACGACGGTTAGTCGATGTTCGATGGACGATGAATCGATTGCTCGATGAAATCGAACGCAATGAAAGTAAATAGAAAAAGAAACTATTTTCTTCGAAAGGATAAGTTCGATTTCTATTGACATAGCTTATCAATGTCACGAGTGCAATCGAATATTTCGATCGTTATATCAATTCGATCAGCATCGACACAGTCAAATTCATCAAAAACACTTTTCATGCTCGTATCCAAACTGCCGAAAAACTTTCGTCTACATGAGAAATCTTCGGCAACATCAAAAGTAAATCGACAAACATCAAACACGTCACATTTTGATATTGTTCTTCGCATAGAAATCATCATGAGACAGCCTCGCGTTTGCCATGTCCGATCAAATCCTGTTCAAAAACCTACACAACTCAATCATCAATCGATCGACATTTGAAAACCTTTCATTCGAATGCAACTTGCCGATTGGCATCGACTCGTCGATCAGTGATTCTTCCCGGTTTCCAACGTCGAACTCGTTCGCAAATGAAAACTCTCATGGACCAACTTTTGACTGACTCGAATCCGATTGTTTTGTCTGACGAACATTTTTCTCTTGATCCTTCTGAGACAACTTTCGATTCCGATGTGTTAAAAGGCTACGAAGAACTCGGACTTGTTAAGTTATTTTAATTGTTTATTTTGTTTTTCAGATAGATAGAAAAGAAAAAAAACATTCGATTATGACTGAATCGAAACCGGTATGTATTTCGATGAATATTCTAGTTGACGAATAGATTTGAATGTGTGCTTCTCTCTCTCTCTCTCGCTCGCTTTGTTTTTTCCTCCTCGGATACACGTTGGAAAAAGCACGACTGATTTCTTCAGATGATAGACGATTCATTACCTGAATTACCGCCCGATACTCGGCCGCTTGTTCATCAAGTAGCCGGCCATTTCTACGGTCGATCGAAAACCAAATTCGGCTTATTAGAACGTTGCTCAACAGGCGAAGTACTCAAGCCTCTATTAAACCCGCCACGTGGCCCACGTGAACATGAATTCTATGAGATCATGTTCGTTCGACCGATTTCACCTGAACTGACTAAACTTCGGCCATTTCTGCCTCAATATAACGGCACATACGAATATTCCAATATGACTTATTTAATCTTGGAAAACATCATTCGAACCTATGAGAAACCGTGTGTTATTGATATTAAACTCGGTCGAATCACTTACGATGAAGAAGCCACACAGGAAAAGATCGAACGGCAAATTAACAAATTTCAACCGGCCTCGGAAATCGGCTTTCAATTACTCGGCTGGAAAGTTTATTCTCACAAAGAACAGACATATATTTATCATGACAAGCAATGTGCTCGTTCGCTGACCAAAGACGAGCTCGTCCATGGTATGGCGAATTTTTTCGGTGCCAATGAACGTGATCATCGTGCAATAGTTCGAGCTGTTCTAGTTCGACTTATCGATCTCTATGAGATCATGTCGAAACAATTTGAATTCGTTTTTATTGCGTCATCAATCTTAATCGTCTACGATGGCAATATTCGAGATGATTATGATGAACAATCGATTCGTGTTGATGTTCGACTTGTTGATTTTGCTCATGTTTTCCAATCGAAACACAAAAATCAAGCCGATGAAAATCTGCTCTTCGGTTTGAAACATTGTATCGAATATTTACAAATGTTAGTCGACGAACAGTTCCATTTGAAATCTCTCGATAAACTAAATCATGAAATGAATTCATCGCCGACGACTTGTTCGAGATCATGTCTTTCAACGAACTAATCTAATCTTTCTCATATATTTTGTATATAATTACTACAGGAGAAAAAGAAATAAAAAAAAACAATTTAGCGAGATAGAAAAACTCCACAAGAGAAAGAGAAAAACTAAATGCTGAATGTTTTTTGTTTTCTTATTCCTTCTAGACACCCAAACGTGAATATCCAGTTGATTATGATTACGATGAACAAAACAAGAAGACACATGCTGCTTGTGATCTTCTTCGATATGACTTGAAAATGTGCTTGTTAGCGAGTGATTGCTGTAAAGTAATAAATAGAAAAAATTGTTGAGAGTTGTTTTCTTTCGAACGTGATTTTACAGTTAGGACATACGCCGAAAGAATGTTTAAGCGATGAAAAATTGAGAGAACTCGTGCCCGAAGAATGTCGACGTTTGTCGTACACGTTCTTCGAATGTAAACGATCGATGGTGAGAGAGATTGTTGCAATGATGTTTTGTCATCTCGTTGTTTTCTTTTCGTATTTAGATCGATATGCGATCACGATTTCGTGGTCGAAAAGGCGAAATTTATTAGCAAACAAAAACTCTTTTTTCTTCTTTATTTCGAAATAAAAAAACAACAACATTTGTGCTACTTTCTCATGATGATTATTTCAGATTTGAATGTTGCTATTTGCTCGACGCTTTTCGAATCTCTTGTCTGTTCGTCGATATGCAACATCAGTCAGTGATTTGTATCGAGGTCTGATAAATGGTGATCGAGGTTGTCTAGCCCGGAGTATCACACTAGTCGAGTCGACTCAACACGAGAAACAACAACATGCAAAAGAACTACTTGCTCAAGTTTTACGAAGTCTGAAAGAGAAACAAGATCGACAGCTGGATAAACCGATTAGCTTTCGAATTGGTTCGTTTGCGTTCGATTGAATCGCTTCGATTGACATAACATTTGATTTTCTAGGATTATCCGGTAGTCCCGGTGCTGGTAAATGATTTGAAGTTAAATAAACAAACGATTTGAAAACGATGAACTTCTCTAGGTAAATCGACATTTATCAATGTGTTCGGCAAACATTTAATTGATCAAGGACATAAAGTCGCTGTTCTAACTGTCGATCCATCGTCGTCGACGACCGGTGGTTCGATTCTCGGCGATAAAACTCGTATGCTCGAGTTATCACGAGAGAGCAATTCGTATATTCGAACGTCACCATCGGCTGGCACGCTCGGTGGTGTGACGAGAACAACGAATGATGCGATTGTCCTATGCGAAGCAGCGGGCTACAACGTTATTCTCGTCGAAACTGTCGGTTAGCAGAAATCGATTTCAGTTTTATTCATTCGAAAATACGTTTTCGATTATTAGGAGTCGGACAATCGGAATTTGCCGTTGTTGATATGGTCGATATGTTCTGTGTTCTTTTACCTCCTGGATCCGGTGATGAATTACAAGGTATTTTCGTTGATTTCGAGCATAATAAGAAAAAAACTAGATTGAATCGTTGCGTGTTGCTTAGGAATGAAAAAAGGCATAATGGAATTAGTTGACCTCGTTATCATCACGAAAGCTGATGGTGAATTGTTGCCTGAAGTTCGTCGATTGAAAACGGAATGGTCAAGTGCACTTCGACTTATGCGTCGTCGATCATTAAATTGGGCTCCTAAAGTAAAATTTCTCTCTCTCTCTCTCTCTTTGATTTTTCTCTCTCTCCCATCATAAGGTGATCTCAGTCTCCTCTCGAAAAAGTGAAAATATCGATCAAGCTTGGTCGCAAATGCTCGCATTCGAAACAGCAATGAGTAATTCCGGTGAATTGCTGACTAAACGTGCTCAACAACTACGTAAATGGATGTGGAATAACATTCGAGATCGTGTACTCGATCAATTTCTCTCCGATCAACAAATTCAAAGTGCAATTGCCAAATATGAAGAGCGTGTGATGCAAGGATTGATTACACCTTTCGTTGCCGCTGATGCCATTCTCACTCTTTTTTCGAAACAAAAAACAACTTGAACACCCCGTGTTTTTTTCTTTTTCTTCTTTTTTTATTTTAAATTCAATAAAAATAATTTAAAATAACAGCATTCTTTCTCTCTCACACCGAGGTATGTTGAATCGAACAATTAAAACTCGAATTATCGAGAATTTTCTTATCATTTGGTTGACATTCGATGACGATGGATTCGATCGAGAATCGATCGTTCAACTTCGACAAATTGTCAATTCAATTAAGATCTTTTCCAATTGGCAACAATGCCTACAAACAATCCGAGAGCTAACCAACGAACAAATCTATCTGATTGTTTCGAATTTCGACGATAGAAATCTTTTCTCTCAGCTCGACTCGAACAAACAAATCAATTCGATTTATCTCCATTCAAGTCAACCGATCGCTCATCCAACGAACGAGAAAATTCAAGGTACCTATTCAACAATCGAACAAATCTGTTCGAAATTAAAATCGAAAATTGTTCAAGATGAAAACAATCTCATGCCGATGAGTTTCTTTTCATCGACGAATCTCAATGAACTCGATCCAATGTTTATCTACGCACATTTTATGAGAGAAATTCTGATGAATTTCAATGGAAATCAACGAGATTTTCTCGAATTTTCTCGAGTTCAATATGCAGCTAATCGATATCAATTAGAACTCATCGATGAATTCAAACGAACTTATTCGAAAAGCTCGGCTATGTTTTGGTTCAAACGAAGCTCATTTCTAACCAATATGATGAACCGAGCCTTGCGAGCACAAGACACCGAGTTAATTCTTCAATTATCATTTTTTATTCGTGATCTCGATGAAGAAATAACATCGAAACAAAAAACATCGATTCAACCGTTGATTGTCTATCATGGTCAATGCATGTTCAACGAAGATTTCGAGAAGTTAACTCGAAATCAAAATGGTTTCTTAGCATTCGAGAATTTCCTTCGAGTGACTACGAATAAAATCGATTCGATTCATGCAGGCAATCATCAAACTGCTGTTCTATTTCAAATTCATATTCATTCATCGATTTATCAACTTTCAGAAACTGAATTCGTTTTGTCTCTGCACACTTTATTTCATATCGATCAAATCGAACCACTCGACGAACATTTCTGTCAAATTCATTTGAGTTTAATCAATGAAAATAATCAACAATTAACACAACTAACCGAACATATTCGAATGAATATGCGTTCGGAAACCAATATGAAACGTTTGGCTAAATTAATGCTCGTTCTCGGTCGCTTTGAAAAAGCTCGAGAAATCTATTCGATCGTTATCGAAACAACCGATGAAACCGATCGAAAACAACTCGCTCATTTACATCATCAAATCGGTTTGACTTACGAAGAAACCGATGATCTCGCCAATGCACTCATACATTTTCAAAAGTCCTTGGAATCCTATCTTTCCTATCTGCCAATCAACGATCGACAATTGAGTCCAACTTATTCAACCATCGGTTTAGTTCTTAAGAAACAAGGTCAATTCGATAGTTCTCTCGAATATCTTCAACACGCGCTCGATATCGATCTACTCTCGCCGAATCTCGAACAATCAGATATCGCCATTCGATACAATAACATCGGCGGTGTGTTCGATGCTCAAGGCAAACGACACGAAGCCTTGGAATGCTATCAACATGCACTCAAACTCGAACAACAAACTCTTCCAGCGCACCATCCATTGCTCGGTGCGACACATAATAACATCGGTTTAGTCTATCATGCATTGAAAGATTATTCATTAGCGCTGAAACATTTTCAAATGACGCTCGAAATCGAACAAGAATCGGTGCAATCGAAACATCCATCGTTAATTATGATCTATGCAAATATTGCTGGCGTTTATGAAGATATCAAAAACTATGATCAAGCGATTGTTTATGCGCAAAAAGCCGTCGAAATCGTCGAAACAACATTCGGCGAACAACATTCACAAACACGAATGTTAAAAGATTATTTCGAACGATTGAAACAAAAACTACGAAATTAACGAATTTCATTCTGTGTTTTTTTTCTCTTTTTTTTCTTTTTCATTTTGGTCGGACGAATTTGTTCGCTATTGTCCTTCATTATCCAGGCCTTTTAACTACGAGACAATGTAACAATATGCCTAAAATTTGTCTATTTTACTCGTTCTCTGTCTGACCAATTTAAATAAACAGAAACCAAATGGACGAAAATAAGTCGAAGAAGAAAAAGAGAAAACAAAAACGTGTCCACTCTTCTCACTATTTATTCCGCTCTTTTTCCGAAGACGTGATTATTAGTCGAGATATAAATTCCTCTTTTAATTTTTAACCTCTGTGAGTGCGTGCGTGTGTGTATCGTGTGTATTGTATGTATATGTAAAACGAACTAATGACAATGATCTCGAAAGAAAATGTAAGTAAGACGAATAAGCCGAAAATGAATATTTATTTGTCTGTTTGTTTGAAAATACAAAATTAGAATTTGACATTGGGAAGTAGTTATTCACTCATGGATCGTTCATTGAATCCGCCGATGGGTTTTACAAATTTACTTGATGAAAATCTGTCGAATACAGATCAACGATCGATGATGATGATGAATAGTTCATCGACAATGCCACCGCAATGGTCAATGTCACCGTACAACTATCCATCGACACCACTAATCAAGTAAAAACGAAAAGAAAAAAAGAGAGAGGAGAAGAAAAACAACAACTAAATTTTAGTATGTGTACCGATGAGAAATTACTTCAATTTTTAATGAGTAAAGATTTTACAGCTCGTTATGCTGCCGATGACGATCAATATGAAGATGAAGGTCGATACTTTCAAGAAAGACAAGCAAATCTTCCTCCTCAATCGTTAATCGAACAAATGGTAGATTGATTAAACGAGTGAAAAAAAACAAAAGACTAACTCAATCTTTGTTCTAGCAATGTCTTAATATGGATAACGATGACAGTCGTCTTAAGATAGCTGCGGCTAATGAACGTCGTCAAGCGACTCGTAAGTGAATTTCTACATTCGAAAAACCAATTGGTTTTCTCGTTTGCAGGTCATTTCGGTAAAGTTAGTCAGAATATGTGCTGGTGTGCGCCATTGCCCGTTAAACCACGTGCTTATTCGATAAATCCTCCGTCACTTTCGAATAAAATCTTTCTCGGAGGCATTCCACACGATCTCAACGAACGTATGTTTATGTTGTCTAGGAAATAAAAACAAAATTCGATTGTTTGTATAGGTGAATTAGCCACTCGTCTTAGTCAATTCGGACCTGTTCGTATCGAATGGCCGGCTGAAAATAATCGAACTCGTCGTCGTACCAATCATGGTAGTCAACTGACGTCTTCTGTTTCGAAATAGAAAATCAATCATTCGTTTTGTCTTTCAGGCAAATCAGGCTATGCTTATGCGATCTTCGATAAAGAATCATCTGTACATGAACTACTTTTAGCTTGTTGTCAACAACCACAACGAAATTCCGATGGTCGTTGTGAATATTATCTTAATCTCAATAATCAACGATCCGCATCCAAACGCAAAAGTGTACGTTGTCTCTCTCTCTGTCTCTCGAATTCCATTTTTCATTTTGTTTTGTTTTTTCTTTTTAGATTCAACTTATACCGTGGTTTGTAAGTAGATCGAATCGAAATTGATTTTTTTTTGACGAATGTTCAATGAAATTTCGTAGACCGAAGATGCACAATGGATGTCTTCGAATCGACACGATGCAGCGATGTGCGAATTACTCAAAGACGATCCGTATAAGACCACAGTCTTCGTTGGCGCTTTGCATGGCATGATGACGGCATATGCACTTGCTCGAATATTCTCGAAATTATTTGGCGAAGTTGATTTTGCGGCGATCGATACCGACCGAAATAAATATCCGATCGGGTCAGGTCGAGTAATTTTTACAAGTATTCATAGTTATTTCAGTGCTATGACAGCTAATTATGTATTTATCGATTGTGAACGATTTTCTAAAGTTGTACGTATCGAATAATGTTCGTTAGTCAATTGATCGAGAGAAAGACTTTGTTTGATTTCTAGATTCAACTTGATCCGTATTTAGTCGATGCACAAACGTGCAGCGGTTCCAATGGTCAATCATGTACTCAACTAGGCAAATATTTCTGTCGTTCGTTAGCTTGTTGGAAATATTTCTGTGATAAATGCTGGACAAAAGCACATTCAGGTATGAACAATCAACAGCCATTAACCGAAGCATTGGCTCATAAACCTCTCATGCGAAATGCGAGTGTCTCGTAGTGCGTGTTTTTCTTTTCTTTTTTTTTTTGTTATTTGAAAATCTAAGTTATGCATTTCTGTGTTTTTCTTTGTGTTGTGTTTGAAATGCAATTTCATGTTTTCTTTTTCTCTTCTCTGTTCAATTGTTTGTGTTCGTGGTTTTTTTTTCTATTATTAACCTTTTTCTTTTGTTAGTTGTTCTTGATGTTTTTTTTCCTCTTTGAGATATATTGTACTTTGAAAATAAAACGATCGAATCTATGCGCTCGGATAGTTAAAAAAAGAAAGACCAATCGATGTCGAGCTGTATGCATAGATGCAGTTTTGGGAAAGAGATGCAAGGACAAATACGACGAAGAAAAACAAAGAACGCAAAGAAAAAAAAGAACGCAAAGAGAGAAAAGAACGCAAAGAGAAAAAAAACGTGCCTAAGACATTATATAACATAAAAGCAGAATGCAGAGTAACGTTTTGTACTGATATGATAGTATAAGTTCCGCGTGATAACAAACGAACACATGATGATCTTGGCTGTGCTTTTATTAATCAATAATCTCGGGTTATTCATTCTCGAAGTTATTGGTTATAATCTTTGTCATAGCGGTAAGAATACAAATCTCAATGAATAAACGAAAAAATATTATGTATGTCGTTTTTTTTTCCTTTTATTCTATAAATGGAAACAGTGGTGATGTTATTGGATGGTTATTATCATCTATGTCAAGCCATTCTTTGTACGGTTCGAATTGTTTCATTGAGGGTACGTTTACTTACTTTGTCTTGTTTTTTGATAAAAAATAACTGAAATTCTAGATTCAATCTGTATACACATCTCGACACACGTATGGTCTCGCTCGAGGTTTGTTTTCTTCTTTGATAAATTCAAGATTTCCCAATTTTTTTGGTTTTGACAGTCGGTGTTGTTGGTGAATTAGTTGCGTTTGTTAGTTTTCTTTCGTTGTCGGTTTCAGTTTTTCTTGAAACTGTTAAACATCTAATCGACGTGGTTTTCATCATACCAAAACGAGAATCGAACAGTTCGAAAGTTCTTTCTGCTCATGGACATGGTACGAAAAAAAAAACAACAAATTTATCTTTATCTATAATCTCATTTTAGAACATATTCATAGTCTAATCGATCACCCGGAATTCATTCTTGGTGTTGGAGTCTATGCCACTGTTTCCAATTGTCTATTGGGTGCTGCTATCATCTGTAAGACAAGAAAAAAAAAACGAAGTCGAATCAATTGGAAATTCTTCTTTCTCAGATTCACTAGTGAAACGTTCACGAAAACTTCAACAAGCAATCAAACAACGACGTCCTAGTCTTCCACAATCCTTGCCCAAACATCTCTCGAAATCATGTACGATCAAAAATATTAAAATCATTTTCAATCATATCGATTTGCGTTTCTTTTCAGTACTTATTACTGACACACTACCTATTCATCATTCATTTCTTCAAGTACTCAATATGTTACTCGGTCCTTTGGCGATATTCACTTGCGGAATATTGTTAGTTATGTTAGGCGAAGTACATCATGTTCGATTGATCTACACACGTTTAGTCGATCCGAGTATTTGCTGTTTACTTTTTATTTCGTATATCATCATGATTTATATTCCGGGTAGATTTTCGAAATTGAATTTTTGTTTTTATTCGAGAATTATTTAGTCCGGGATGTAATGCATCTTGTTCTGCAAGCTAAACCAAGTGGATTGAAATCCGATGAAATCGAAAAGCGACTTGTTGAAACCGTAGGCTTCGAATTTCTCACGTATTCGAATTCGATCGATTGCATTTCAGATATCTGGAATTGTCGGCGTTCATGAATTACATATTTGGCGTTTAACTCCACAGAAAACTTTAGCAACTGTTCATATTGTTTTCAATACAACTGAAGATATTCTTTCGAAATATCAAGATATAATAGTGATTTTTCAAACATTTTATATCGATCATGTGACGATTCAACCGGAATTTTCCTTAGTATGAAACGAGAAATTCTTGTTTGTTTGTTAAATATTCGATTTTGTCTAGACATCGAATGAGATCGAAAAATTTACATGCCTTTATCAATGCTCAAAAACGAAATCGAAATGCAGTCCATTGCAATGTTGTGATCATTCATCAGCAATAACTGATCAAATATCAGAAAAACCGAAATCACCTGGAGCAGTGCATTTTCATCGTCGTAGTAGCGCTGGTTTACCTTCGGAGGAAGAGAAGAATGAAAGTGATTCGGAAGAGGAGAGTACTATAATTGCTAGTTCAAAATGAATACTGTCGTCGTTTTATTTTTTTTTCATTTCCTAACACTCGTTTTTTGTCTTCGTTTTTTTTTATATTTAAGTGATATAATAGTTTAATTGTTTAGCCTTTTCTTTTGTTCTTAACTCGAATGAGATAAACTACAATGCTATCTCTACAAAGAGATTTGACACACCTGGAACACATGAATAAAGATATGCAAACGAAAAGACAACAAAGACTATCATTCTTTCGTTATGCAAACGACAATCGACTGTCAATTCGCTCCGTACACACGGTTCGATGTGCAAACAGATGATCAACATGAAATCGAAACGTCTCTTCAGACATTCAATAGCAGTATTAATCTCTCATCGGAACATTCCATTATCGAGTCAAATATTCACACAGTGTCGAACAATTCGAAGACATTTCTTCGCGGAATGCTTGTTGTTTTCTCGCCCGTTGCCCTCGCCATGCTTGCCATATCGATATTCATGCGTATTGGTTTTGCTCTTGCTCATGCCGGAGTCATACAAACGTTAATTCAACTAGGTCTTTGCTTGATTATATTAGTTTGTACGATGCTGAGTATTTGTTCGTTGGCAACGAACGGAAAGATCGATGGCGGAGGTGTTTATCATATGATATCACGTTCGTTAGGGCCGGAATTTGGCGGAGGTGTTGGCGTTTTGTTTTATTTTGCAACTGTCATTGGTAATGGGCAAAGTGTAGCAGCTATTGTCGAGATTTTAGTCGAACTTTTCGGACCTGGAAGTGAATGAATATTGAATTTGAAAGAAAAACTAGAAAAAATCCAAATCTTGTTGTTTGTTTATTTATAGGAGAAATGAATATCTTCGAAGCAAGTCATTGGTGGAGATTTCTCTATGGAACTGTGATTAATTTGTTGAGTTTAATTCTCTGTCTTCTAAGTGCTCCATTATATCCAACGATTGCATTTTTTATTCTCATCATTGTTGGTTGTGTGTACATTGTTATCGTTCTTTCATTTTGCATTCAAAATCCTCTATCGATCGTAATTTCCAAAACGAATGTCTATGCGTATCATAACGGCGATCTGCCTAATCGAACGGATTTTCTCTATGGACAATATACGAGTTTTAGTTTAAGCACGTTCAAAGGTAATTTATATTCGAATTATTCGATTGATTATACAACTGGTGATGTGATGAATTTTGAAACTGTTTTCGGAATTCTATTTTCCAGTGTAACTGGTTTTCTCGCTGGAGCAACAATGTCAGGTCAATTTCAGCAGCCCAGTCGAAGTCTTTATCGTGGTTCGATTTCGGCGATTGTTGTCGCTTTTTTGATTTACATTTCAGAATTATTTCTAATCGCATCAACAACTGATCGGTTTGTTTTGTTTTCTCAGTTAAATTTCAATCGATTGAGAAATGATTTTCAGTTATGTTCTTATGAATAATTATTTATTCTTGCCTGATGTTAATCTTTGGAAACCATGTGTCATTTTTGCTATGATCTCAGCATCGTTTTCATCGTGTCTATCAGGTCTCATTGGTTCTTCTCGAATCCTTCAAGCTGTATCCAAAGATGAGATTTTTGGTAGATCGATCTGTTCGCCTTTTTCTCTCTCTTGAAAAATGCAAATTTCGATTTCAGGAATCTTACTCCGATGGATTTCTAAAGGTACAAGTAGTCGTCGCAATCCAATCGTTGCTGCTCTATGCAGTTTCACTCTTGTCGAAGTAGATAGATAATTGATTTATTCGAAATCCTATCGAAACGAATTCATTTCAGTGCGTACTTCTAATCGGTTCGTTGAATAAAATCTCTCGAATCGTTACTATCTTCTTCCTTCTCGCCTATTTCGCTGTCAATCTCTCGTGTCTCGCTCTTGCTCTTGCCTCAGCACCGAATTTTCGTCCAATATTCAAATATTTCTCCTGGCATACGGCTCTTATCGGTGCACTCGGCTCGATCATCATGTGCTTCATTATTTCAGCTCTATCCGCTTCGATTGCCATCGGTATTCTCACGGGTCTCATTGCTATTCTACATCTACGAGATTTTCCTCAAGCATCATGGGGTTCGATTTCCCAAGCTCTTATCTTTCATCAAGTCCGAAAGTATCTTCTCTTGCTCGATCCCCGAAAAGAACACGTGAAATTTTGGCGTCCACAAATCCTTCTTCTCGTTGCCAATCCACGTTCATCGACTCATCTCATCGAATTTGTCAACGATATGAAAAAAGGCGGTTTGTTCATCTTAGGTCACGTGAAACTCAATTCCGATGACGATCTCTGCTCACAAGAATATCCCGTTTGGATTTCATTGATTGATCACATGAAAATCAAAGCTTTCGTTGACATGACATCAGCATCGACAATTCGAGAAGGTGCCGTGCATCTAATTCGACTCGCTGGTCTCGGCGGACTCCGACCGAATACGATCGTTCTCGGATTTTATGACGATTCGATTCCTGATGATCAATTACGCACACGTGCTTTCTACAAAAAACGTTGGCGCAAATCAGCAATCATTCCGCTTCATACGTCTTCAGTTCAATCGGATTTGAATCTGAACTCATCGAATTCAACAAATCATCAATCGATTTTACATTTTCAATGTAAGAGATTTGCTTGAGATTCGATTTCGAATGTGTTTTTTTTATTGTTTAGCATTGCGTAAAGAAAATGAAGAGAAACTTCTCGATATCGATTCGTATGTCGAAATCATTCGAGATGTACTTCGGTTGAATAAAAGTATTTGTCTTGCACGAAATTTCCCTTCGCTCAAACTCGAAAATTCCAATTCAAATCAACAAAAATTCACCATTGACATTTGGCCAGTAAAACAAAAAAAAACCGAAGATAATCAATCGATCGAATTTCAAATTTTCTAGATCAATTTCATCGTTCCTGAAAGTTCGACTCAATTCGATGTAACTTGTCTCTATATGCTACAATTAGCCACGATTTTGTCCATGTCGAAACGATGGAAAAACCGCGTTCAACTCCGTGTTTTCCTCTGTATCGACGCGATCAATTCGCATACACATTGCATTCAAAAAAATCTCGACGATCTACTCAATCAACTTCGTATCAAAGCTCAAACTCGACTGATTTCCTACGATCACCTACACGAATTTACCACAACGAATGCATTTACTAATACCAACAACAATGAATATCTGTTCAAAGTCAATGAACTCATTCGAAAACAATGCGAGAATACGGCGTGTATCTATCTGTATCTACCTCGGCCACCGATTGACAAACAACATTCCCAACGATACATTGAAATTCTTGATCTTCTATCCAAAGATCTTCCCTCGACTCTGTTTGTTCACGGCGTGTCATCAGTAACATGTACACATTTGTAATTTTGATTATCTTCGATACGTAATCAGCATTGTTCATAAGTGTGTTTGTGTTGTCAATGATCAAACCTCGATGTTTTCGCGCCTTGTTATCATGTGATAACGAGAGTTGACAGCTCGAGAATATCTTCGTTTTTTTCTGTTGAATTATAAAATCAAGATTTATGTGCGTTACTATTTTGAGTCTCGAAGATCGATCATCGAGCACATGCGGGATTTCTGATCGATTAGGTGATTTCGTTTTGTCGTGCCAAATGTGACTTATGTCTCGATCGCGCAATCACACCCCGCGAGAGTCGCTCTTCTCGTTGCCGAAAGCCATACATCGTTCATATTTGACAAGTTCCTCAATTTTCTCTGTCGACCATCAGAATCGTCTCCAAGGAATTCACACTCGATATACATTGTCGCACGCAATGATTGCGATTTAATTTCCGATCAATGCACTCATGAGATGACACATTTGCTTTCTCTCTACTTACTCTGCAAAAGAAAACATCTCCCCGCTTTTTTTTTTCGATAGATTATTTTTACATGTCAAATGTTTTCTGTCAGTTCATTTAGTTGAGAATCGAGATTGACTGGTTTGTTTGTTCAAACAATGTGTCTAATTGATCGTCATCTCCAGGTTTTTCTCGCCATTCTATATATACATATACATACACATATTGTATCTGTACTCATATCGAGTATCCATCGCAGCAGAAAGCGTCCGATGTTTGACCTATATCTTGGTCATCCCGACAATATCAATCAGAGAGACGTTCTGCTGTTTGGCCATCGTCCCATTTTGTTGTTGCTCTGACCGTCCCTATCTCTGTCTATTGTTTTTGCCCTGACGGATGATGAGCATTTACAGAAAAAGAAGAAGAAAACGATGAAGACATCCTCGAGCGAACGAGCGAGAACGGATAGATAACGACGCGACCATCATTCGTCGTTTCCCCTTTTCAAGAACAATTATTTGAAGATGCCTATCGAACGAAGAGAGAACACGAGAGATGTGAACAATCTGGCGGCGGGCGACCGATGCCCGAGCAACAAAAACAAAACACAAGAGAGGAAGCGAGACTGTCACTGCTAATCACGCGTCGATGATGTACAACAACAACAACAGAACACCTTTTCTCTCTTATTTTTTTCTCTTCTTTTTTTTCTCCTTCTCTGTATTTCTCTATCTATTTCTCTAGTTCACATTTGCGCAGTAGTTGACCATAGGTCAATCAGAGACAAAGACATACTACAAGAATTACTTCGTTGAACTAGACAATGGTTGGTTATATGATAACAAAAGCTAAAACTATGGTAAGATATTTTCGATTCTCTCGTATTTCATTCGTTAAAAATACGACAGATGACACTTGTCCCATTGGGTGACAGGATCGACTAATGAGATTTGTATGCGACAAAATGACATTTATTAATACTCCGACGATAGAAATAGATTCGACAAGGTGATAAATCAAGTTTCGACAACGTTACACTCAAAATCGTTTGTCGACTTCGAGAACAAGACAACATTAGAGATGAAAAGTGACATTGATCGGAAGTTGTTTGTGGGAGATTGAGAATGATGGTAACGATGAAATAAAGAGCAGAGCAGCTTTTCTTTTCTCGTCCTTTGGTGTAACACACTACTATCGTGCGCGCGCAAGAACGAGAGGGAGAGAGCCCATCATGGCAATTTGTCATTTTTGACGTGCTTATCACTAAATTCATTTTTACGCAGCGCAAGCACGTACATATGCGCATAGGCATCGACATAAAAAAAAAGGAGAAGAGCAAAAATCATGGCCTACAAGGAAAAGAATATGATTGAGGGTCAGAACAAGCGATTGAGCGCACCATGGCAGCACACACACACACAAGTGTGAGAAGACGATCCGTCAGCAAATCTGTCTGTCTCATTAGAAAGCTAGTGTCATCCGTGACCACCCGTTGGTCATTCGTTCTTTCTCACTCACTAGTAGTTCATTAGATTTCTCTCATATTGTTGTTCTAATCGTCGACACATGTTTTCGCATGTCGATGCTAAGGCTCGATTGTGATCAATCAAAATCTGAACATCGTGTATTTTCTCGAATACAAACGATGACACTGTTATCTTGAATGTGTGAGATGAGATGAGACAGACACCTGTGTGAATCGATTCCAAATTCTTCTTTCTTTCTTTTTCTTCGTTCTTGTCTGTTTTCGATTAAGTCAAAAGACGAATGAGGCACAAGTGTGTAGCTTATTCATCGCGACCGATAAGACATGCTGCGTCTTCTTTTTCGTTTTTTATTATTGCCTTTTTACAACAATGATTTTTCTTGTTTTTTAAATGACACTGCGTGCCTTTTTTCTTTTTCCTTTTCTTGTCTCTTGCTAATTCAAAGTTAATGTCTTTGCTCATCAAACGAAAATGTATCTGTTTGTGCATCTCAAATTTCTCAGAATGAAAAGAGACCCTGATGTGATGAAAAGCACAATGTGTGTGTTTATGTCATCACCAGAAGCATCAGCAGCCGTACGAAAATTTTTCCACTGATAAGCACGATGTCTGTATGCGCGAACGAAACACACAAACTTGATGAGAAGAGAGAAAAGAGCGAGAGAGAGAGAGAAATCGAGAGAAAGAGAAAGAGTCATAAAAAGAAAAGTGTGAGTGTCGAATGTGATGTGACCAATCGAAATGGCTCGATGCTGCATTGTCATTCGTCGTCTTAATCGAAAAAAAGAAGAGCAAAAGAGAAAAGATAGAAGACGAAGAAAAAAAACGAGAAAGAGAGAGAGAAGTTTGTCGTGCGTGCTTGTATGTTTGTGACTGTCACATTAGTTCGTCGCACACACCATCGAAATTGAAAAGAAAATGAAGGTAGTTGTAACAACGGTGTAAGGCCATAGACAGAAAAAAAACACAGAAACTCAATGATCTCATCGAAGTCAATTGCTATCATGTTTTATTTATTTTTAGACGGTATTAAAGTGTAACATTGCAGATTGTCAATGTGAACAGTTCTTTCCGGGCAATAGTTGCAATCTATCAGTACGTTCATGTGACGAATGTAAACATAGTTTTGTCAATCATAGTAAGTTGAAATTGTCGTTGGAATTGAATTTCGATATTTTTCTTTTGTTTTGTTTTTCAGTTATTAATTTGAATGAATTAGATACGGATGAAATCGTTAAACATTTGACTGCTGAACATATTTATGAATTATGCACACTTTGTTTATATGGTACAACGGTTTTAAGTCCACGTATTAAAATTTTACTCGATCGAATCTTAGATACATTAACTCAAGCTGAACGAGAGAATATCTTAAAATCTTTGAAATGGTCTATTGATGATTACGAAAAATCTTATATAGAACATGTACGTATTCGTCGCTTTTTTGTGTTGTTGTTCTTTCGAAAAATGCAGACACGTTGTACCAGAATGAACACCATCATCAGTTCTTTTTCTTCGATTGACCGAAAGGAATCAATCTTCTTCACATTTTTTTGTTTGTGTGTGTTTCTCATTGACTAATGTGAACTCAATTACGAAGAGATGAAATTCGATACTTCTCCGTGTCAATGAACCGGATAATTTTCCACGAAATCAATCTCATCAAACTGAGTTCTCTCAATCTTCTTCTTCTTCTTCTTTTTTTTTCTGGGATTTGTCAATTCTACTGTTGAGGGTGTTCTCCCACGTGTCCCTCATGATAGAAACCAGAATGCGATAAGTGTAATCATGAATGATGCACCGACATGGCGAATGTCATGCAATCGATTGATCTGATGTGTATTTCATCGTATTTATTATATACTTGTCGATGAGCTGTTCTATTTGACTACCGACACCTTCAAATAGAACACAACACAAGTGTCAAGTGTCGACGATGTAACATCGAACTTTTTCTTCTCCTCCTTTGTATAACGAATAGATATATAAATATATATATACATTTCAAATTATCATTCGATTGTAAATTGTTTCTTATAGAATTTCAATAATTCGTCATCAAATTTCAATTTAATCATGCCTTCATCCGATGAAGAAGATCAATATTTATTGCCCCAATTTCTCCGTTTCGAATCAACCCGTTTACTTGCCCAATATTTCCTCCAAGTAGCTCAACAACAACAACGTATCTCTCCACATTGTCCATCATCAAATGGTCGTTCACCTTCGCCATCGGCCACCGAATCCAAGCCGACAAATTTCCCGTCAGCCGGCCTCTCATTACCACCGCCAGCTCCTCCAACAATCTCAGCCGTTGCTGCAGCTACAGCCGCCGCCGCATCCAATGCTCTACTTCGTCCACCAGCTCCGTTTTCGTTTCCAACAGCTTGGCCATCGACTGATATGCAAATGATGAACTTTCTCATGGCACAATTGTCAAATCCTCTCATGATGAACTACGATTTTCGTCGAATTGGAAACAATCTTTTGCCAGCCGCTGCTGCTGCGGCCGCTGCGGCTGCAGCTGCGTCATCGAATTCGATTCCATCGATGAAAGAAGAATCCAACGGCAAACATTACGATGTGCCCGAGATCAACAACAACGAAATCGAACGTAAATCTTCGAACAAACGTAAACGTCTCTGTTCGCCATTGAATCTCTCGACAACATCACGTTCGCCAACCGATCAACCGGCATCAACCGAATCTATGACTCGCATATCCGATAGTTCATTATCATCAACTGGCAGTTTAACAAACAACAACAATAACAACAATCCAAATGCTTTGAATCTGAACAATCCATCATCATCATCGTCACGAAAACGTCTTTCATTAAGCGAACAACGCATTCTCGTCAGTCCACATGGCAAAAAACGTGTTCAGTGTAATGTCTGCATGAAAACATTCTGCGACAAAGGTGCACTTAAAATCCATTTTTCGGCTGTACATCTACGCGAAATGCATCGTTGTACAACACCGGGATGTACGATGATGTTCTCATCGCGTCGTTCACGAAATCGTCATTCAGCCAATCCAAATCCGAAATTACATTTGCCAAGACCGAACGCCATGTCTCATCGGTATCACACAACGGGTCCGATTATTTCCGATGGTAAACATCAATCTCAAGTTAATTTATATCTAGACGATGAAGATGATAACATCTCATCGAATATTTCGTCGTCAATCGACGATCAACACGAAGATGATCAAGCTGAAGAAGAACTTGTATCATAGAAAATCAAATTCAATAAACAATTCGTTTCTTTTTTTTCTCGTTCCATTTACATTTCCAAGTTCTCTCTCTCTCGCTCTCTCGTCGCTCTTTTTCGTTTTCTTTTTCTTTGGGCTTGTATTGTTGTCTTCTTTGTTCGTTTTTTTTTCGCCACTTTACTTCGAAATATATATATAAATATATAAATATATGAATATAAACACCAGCCTTCGAATTTTTCCCATATCAACGGATGATCGTTGACAGGAATGACTAAGAGAGAGATTAATTGAAGTATGTTTGTCAACGCTTTCGGCCTAGGACATAACCTGCCGTTATGATTCCCATCGCATTGACCCTTGTCGAATAGTTCCATGCGATCATTGTCTTATCATTCCGATTGTTCATCAAAATAAATGAGCAAACAACACACACATACGCATCGTTGTCTGTTCTAATGACAATCGGTTTGACCTTAAAGATTGATTGGTTCGAGTAGGAATATATCTCTTTTTCTTTTTGCTTTTCTTTTTAACGTGTTTCGTCACTGTGTTGAAAAACGATCTCAGTTGATATCATTGTGCCGTGTGATTTTTAATGAATTGATTGACTCGCGCGTGTGTGCCTATGCGATCGAGTGACGACGTCGGTCGTTCTTCTTCTTCTTCGTTTTGTTTTATGAGTTGTAGATTTCAACATTTTTGTTCCTTCTCGTTATTAGTTATGGCAAGGATGCGAAACACAACTGAATTACACATATGTCGCGACTTCGATTTCAATTATATAACTCGAAAAAGAAAAGAGAATCAAAAATTGTTCAATTGATTTATTTATAATATGACAATAAAAACGAACGAACGATTTATTCGTCGTAGAAGAGAGGATTTTCTCGTGGATGTTTCAATGTTTTGATTGATTTTGAACGTTTATGAAATCGACTGAGTATCGAATTGAAACCGTACGGATCGTAATCTTCTCGTCGAACGAAATCAGCTCGATCAACGAGAGACATCGGCTCGTAGTCCATCGTTTGAGGAAAAGCGTTGCTCATTGCTTGTGCAAAAATTGCGATGACAATAAAGACGTAAACTAAAAACAAAGATTAAACACAGAGAAAAATATTTGTCTCAACTAACCTAATTGCATTTTGATAGTGTTACGGTTTTCTTCAAATATGATTAAGAAAATGAATTTCATGTCCTGTTATATAGATAAACTTGAAGAAGATCTCTTACGTAGGAAGGGGAAAAGTCGTTTTTTTTGTTTGTTTGAAAATTAAATTCATTTATCAAGTCACTTGACTTTTTTTTGATTAAAAACGAAACAAAAGAAAAGCTTAAATGAGGAAATGTTATCTTATTCTACTTGATTGCAACATTTAAATGAAATACAATGTCGAATAGTGTCATCTATCGATCGGACATGTCCGTTGGTTTTCACCAATGATTATGTGTCATGAAAAAATTAGAAATTGAGTTCACAAATATCTGATCGAAATAAAATGGCATCCAAACGACCGGAACATCAAGGACCACCGGATATCGTACGTGATTTACAAATTTTGAAAATAATCTTCGAAATATTCTCTCGTTCGTTCTAGTTTTATAATGAAGAAGAAGCTCGAAAATATTCGCAAAAGTAAACGATACAAACAATAATTGATGATCTATTTATTTGTTTGCTATTTTCAGTACACATATTATCGATATTCAAACGAAATTATCCGAACGTGCTATTGAATTATTGAATCTACCCGACGAAGAATCATGTTTAGTGCTCGATATTGGGTGAGATTGGGTTATTGTCTTCGAATCTCAATTGAACTACGAGTTTGTTTTTAGTTGTGGTTCGGGTTTGAGTGGAGAAGTACTAACAGATCTCGGTCATCAATGGATTGGACTTGATATTTCACAATCGATGTTAGGTTCGTTGATTTATATTCGATTGAAATCGAACGAAGTCATTTTGTTGTTTAGACGTTGCACAAGAACGTGAAGTCGAAGGGAATCTCGTTTTAGGAGATATCGGCTACGGTATGCCGTTCCGTGCGGGTTCATTCGATGGTGCTATCAGTATCTCAGCTCTACAATGGCTATGCCAAGCAGATAAAAGCTATCATAATCCTGTTAAACGACTCTACAAATTCTTCTCCACACTTTACGCTTGTCTGGTAATTCATCTTGAATAAATCAAAACAAAAAAAACAAAATCTTATTTAGGCTCGTGGTGCTCGAGCAGTACTTCAATTCTATCCGGAAACACCGAATCAAGTATTTCGTATTTGTAATTTCTTTCTTCACAAATCTCTTCTCTCAGGTCGATATGATCACACAACAAGCAATGAAAGCCGGCTTCACTGGTGGTCTCGTCGTTGATTATCCGAATAGTACTCGAGCAAAAAAGTTCGACATTTTATTTCTTTTTCTTTGCTTTTGAATTAATCAGTTTGTTGTTGTTGTTTTTCTCAGAATGTTCCTATGTTTATTCGCTGGCGGACAAGTGCAACAATTACCACAAGGTTTAACGGGCGAAGAAGGCGCCGACGAACGTCCAACGCAAGCTCGATTCGATAAAGAACGGTTAGTTCGTGTCTCTCGAGAGAAGAAAAAACAGAAGCTTCTATTTTTTGTGTTTAGCCAACGATACCGAGATCTTCGCGGTAAATCTGTGAAAAAAAGTCGAACGTGGATTATGGAAAAGAAAGAACGTTGGCGAAACAAAGGCCGGTAAGTTTTTTTTTGTTTTGATTTGAGTAAACCGGATGGAGATATTCGTATTGTTTTTTTTTATTCTAGAGATGTCCGACCCGATTCGAAGTACACGGCGAGAAGACGACCGAAAGCTTTTTGAAAACAATAAAACATTTTTCTGTATTTTTGTTTTGTTTTCGACAGAAAAAAAAAGAGCACATACACGAGAAGAAAAAAAAGAAAAAGAAAAATGGCTTCGAGGTTCTATTGCTAAATCTACCGATGCAAATAAAAGGCTTACTTCCTTTCACACAAAAAAAAGAACGCATATATTGCGATCCAATTAAAATTTTATCTGAGAAAAATTTGTTTAATGAGGTTACACGATAGTTTAACTTAAAAAGATTTATGTAGAATCAACACCACGGTTCCGTTTGTGTTTTTTTTTCTTCAAACAATTATATTAGTTAATAATCTATGATATTTCTCTCTCAATTAATAACGTTATTTGATCTAAAAACTGCTCGTTCAACTTCCGGACACAAGTCTATATATAATGCGATAATTGCATTTCTCGAGATTCTCATGTGACTTTAAAGACAAAGTTCGTTTTCCGCGATATATTAATATTTGATTATTATCACCGATAGACATTATTCATGTTGTTTCTTGAGTCGACGAAGATTTCCTTAGTGTTTTTTTCTTCTTCTTTCTCTAGATTATTCGCACGAATGTTCTATCAAGCAAGTTGTATTCTCATCCTCTTAATTGTTTATTCGTACGCCGTACCGATTGAACAAGATTATTCATCGATTATCAATGACAGAGATTTCACTATTCATTTACAATCGGCATTGATCCTATGTCGAATGCGTGGCCTTTGTAATGACGATGATGAGCGCGTTCAACAAAAACGTTTATCATCAAAATTATTTCACGGCATACCGAAATTTGGTAAACGTGCGTTTTCATCAGCATTTGCCGGCATACCGAAATTCGGCTGAACGAAATTCATAAGTTTACGTTTTCTTTCTTTGCACTTTTCGATTAAATAAATATATGCCCGTATATCAGAAGAATTTGAACAATTGATACTTTGTTGTTAATCATTCGAAAAAAAAAAAGATTTCGAGTTGTTATATGAAAAATAGAAGAAATAGAATAGAACAAAGCAGATAGAGACCCCAATAAAGAAGAAGAAGAAAAAGCTAATGAACAGAACAGAACAGAAATGAAAAAGACAAGCCAAAATTGTACACAAAGACAAAGAAAAGCATATCTGACATGAGACTCGTTTGATATGAAAAATTTTTCTCATACACCGAAATTGCTTTGTCCGATCCACGAATTTTCATTCGACGGAAATAATTGTTGATTTTCATGTTTAACTTTATTAAAAAGTGTCGAATGGCCTTGATAGTATTGCGATTGTTGTTGTTGTTGCTGTTGTTGTTGTTGTTGTTGTTGATGGTGATGATGATGTTGATGGTAATCAAATTGTGATGGCAATTGTTTGACGGGAGGCGATGGTGAATAATAATTATTATAGAAATGATGATGAGGATTCGAGGGTTCGTAGGCAAAAAGAAGATTATCTGGTGTGCAACCGTTCGAATAATTACTCGATGGAATAGGCATGGTTTGAGGTGGCGGAGAGGAGAGATCGAGATTCGATTGAGGATGATGGTCGGATGAACAAGCAGCCGCTTCGGAAAGCGTTGGAGATGTTCGACCTGAAATAAATCGTTTTCGAAATAGAAAAAACAAAACAAAACAACGCATAACTTACGACTGTTTTTACTCAAATGTGCAATGTCGATTGTTTTAGGTGATTTATCTTTTTTTGATTTTCGTTTACGTGTTTGAATTCCATCTTTTTTTAATGTCATTGGCCGATTGACCTATAATCGAAAAACTTCTTTTTCTCTCTGTTCACCGAAAAAAAACAACGACAATTTACCCCGTGTAATTTATAATAAAGACCACAAGCATTACAAACACTTTCTCCGCTGGCATTTCGTCGCCATAAAGTTGTATCGGTTGTGCCACAATTCGCACATTGATTGCCAGAACGATGGAGTGTTCCCTAAAAATAATTCCAATGAAATCAAAAACAAAAAATATTAAACAAAAAACGAACGTTTTTTCGTAGATTTCGATCATTTGGATTGACACTTGGCGAATACATCGTTGAATTCGTCGGTAGTTTATGCGTACGCGATGAATAAATGCCACATTTATTACAAAGATTAAACCCACTTCCATCTTTACTCCAACGCGTATTCTGCGACGATGCAGCTGCACCGCAATTGACACATTCAGTTGGCTCATCAAATGAATAACAATAAGCTAGAACACAAAAGATCGTAACAATCAAAAACTGAAAATGAGACTTTGTTTTTTACGATTATATGTATTGACAGGATCGTTTAATTTCGTTGTTGCTGCTTGAGCAAGTAAAAGTGAGTTCATTTTCGTTGAATAACAATTCATATAAAGATCATCGGCATAACGTGAAACAGCCATTGCAGCAACGGAGTACGGTTCCGGCGAGAATAGGTCCGAATTCGTTAGTGCATGTGAACCATTGCCTGCGCTGACAGGTAGAGCAAGAGACGATGTTGATGTCGATGGAATTGGCCATACAGGTGATGAATGATTACTTTCGATTGTTGAACCGTCTTGACCATTGGTGTTCGAGGTTGAATTAGGATTGTTTGTTGATGTCGAAGGATATGTTGAAGATAGACCATCTTCGGGATGATTTCCGTAGATTTGTGGATGCATATTTAATCAAATATCTGGAAGAAGAAGAAGAAAAAAAAACGTATGAATCAATTTGTTTTCTCTCTCGTGCGCTCATTCCTAATCAGTAATTCGACTTGATTTTCAATAGATGAATATATTCTATTCTCTGAATAGCCTTGAGGCTTAAAAATATGATTGCAACAGACTGGTATTACTACTGGTGACTGATAAGAAGGGAGGTCATTCAATATGAATTGGCACATGGCCGAATGTCAGTATTCAAATTGAGATAAGACCAAAAGAATCGAAGAACATCGATTAGCCCGTCAAAATATGAACAAGTCAAGAGAATAGAACCTTCTCGTATGACCTGAGACATACAGTCATTGACATTTGTATTCGATAGGAATAGAAGACTGATTACCTTGATGGATAAAACGAAGAATGATGAAGTGTGTGTGGTGTTTGTGTGGATAATCGGAATCGAACTTATTCGAGTTCTTTTCCTTTCTTTTCCTTTTTTCTTCTTCTTCTCTTTCTTCAACGATGAGAAAAAAGATCTGGCTCGACCTCTCAGCAGCAGTACGTCGATCCGTTATCTTAATTCTAGTAGGAAAAAGAATAAACTGTACAAGTGTGTGTGCGTGTATGCGTATGTCGAGACATTGGCCAAAAAGAAAAGAAGAGACGAGCAGAGAGAGAAAATTAATCGATATATATCGACCAATGAAAGATTTCTTTGCCAAATTTCTCTTTCGATTGGCCGACAAAACGAACGAGAAAAAGAGAAAAAAAGAAAACTATCATAATATGTGCTCGTCTATACATGCTCTTGAGAAAGATCAAATAGAAACGATGTGCGTTGTGCATGTGAGAAAAAAAAAGCAATAACGGGGGCAGTAGTGAAGGTGCTGCTCGTGGAAGAAGCAAAATCAACGAAAGTGCTAGTAGATAAGAAGCACGGAGAAATAAAACGTCGATGCACATTTTGAGACAAAATAATGATGTGCCTCTCGGGCGCTATGCTCGAGCAAGAACGAACTACGAGGTAGAGATGTGAGTAAAAATCTTCAGAGAGTTAATAGAAGAAAACAAAAACGTGAAAGCTCTTGTCTTACTATCAATTATTATCGACAATTTTCTCACCCTCGATGTCTTCAAAGGGGCAAACATCAATCTAGTCAATTTTGTTAAAATTTCAGTGTAATGATTAGTTTCTAATCGAAAGCATTTTGTGCTTGGGTGTTCCAAGAATCACATTTCACACACAAACATAATACAGAATCGAAATGTGTTGATGGTCGGTCACAGCATGAGTTCTCGATATTAATATCATACCTGTGATGATCACTTTTTTTTTCTTCTTGATTTGATGACGATGAGACACAGAGTAGAATGACGATCAAAAGATGAACACAGGTAATTATATACGTCTACGGTTACAGTATTCGTTTCGTTTCTTTTTCTTCTGTTCAAACAGATTGGATTCGGCACGCGTATTGTGTTTGTTATGTTAGAATTGACTTAGACAACTAAGTCTAATAAACTTAGTTTACTGTTGTTGTTTTTCTTTTTGTATTTCAATCAACGATACATCACCAATCCAGATGTTAAATCGCTTTTGTTTCTTAGATTTCGTTCTGCATAATGCGATAACGCATCAATAATATGAGCAAGTGTCGAGAGAATGAAAACTAATGAACGACAACGATTGATTTCTGTCTGATGCATTGAGGGAATAGACATAAGGCGAAACCTACGCACACACTTGTTGTGTATGTCTTCTTTCTCCATCATCATGGATATTTAATTGACAGTCTAATGACTTTTCAACAACATGCGTAGGTCGAAAAATCAAGAAAGTTTATCTAAACCTACGGAGAAAGAAAAATGTTGTTTCTCTATTCGAAAAAGAAAATAATTAACTTCCATGAAAACGATGTTTGTTATTATTTGAAAGTGTATAGCACTGATATTTATCTGTTAATCTCAAATCGATGTATATCTGATTTGTTTATTTGAAAAAAAAAAGAATCTCTTCGATATAGAAATAATTATTTTAATTTCGACAATGGAAATGAAATTCTTTCCTTCATTCTTCGGTCTTATCATTCAAATGATTTACTCAGCAAACAAAAGATTGAGCAATCAAAGTTGTTGTTAGCTTTGCCGAGCAAAAGATCATACGCACGTCTAATAAAGCGCTTATACACTTGCATCAAGAATGTACATATATAAACCCTAACGACGGGAAAAAAAAAGAAGAAGATAAGATAACGAAAAGACGCGCCTAGATGGGATACAGACGGATATGAGAAAAAAGAGAGAGAGAGAGAACGAGCAGGGGAAATAATTGCACATGTTAGGTTTTCATCTACGTTAAAAAGCTTCGTTGAAAACTATACTAGAAGAACAAATGTTTTTATTGTGAAAGAACACACATTTGATATTGTAATCAACTCGGTGAACGTTAATGATTATGATGATAAATTGAAAATCATTCGTTATCATCCCATCAAACTTATTCAATATGGACATTTGAGAAAAAAATCTATATATATATTCGTATTTAGTGCAATCGAATACCCCCCACTGTCTATCATCATCGATTATTCATCATGCCATCTTAATATTAGGTCATTGAGAACGAAGATAGTGTTCTAGAAAATTTTCTTTCGAATTCAAGTATAGTCTTTCCTCGTCGTCCAACAAACAGATGAGACGAATTTTAACGAACAAGTATAAATTATTTTTTTTTCGAACAGAAAAAAAAAGATTGAACAAAAAAGAAGAAAGAGAGAGAGAGAGAGAGAGAAGAAAACAAAAATCATCAACACATCACAACGAGCTCACTTTGAACCTGCTCTATGATTTGGATATTTTTTTACAAAGAAGAGAACAAAAAGTACACACACGCACACAATAGATATCGAAGAGAGAAAAAAAACAAAAAAAAAACAATTTTTTGACGACTATCTGATCCTATCACGGTTGGGAGTCGGCACTAGCAGCTGTGGTTGTTAGCGTTGGCATAGCAGTGGAATGATGTTCATCACTATTGGCAGCATTATTCGTTATCGACGAGCCGGTCGATGAAAGTGGCGACGCGACAATTTCTCTCGCACATAGTTCGGCATCGAACACAACCGAAGTCATATCGGATGGTTGAGGTTGATTGTATTGAACAACGGTCGATGATTGAGAAGAAAAACGATGATGTTGTTCGAGTGCTGCCGCGTACGGATGATGTCGATGAGGATTTAAATGAGAATGATGATGTGAAGGAAAAAGGTCGGTTCGAACGGAATTATAATCATGATGAAAAGCAACTTGTCTGCCGATATCTAATCGCGAAGAGTTCAGGTTGGCTGAATTTCGAAGGAGAAAGCTTACGTGTCGCTGCTAGTCCATAGTCAAGATTGGGCTCGGACGCACATGGTGCTGGTTCTTTGCCCAATGTTGTTGAGCCATGTTTATTATGTTTCGATTTCGCATTGGGATTGCCATTTGAACCGTTTGAATTGCTGTTTTTCGGTTTTCGACGACGGGTTTGAATGCCTGGTTTAACCATATTCAACGGTCGAGCGATCTTTTTATTTTGTTTTAAAAGAAAAAAATTGAAGATTTTATTTGAGAAAATCAATTGATATTTTACTTGATGAAGTTTGTAGTACAAACCACATGCATTACAAACAGGTTCGCCTTCACTATTTCGTCTCCATAGGGTCGTATTTTGTGTTTGACAATTCGCACATTGAAGACCTGTACGACGTGCTCCTGATAGAACCTAGATTTCAAAATAATCAATCGATCTTTGAATTTCTCATGCAAACTCTCGATCGTACTTGTTTGTGTCCGGCATTGGTCGATGCTGAAGTTTCATCCTGAAATTTCTCAAAATTCGAAAACGTTTTTCATTTCGAAATGTATCTTCTCTTACGGATTGTGTTCGATGAAATGACGGTAATTGTGAACTGGTATTGTTTTCATTTCCATTCGATGGATTGGTTTTGATTGTTGAATAAGATGAATAGTGTGGATCGGAATTGACTAATTGCAGTGAAGATATGGATTTCGAATTGTTTGTTCGACGAGTCGATTGACTCGCCGGCGAATGATAGAGAGCATTGGGATGGATTAAAGCATGATGAGAATAGGAATTCGTTAGTGAGGATACATTCGGTAGACAAACAGGATCGACAACGGGAAGACCACCTTCGAGAGACGATGCTCGAGCACGATCATCATCTTCCTACACGCAAAAAATAAAATTTACAACAAAATTTGAAATCTCGAATTTGGTTTTTTACCAAACGTCGTGGAAATCGTGGTAATGTTCGATTGTTTCCGTTCATTCGATGTGATGAAACGCATGCATTGCACAAATAATGTCCGGTACCATCCGGTCGCCACAGTGACGTTTGTATAGCCCCGCAATTGACACATTCTCGTCCATCGGTTGTATCGTAAATTCCTTCTGAACGAAAATCGATTGACTTAAAATTTTACAAACAAAACACAAAAATTCATCTACCTAAACATCCCATGTACGAATTGACATTCGGATTCGAATTCCAGAATTCGATTTGATCGGTATTACTATTACTGATTTGTGGTTGTTGAAGAAATGTTAATTCGTTGATATTCGTTGCGGTTGAATAAGCTGTCGGCAGACCGTAGTAATGTTGAGCATCGTTCGGAGGCCATGTTTGAGGATTGGCGTTTTCATAAACAGGATTTGTTGGCGAGTTCGATGGTCGACGGTTGCTTGTGCCAGCTACATAACGATTCGATTCGTCGTAGGATTGATGACGATAATCGTTTTGCGATGGATGATGAAGTGGAAAACGAGACGGAGATATCGATTGTTGATTGCCAGGCGTTGATGGTGAATATAGAGAATCTTAAAAAAACGAATAAGGAAGTTGTGTTGTTGGTTTGTTGGATTACTTTGTTGTAAATGGGAATAGGTTTGGGATTGATGATGTCGTTGTTGAAGATGATCGACACCATTGACTAAATCTTCGCCGTAATATCCAACCGAATCTGGATAAGTTTGCTGTTGAAATTGACCAGCAAACGAAGATGATTCTTTGATTCAAACAAAAAAACGATGAGAATCGAAATTCAATATTTGATTTCTTACCATTTGTTGATGGATACTGTTCTTGTTGTAAATCATTCGAAGAAACAGTATTTAAATTATTCACTGTTGTCGCTGTTGGCGATTGAGAATAATTATTCGTCGAATTACCTTGCTGTTGTGTTGACGGTTCGTTTGTTTGCGACGAATTCTTCGGCGATAGTCGACTTTGATTTGTCGACGATGTTGTATCGCTTACATTCGAAAGACTACTATTATCTTCATCATCAACAACAGCATGTTCATTTTTAATAAGATTTGTCGATAATGTTTTCTCATCAATCGGCGTCCAAACAGATGACATGTTGAGAAACAAGACGATGTCACTGAAAGATAATATAAAACGAAACAAAATATTACAAATGAATTTATAAATATTCGAAAAACAAACTTTCTCTCTCTTTCTGTCTCTCTCTCTCTTTTTTTTCTTCCTTTCCTTTCTTCTTAAATTGTCATTGGCTATGGTGACAAGTCTGTTTCTTTTTTTTGGTGGCTGTTGTTGTATTCTTTCTAATTGGCTCGACGAAACTTACTATTTGAACGTGAAAGATTCGAGGTTTTTTTTAATCTGTCAATGATTTGTCTTTTCTATCGGAGACTAGACAAGTTTGATAAAAAAAAAAAAAAGAAAAAATTATCGCCTTGTCTGTGGTTGTAAAACGACACTCATCACAACGAGGGGGAGAGAAAAAAAAAGCAGAGATAGAGCTGCATTTCACTCACATTCACTTTCGAAACGAGCAGCAACAGTCGGCAAGAATCACAGAGGTGAGAACATGCAACAAATCGTTTTAAAAATTTCCGTCCTTTCTTTTTGATTTCGACTTTTCGTCTCAGCTCGACTTATTCGTTACGGACACGAATCATCGTGCGTTACATGATTACCTTTTGAGAAAATAGGTGATGATCTTCGTTTACTCGCCGCGTATTGGCCAAAAAAGAAGAACGTTTTTTTTCTCAAGTGCTTATATGCGTGTAGTAGTGTTCTGTGTGTGTGTGCGTTCAAGTTAAATAAAAACTAGGAGTGGGGCGGCAAAGTATGATTTTTCTCTCCATCCCTCTCCTTTCTTCTCTCTCGTCTTCTTCGTATTCCTCCAACTGCTGCCGTCATCGTCGACATTACTCGTCTCTTTTTCTTCTTTTTTTTTTCGCTCTCTACTCACAAACATAAGCGCTTCTTTCAAACAAGTCAGCGTCTACGTAGCCACCACTTATAATTGTTTGGAAGTGAAATATGCGCACATGCACGACGTGTTGTATGTGTGCTTTCTCTCTTTCTCTCTCTCTCTCGCTCGCTTCTCTTCTCTCGATGAAAGTCTTCTTCGTTTTTTTTTGCTTTGTTAAAATTAGATTTTCAAGGAGGTTGACTGTCGAAAACAAGTCGACAGGTGCATTTGTCTACATACGCGTGTGAATGTAACTAAATCCGTGATGGATGATCATGATTTTATGGTTTAATGACAATGGAAATTGCCTTTTTGCTTTCTCGTATTCTCTCATCACTCTCTCTCTCTCTCATCTAAGATGATGAGGTGCGAAGGATCGGATTTAAAACAAAATCAAACGAAACGAAAGAAAAATGCACATATTAAAATATTGATCGTTCGTCTTAGTCGTTCGATGGACTCTCTCTTCAAATTTGAAATTTATGAGCCTTTTTTTTGACTACAGCAGCCAGGTCAATATGTTATCTCTGTTGACCTCGTTTGTCTCCATGATTCGAGAGTAATGAAGAAAAAAAAACGAAAAGAAATGAAATGTACATTGACGTAAAACGAAGCAAACGTTTTCAGTTGCTCTGTATTCGAATAACCAATGATGATGACTCCTTGCTGTATTTTTAACATAAAAGAAAAAGGCCTCTCGCTCTTTTTTTTT
>ERZ778019.1125-NODE-1125-length-39968-cov-11.908476_pt1 | contig 39968 bp, 43 predicted proteins | sample MGYA00375749_ERZ778019 | MGnify/ENA primary metagenome ERZ778019 (study PRJEB29350, sample SAMN05389821) | bioreactor metagenome | isolation source: Ammonium sulfate bioreactor | place: South Africa: University of Cape Town | collected 2014-03-17 ... | reverse complement strand
GCCCTGGATGACGTCGTCCTCGTAGGCGCGCTGGCCCCAGCTTGCGATGGTGCTGTTGCGGATCGCGGCGACGCGGGCAAGCCGCCCCATGTTCTCGGGCGCGCGCGGTGGAAACGGCGGCACCAATGGCGGACGGCTGACCGGCGGATCGATGACCTCGGCAATGCTCACGGCGCGGCCTCATCGTTCTCAGGTTTGCACGCCTCGGATGGTGATCCATCCGTGTGGCGATCTGGCGATATGATCTGGGCATCCTCGGGGGCTTGGGGAAGCGCCCCCCGAAGCAAATCTATCCGAGCCCGGTTAATCAGTCAGGTCATGAGGACGACAACCCCGCACGATATTTTGATCGTGTGGCGCGACCGATGATCGGGATCGGGCTCCTCATCCGGATCGGGTGCATCGGGTGAGTATGGGCCATCGATGATCGCTGCCCTCGACAGCGTCACCGTATCGACACCCGCGCGGCTTGCCTCGCGCCGATGTTCGAATCTAAATTTTCACCGCGCCGACTCAATCACCACCCGGTTACGAGGCAACCCAGACGCAGGCACTCAACGCCCCATGACCGAGCCGCCGAAGTCATCGATACCTTCCGCCAACGGCCTTGCCGCGCCGCTGCGGATCGGGCTGTTCCGGCGCATCTGGCTGGCGAGCCTGTTGTCCAACCTCGGCTTGATGATCCAGGGCGTCGGCGCGGCCTGGGCGATGACGCAAATGACGTCGGCCGCCGACAAGGTGGCGCTGGTCCAGACCGCCCTGATGATGCCGATCATGCTGATCTCGATGCCGGCCGGCGCCATCGCCGACATGTACGACCGGCGGAAAGTCGGACTGATTTCGTTGACGATTGCCCTGACCGGCGCGACCGGTCTGACCGGGCTCGCATGGAGCGGGCTCATCACGCCGAATCTATTGCTGGCGTTTTGCTTTCTCGTCGGCAGCGGCATGGCGCTGTTCGGCCCGGCATGGCAGGCCTCGGTCGCCGAGCAGGTGCCGGCGGACACGCTGCCCTCGGCGGTGGCACTGAATGGCATCAGCTACAACATCGCGCGCAGTTTCGGCCCGGCGATCGGCGGCATCGTGGTGGCGGCGGCCGGCGCGGTGGTGGCCTTCGCGGTCAACGCGCTGTGCTATGTGCCGCTGCTGATCGTGATGTTCCTGTGGCGGCGCGTCAGCGAGCCGTCGCGGTTGCCGCGCGAACGGCTGCCGCGCGCGATGGTCTCGGGCTTCCGATACATCGCCAACTCACCCTCGATCCGCATCGTGCTGGGACGGACGTTGGTGACCGGCATTGCCGGCGGCTCGATCTCCGCTTTGATGCCGCTGGTGGCGCGCGACCTGCTGCACGGCGGCGCCCAGACCTACGGCATCATGCTCGGCGCGTTCGGCATGGGTGCGGTGATCGGCGCGCTGAACATCGGCAGGATCCGCAAATATGCCAACGGCGAGACGGCGGTGCGGCTGTGCGCGATGGTGATGGGCGTCGCCATCGCCATCGTCGCCGTCAGCAAGATGGCGGTGATCACGGCCGCGGCGCTGGTGGTCGCCGGCGCGGTGTGGATGCTGGCGGTCGCGCTGTTCAATATCGGCGTGCAACTGTCGGCGCCGCGCTGGGTCGCCGGGCGATCGCTGGCCGCGTTTCAGGCCGCCGCCGCTGGCGGCATCGGCATCGGCAGTTGGATCTGGGGCCACCTCGCCAATGGCATCGGCGTTGAGGGCGCGCTGCTGGTATCCGGTATCGCGATGTTCGTGTCGCCGGTTCTTGGCCTCTGGATACGGATGCCGTCGGTGGAAGGGCGCGATGAGGCTGGCGATATCCTCGCGGACCCCGAGGTGCGGTTGCCGCTGACCGGCCGCAGCGGGCCGGTCATCGTCGAGATCGAGTACCGTGTCGATCTCAATCGCGCCCGCACCTTCTATCGGCTGATGCAGATGGTTCAACTCAGCCGCAAGCGCAACGGCGCCTATGGCTGGTCGATCGCCCGCGACATCGCCGATCCGCAACTGTGGACCGAGCGCTATCATTGCCCGACCTGGAACGATTACCTGCGCCAGCGCAACCGCGCGACGCAGTCGGAGCGCAAGCTGCATCTGCGCGCGATGAAATTTCATCACGGACTGGAGCCGGTGAAGATTCGCCGGATGCTGGAGCGGCCGTTCGGCTCTGTGCGCTGGAAGGATAACTCGCCCGATCATGTCGGGGCCGCGGCGGTGGAGGTGTTGCCGGCGGCGACGCCGGCAGGCGGCAGCACCTAGAGACTCTCGGTTTTTGATGAGATCATCAGTCGTCATGCGCGGACAGGTTTCGACCGAAACCGACATTTGCTGACCGTGGAGATTTGAGAAGCACCATGCACCTGATTACTGTCGGGGAAAAGATGGCAATTATGACATGTCGCGCTTGCATGAAAGCGCGCAACGCCTTCGCATCGCCGGCAAAGCGGACGCATGTGGCCTTGTAAAGTCCAACAGCTTGCCGCGGTTCCATTAACCACGTCTGGTTGTGCGACGGCGCCGCTTCCGACAAGGATCAGTGCCGTGAAGGCGGGTGACGAGTGGCTGGATTCGAGACAGATAGCGGGAGAGGTCGTGCGTTTTCCCTCAATTTGACGAACGTGGTGCCTATTTTATTTATCCAGCCGGTCATGATGATCATCGCTCCGGCGAAAGCTGTTTCAGACCGAAGTCTACGACAGAGTTAATAACTCAATCAGTGGGCTAAAACTCGGCGATGACGAAACGTGAACTTAAGAAAACATCTCTATTCACGAAAGGAATCTCTTTCTCGCATGCGGTCGGATAATTTCAAAAAGTTGAGTAAATCATTTGCGGCATCAACTCCATGTCGAAACAGCATTCCGAGATGATCTCCACCGGTCGCCAGAAATTGCAATCCATTTGATTTCGCAAATATCTGTTTGGGGTGATGATATGGATCATCATAGCCGTCCCAAATCATCACGGGAACGGTGAGATTCAAGATCACGTCTTGAACCCCGTCAAGCTCCCCCAGTGCCTCAAAACACGCCCGTACGCCAGGTTCGACGTCTTCAGTGACCCAGTCAGCGAGTGTTGGTGCAGTCCTTTTGGCAAAGTTCATAAAGCCATTGAAAGTCGGAGCACCGTTGGGGCCTGCGGGAAGCCCATCGACAGGATGCCATCCTCCAAGGACCAAAGACGAAAGCCGGCCTGGATAATATTTGGCAACACCAACTGCAAGCCATCCTCCCATAGAATGACCGATCACGTGGGCGCGCTCGTACCCAAGATTGTCAATGACGGCAACGAGGTCACCAGCTCTTTGCTTTTGCGAATAAAGCTGCGGATCGGACGGTTTGTCGCTCAGTCCATGACCCAAAGAATCCACGCATGCAACACAGAAGTCCTGAGCTAGGACATTAACAATTCCCGTTTCTTTCCAGCTTTGGGCGTTCAAAAGTAATCCATGCTGTAGGATTACCAAGGGTCCTGAACCTTCGACGAGATACTCAATACGTTGTCCACGATGGGTGACTGTAGGCATCTCGGGTATCCGAAACAAAGGGGCAGCATGTAACACATCGACGGTATCACAAGAGATACTAATATCAACGATCAGCTCAATCGGTAGGCTGAGGTGTACGGTAAGAAAGGCCCCCTAAGTCTCTCTCGTACCAAGCCCTATGGCTTGGTTTCGGGCAAATCGCAAGCGAGACCGCGGCTAAACCTAGCGCGAGGTAATCTCGTTTCGGAGTTTGGAATTTAGATGTATCCGGAATCGAAACAGGGATTGCGGCTTATGGTGTCCGTTTCTTTTCGTGAGCGGGAAGACAGGGTGGAATCTCGGCCCAGGAAACCTTGGATCGTAACCACGACTGGTATGCTGGTTTGACAACATCTGGATCATCGAAGACACCAGCTTTGACATAGTATCGATCAGGGTGAACAGACGACGAAGTAAAGATTGGCGACCCACAATTCGCGCAAAAATGACGAGTAATGTTGTGACCGCTATCTGCCTTCTTTGTGAAGTTCTTAAGCGAGTTGCCAGAAAGCGAGAGTAAGGCCACCTCTACACCGATACTGACGTTAAACGCGCTGCCGGTGCATTTTCGGCAATCCGAGCAATGACAAATTGCTGCAAATCCGATTTCGCCATGATAGGTGAATCGGATTGCCCCACATAAACAAGAACCTGTAACGGTCATCGGAAATCCCAGATCGAGTCAATAACATACTTGTTCTGCCTTGTGTCAAACGCCGACGATCTGACCGCGGCGCCTGTTGAATCTTGGATCGGTCAAGATTCTTCTTTCTCGATGCTCCCAACTCGGGCGACGGTCCATCGGCGAATGCGAACAACTTACCCCGGACTTAGCCTTCCCTCTGAATTTATTGGACGATGATATCTAACTGCTACTGGATGTTCGATCTGCCTCATCGGCAATCCAATTAGCAAACCGGCTCACGCGCTTGTCGCCTGTCAGCACGGTCTGCCAGCGAACAAAGTGCGCCTTGCTTGACGGCATGTCCCATTTCGGCGGCAGCACCCGGCACAATCTCCGTTCAGCCACGGCGTCGTGAACCAGAAGAGAGCGCGCGAGGACGACGCCCGCGCCCTCGATCGCGGCCGCGAGAGCCAGATTCAGCGAGTCGAAGCGCATGGTCTCCGGCACCGGCGTTTCGATCCCCAGCTTCTCGAACCATACCGGCCAGGACCACTCCGCACCGTCATTCCGGCCCGCCGGCCCCTTGTGGATGATCGGCAGGTTGACGAGCGTTTTCGGGTTCGACAGCAGCCGACCTCGTGGAACACGGCGTGGCGCGGCGACCGGGAAGACGTGCTCGTTGAAAAGCAGGCGCTGCGTGGAGCTCGGTCGCGCCGCGGACTTGGGCTGCCACAAGATCGCGACGTCAATGTCCGCGGCGCGCACCTGCGCCTCGCTCTCGACGGCAACCAGTTCAAGACCGATGTTGGGGTTCGACACCATGAAGCCCGGCAATCGCCGCAACAGCCAATACTGCGACAACGCGGCTCCGACACCGACTTTCAAAATCGCGGGCTTCGCCGCGGCTCTGGACCGCGCCCGGAGTCCCGCCATGTCGTCGAGCAACCTGCCGATATCCTCCAGCAGCGCGAGACCGGCCGGCGTCGGAGATAATCCGGTCCCGGTGCGATTGAACAACAGCGCACCGACAAAGGATTCGAGCTTCTTCAGGCGATGGCTGACCGCGCTCTGCGTGATGCGGAGTTCATTGGCCGCGAGCGTCATGCTGCGACGGCGGGCCGCCGCTTCAAACGCGACGAGGCCGTCAAATGGCGGAAGGGTTCGCATGATGGCAGTATGAAGGAAATTCATGCTGACGTGAACCGGCGAAGCCCCTTAGCTGACGCCACTTCCCTCGACCGCGAAGGGCGTTCACATGCCGGCAAGCCAGCCTCAGGCCATATCCGTTGAAACATCGCCGATATCCATGTGGCCGGCGCTGGCCCTGGGCATGGCTGCATTCCTGACCAATTTCGATGTGACCGCGGTCATCGTGGCCCTGCCAGCAATCGCGCGCGACCTGAAACTCGGTATCGTCGATTATGCGTGGGTTATGGACGCCTACAGCCTTGCTTTTACCGGCGCTCTGCTGGTCGCCGGAGCGCTGTCCGACCGATACGGCCGACGAAAGGCGATGCTTCTGGGCAATCTCGTTTTTGCCGCGGCATCTCTTGCGTGCGGCCTGGCATGGGACGGTCTGTCCCTGTCGCTCGCCCGCGCCATCCAGGGAATTGCCGCGGCTTTCGTCGTCACAGGCGGCATCGCGTTGATCGCCACGACCTATCCGCAGGCAGACGCACGGACCCGCGCCTTTTCCTGGCTCGGCATCATGTCCGGAATTGCGATGGCACTGGGGCCGACGCTCGGCGGCGTCATCTCGTCCTGGTTCGGATGGCGATGGATATTTCTGGCCAACATTCCGGCCTGCGCCCTCGTTGCCTGGGGTGTCCCGCGACTTGTCGGTGATGCGCGAGAGGCTATCCGGCGGCCGCTCGACATCGCCGGAATGGTCCTCCTGACAGGCGCTCTCTTCGTGCTGATCGAAGCCATGTTGCATGGCCGGTCCGCGCCGACGGCGCTATGGGCAGGCTGCGGTTTTGCGGTCTTGCTGCTCGCCTCTTTTGTCCTCCAGCAAAGACGGCGGCCCCAACCCATTTTCGATCCGACTATCTTTCTGCGTCCGGAGATGACCGGGATCGCGGTTCTCCTTGCCTCGGTTTCGATCGGGTACTGGGCCTTGCTGGTGTACCTGCCGCCGTTTCTCGCCGCGGCCCTCGGTTTGAGCGCCGATATGGGCGGCATGGCGATACTCGCGGCAACCCTTCCGATGCTGTTCGTGCCACCGCTGGGCGGCAGGAGCGTCACCGCGCTCGGATGGCGATGGCATTTCGCGTTGGCCCTCGCAATCATGACCATTGGCGGCGCGATGTTCGTCGTTGCGTTGACGTCAGGCGGGCCGCCGCAGCCGTGGCTGATCATGGGGGCTATGATCCTGAGCGGGATCGGTGCCGCTCTCGCGCATCCTCAGCTATCCGGCGCCGTCGTCGCGTTGGCGCCAGCCGAGCAGGCAGGCATGGCATCGGCGGTGACCATCGTCATGCGGCAAGCAGGTTTTGCAATCGGTATTGCAGTGCTGGGAGCATTTCTCGGCACCACGGAGCAGGTTGACGCCTATGTTTGGCCCTTCACATGTGCGACCACAGTTTGCGGGTTCGGTATTTTGGCCGCCATTATACTACTTCCGCCGAAATCTGGCGGCGCTGAATGCGATTTAGAAACGGTATAACAGCATGGCGACTTGAATAATGGACCTGCGTCGTCTCTGTTACTTCACTGTTGCGGCCGAAGAGTCAAATTTCCGCCGCGCGACGCTACGACTGAACACCAATCAATCCGTCATTTCGAAGCACGTCCGCGACATGTTCCGCCGCGAGCCGGACCGCGAACGATGAAAGCGGGCAATTTGTCTACGCTTTACTGCTATCCTAGATTTTGATGTTCTGGCCTTCGAGACCGGTCCCAGCAAGCTGGAGAACCCGACGAACTATGGTTTCACTGTTTTCGCCAGGCACGACTTGGCCATCAATGAGTAGTAGCCCAAGACCATGCACAACCGCCCAAAGAAATAGTCCTGCAATTGGCAATTCTGCGTCAGACAGCCGCCTCTCCAGACTGGATTTCATGATGTTGTAAGAGCGCTCCCGAAGTTCGCGTATGGCCTGACTATCCCGCGAAACCGCAGGGAAACCTTCGCCAAACATTAGTCGGTAGAGTGCGGGATTGGCGCGCACGAACGCGACATAGGCTTCGCCGTAGGGAGCCAAGGTATCCCGCCCGTCGCTCCCTCCAACCGTCAAGCATTCGGCCATTTCCCTCGCGCCTTGCTCCGCCAATCCAAGCGCGATCGCATCGCGACTGGGAAAATGATGATAGGCGGAAGGCGCGGAGACACCGACCCGTCGAGATATTTCTCGCAGGCCCAAGAATGATGGGCCACGTTCTTCGAGAACTTCTCGCGCTGCTTTGAGGAGCGCATTGCGCAAATCGCCATGATGGTAGGGCTTGGCGGCTTTTTTCTTAGGCCGGACCGGCATGTTTACGCTCCGCGATGGAAATCTTTACAGTGTTAGGATTCTATCCTATAGAACGCTTGACCGCAATTGTGCGTAAGCAACTTCAGGGAAGAACTAACATGCAGAATGGACAGCCCAGCCGGACCGCTCTGGGGGCGGCAATCCGACGAGCCGCGCACCAGACTTTGGATGGGGCCAGGATATTCAAGGATCCCTTTGCCCACATTCTTCTCGGCCAAGAGGCTGGTGCCCTTATCGAAGCTGTTTCGGCTGATCCCGCGCAACGGCAGATGAGAGTATTCATGGCGGCGCGCAGCCGTTTTGCTGAGGATTGTCTGGGTGCGGCTGTTTCGCGTGGTGTCCGTCAGGTTGCAATTGTGGGAGCGGGGCTCGATACATTTTCACTACGCAATCCGCACGCTTCCCTTGGGTTGCGCGTATTCGAAGTCGATCATCCAACGACGCAAGCATGGAAGCGTGAGCGGATCGACGAAGCGGGCCTTGTTGCACCTGCGTCACTGACATTCGCGCCAGTCGACTTCGAACATCAGAGCCTTGCCGAGGGGCTGGTTGCCGCTGGATTTCAGCCAACCCAGCCTGCATTCTTCCTCTGGCTTGGAGTTGTGCCTTATCTGCGGCGTGACGCCATCTCGGCGATACTTCAGTTCATTGCAAGCATGCCGAGGTCGGAAGTCGTGTTTGATTACTCCGAACCCCTCGAAAATTATTCCCCAGAGCGCCGCGCGAACGTGGCTGCCGTAGCCGCACGCACGGCTGCGATCGGAGAACCCTGGCTGAGCTATTTTGACCCGTCAGAGTTGTCGAAGGATTTGCATGAGCTAGGCTTTCAGGAATTGGAGGATCTTGGTCTCACCGACATAGCTGTTCGCTATCTTGGTGCTCCGAAATATGACGCAACGGGTGATGCCGGACCGCATGTCATTTGCGCGCGACGCCTCGACGGATTGTCGGCGTAGGGCAGCAATGCATCGAGACGGTTGGACGCGTCATGTTCGCGACTCACGGATGATAGGCCTTCGTCGCCTACGTTACTTCGCTGCTGCGGCCGAAGAGTCGAATTTCCGCCGCGCAGCGCTACGGCTGAACACCAATCAATCCGTCATTTCGAAGCACGTCCGCGACATTGAGGAGGAACTGGGTGCGGGCCTGTTCCGCCGCGAGCCGGGACATGGCGCGCAGTTGACCGAGGTTGGCCGTACATTTCTCCGCGACGTGCGTGCGATGTTCGACGACCTCGACTGCGCGAAAAACGATGGCGCTGGCGGTCGCCAATGGCCGTCGCGGCCGGTTGCGGCTGGCGGCGTCGGAAGACGCGATAACCAGCACGCTAGCGGGCATCATTGCGGCATATCGGGAGCAATGGCCCGAGGTACATTTTGATCTTCTGGAATTGCCGGCCAGTGCCCAGATTCGAGCATTGTAGCGTGGCCGGATCGATCTCGGCTTGATGCTTTCTTCGGTGGTATTGCCCAATGTCGGTCGATTAGCCCCAGCGCCTCAGCGCATCACCCAACCGGAAACTCAAGGAATTAATCGCCGCCCTCCGCACCGGCATCGGGCGCTAAGATCGGCCACGTGCGGCCAGACGCCAGATCGGGATGACGCGGCTCGGTTTCAGGCGCACCGCACTCGTCCCGTATCTTGTCGATGATGTTCAGGCAGCGAGCGGGGGGTGCGTCGGCGGCGTCTCCGTTCGTCAACGCCAGCAGCTTCTGGCGTAGCTCGACGGCGGGGATAGGCACGACGTCATACGCGCCCTGCCAGTCTTTGGACAAAACCTGCTCGGTAACGGCTAACTGGATAGACCGCCGGTTGAGAAACGAACGCCCGATCTTGATCTCACATTCGACTAGCATCAGCAGATCGTCTGCCTCGGGGCTTTCGCCGACCGAATGCGCGAGCAATGCCAGCGCATCGTTCGTCGGGCCATCCTTTAGAAGCTCTCGCACATAAACGCGCACCTCCAGATGCTCGGAAATCAGCTTGGCCAGTTCGCGTCCCCAGCGCCATCCGTCCTGAGATTTGCCGTTCAGTGCGCCTTTCAGGACCAGGTCGATGAGATGGCGGGCGGACGATACCGTGCCGAGCTTCGTGACCGACGACCGCCATTGATGATCAAGATAAAATCGCGGGTCATCCTCGGCGAGTTTGAACAACACATCTTCGGCATCGTCGGCGCGCACGATACCAAGCCCGCGAACCATTTCTTCGAGTATGTGCGGGTTGCGCTTGGCGTCGGGGATTTTCTGCACAATCGTAGGGATCTCTGACGCAGGAGTGGCGAAAGGCAGGAGCCGCAACCATTCCCTGAGCTGATAGGCATCGCTCTGGTGTAGAATCCATGTTTCTTTCTTCGCCGCTTCGAAAGTCTCCGCAATTCCTTCTGCAACGAACTTAATGCCGACGCGTTCGCCGGAGAGAACAAGTGACAGGAGCAGACTTGCACGCGCCTGCCTTGGTGAAAGCGCGATAAGGTTTTCGATAGCTGCCGCTCGCTCGCCATGCGGCAACCGCGCGCCGACGACCCCAAGGGACACCGCCAGCCGCTTCTGCTCCTCAGTGGTCCCTTCGGTAATAAGCGTCTCGATCGCTGCGAAAATCATGTCCGCTTCTACGCAGCTTTCGGTTGGGTTTGAGGCGCGGACGGCGCGGCGGCTTTCGACGCGCGAGAAATCGATGCCGCCAAAGAATTTCCGATTGCTTCTGGATTCGTTGATCTCCGACCAATGCGCGGCGAGTACCGTGGCGGCCAACTCGCCAAAATTCTCGTCAATCAGATACTCGCCCATCATCGAGGTGGTCTCTGACGTCCTAATGGCAATGAACGCACGCTGATACTCATGTGTGTGCGGGTGTTGCGCTTCGTGTACCGCGTCACGGTCGCGCCAACCGCTGGCCTTCGCTATTTCGCGAAAGGTACGGTAGCGACGTAAATTGTCGTCCAGCAGCCGTTTGAGGGTCGGCAACAACATAACGGACGGCGCGTGGCTTATCAGCGTTGCGATCGAGGATTTCTGTGATCGGGTTGCGTTCTCTGCTGCAAGAAGGCGATTCCCCCATCTTTGCGCCAGCGCGCCGATCGCAACCAAGTCTCCCTCACTAAAGGGGCGCGCGCGTTCACTATCACCGAAGGTATAGCGAGAAAAAAGCTCAGCTAATTCCTCGATCTGTTCCTCGGTGGCGCTGTCTGCCCGGGCCTGCACGGCAGAGACGAGGCTAGCTCCGGGGGTGTGACCGATACGCTCACGCAGCGCAAAGTAACGGTCGCTTGCGACTTGGTCGTATTTGCCGTTGGTATCGCGCAGGCGCGTGCGCACGAGGAGATAGGCGTCAACCATCTTGCCAACCGCCAGCGGCCCAAGAATCGAGGAAGCGGCCTCAGCCCGGTTGTCGTGGCGACTTGAGGTCTGAAGCGCGATATTCAGCAACGCGTTGTCTTCCAGTGAGAGCGCCGCAGCGGCGAGAATGTCGTCCGCCCCATAGAACAACTCACGGCCCTCTTGAATCCGGCGAAGCAGACCGTCCACAATCGCCTGCGGGTAGCGTTGGCGCATTTCGTAAAGTAAGTGCCACTCGCCGCTGTCCTTCCGGCTAATATCAATCTCAGCGATAAGATTGGTGATCTCTTCGACGCTGTCACCTTTGCCTTGTCCATAGAGAAGTAAGCGTAGGCGCTCGTGCGGCGTTTGCCCTGCCGCTTTCTGTTTAGCGCGCGCAGTCTCGAGACCCTCCTGCACCACTTCATCGGCTATGTCGTTGATATGCCCCTTCTCGGCCAGAATTTCGTAGGTCGCGCCGTTTGCATCTCTAAGAAGATCGGCGACGTGACGGTCGGCGCGTCGAAACGACAGCGCGTCCACAACAAGCGCTTTCACCTCAGGATCGTCGTCTTCCTTGGCAATCATAGTTGCCAGATCGAGACCATCCATCCCGCTATTCGATGCGATCTCATGCAAGACATTCTTGCGGATTTCAACTGGTAGCGCCGCGATGCGATCGGCAGCATCGCTTCCTAAAACAGACGGCCGAAAGCGATTCCCAGCGCGAAGTGCACCAAGATGAATTTGATCATTTTCATGAGTTAACAGCGGCCAGAGCAGCTCGGCGAACTCTGGCCTGCCGGAGGTAATCATGAAACGCACTGCGCGATCCAGCTTACCGGGGGTGTGCCATCGGGCCACGAAGTCGCAAACGATGGTACTGATCGGCGCCCACACCTCGTCAGTCACGCGAAAGATCATTTCGGCCGCGAGCATAGGATCGACCTCGAAGGCGGCAAGGATAGCTGAGCTGCAAGCCGTCTTGTGGGCGGGGTCACCACGTGCAGCGCGCTCGACCGCGAACAGGATCGCTTCGGTCCACGGACGATGATTCATGACATCGGATTTAAGCTGCTCGCGGGCTGCCGTGTCAGCCGTAGCCCGGAGCATAATACGTTCAACGTTATGTGAGGCGTACCATTCCTGGAATTGCTGATGCTGGAAAGAGTAACCCGGTGTGTCTCCTGACCTCATTAAGATGTGATTGCTGACCAGCACATCAAGCTGCGCGTCCGGCTGCGCGGTCACGAAAGTGAGTTGCCCATCAGCTATCAGCATCCGCGTCGTCTCACTGACGGAGCTGCGAGCGTTGGCGTCAGCAATAGAGGTATTCGCCGTTGCTGTCGCGAAAACAGCGAGTCCGTCGAGGTACTCCCGGTGGAAACCACTGGTGACGGCCCGGAGTGCCGCAGCATGATTGGCTTCTTGTTCCAGCGCAGCAACAAATCGCCGTAGCACTTCTTCCTTGGTGGTTGGGAAGGAAGTGCTCCCCGGCAGCGATAACAGCGCCGTTAGGTAAAGCGGGATTGTGACCAGTTCACGGACGCCCGATGTACGCCAAGCCTGATCGATCAGCCGTTCTCCGGCTTCACCGCGCATTGCGCGGGCAATCGCCCATTGTTGCTCATCGCCAAGAGGCAAAAGATCGACGCGCGTTCCGATGAAAGGAACGTCGAGAGCTTGCTTGCGCGTGGAGATCACAAGGCCAAGTTCGGGTAGTTCAGCTTTCAGATTGGCAATCTGGACGCGCGCCCGTTCGCGCGCGGCGGCGTCCAGCTCATTCCATCCATCGAGTAACAGAACCACACCGGGCTTTGCCGCGGCCGTACGGAATTCGGATTCCGAGACATCGGCAAACGCTGCGCGCTTCAAGATCGAGAGAAGGAGTCCATCGTTGTCGGTGGCCCATTCGCCGAGCAGAACGATGAGCGGAGCGCCATTGCCGGTCTCCAGGACGCCTTCAGCAACCTGGAACACTGTGGTGGTCTTTCCCATCCCAGGCGCAGCAACCAGTATGAGATCATCGAACGTCGTAACGGCATTGGCGAGCGCCCGTGTACTCAGAGGCTCGTCAACACGATCGACTTTCAATGTAAGCGCGACGGTGGTGCTCGGCCATTTTGCGGTACGCCGGAAAACGTCTAGATCGGCAGTTGCCGCTGCGCGGAGCCGGTCGCCCAGCTCATCGGGCGTCGGCTCCTGCGTGCTCGGCCCGAAGGGCAAGTTGTGCATGATACTGCGCCAAGAATCTATGTTCGTGCGTCGCTTCCACTCCCGCAACTCCTCGACCGTGAATTTCGAGTCCTTCGAGTCGACGGCACGCGCGTGCACGTCACAGAGCCAGATGCCGTTATCAGCACCGCGCCGCTCTTCACTCGTCATATTTTCGTCATAGCGGGGACCACCTGACGCTGCGGCGCAAATGTGTGCCGCTTCGCCAATACTGATCTCGCTGGCACCGTCAGACGTGGCGCCGCTCGTGAGACGACGGCACATCGGGTTCGAACAATGACCCCGAGCTTGTCTTTCGATAGCTCGCCTCGTCGCTGGGCTGAACTCGTCCCTGTTCGTATTTTTGACCATCGTTGACAAGGATTACCCAGATTACCTTACCTGATCGAACGGTCGCAGCCCGCCATGCCATCCAGCGCGGCGCGCCGACGAGTATGGATGATCGCCCACAATATTCGCCTTGGGTGGCTGCGGCATGGGTTGAGCCTCAATATCGTGGACGTTGCTGCATGATGAATGGTTAGACCTGATAGCCAGCCTCCTTAAGTTTCTTCTGTCGTTCGCGCCAGTCGGATTGCTTATGTTCCTGATATGTTCTAGTGTGGGGCTAAATCTGCGATGGAGTAATACGGCCGATGGGCTTCAAGATAACAGGTCTCGATACGTTTCAACGTGAGATCAATCAGATGACGCAAGCCGTCAAAGCCCTCGATGGAGATCTCGCTACCTTAAATTTCGACCCTCAGAATCAAACGAGCATAGAAAACGCTATCGCCGAAATGCGGGGGATGATCGACAGAAAAATTGCACCTTATCGCGACAACCCGATGGTCGAAAACATCGTTTCAGAATTGAAAGAAAAATACGAGAAGGAGATTCTCGACCGGGCAGCCGAAGCCAGGTCAGAGAGCGGCGGAGAAGAAATGCCAAGCGGGAAAATTGACCAAAGCATATTTCGTCAGATCGAAAACACGGTAAGCGATCTACGACGTGCAGATTACAATACTTTCGACAGACACATAAAGAAATTATCACGCCTGCTTCATTCCGAAAGCCTTGAAGGCATTTCCACGAAGCTCGCGGCTCAGGTTGATCTTGATACATGGATTAAAGAGGGGGAAGCCACGCAAGGCGGTATGGTTGGAAGCGCAACCCTCGCATGGCCTGCTGACACAGAGCATGAGCTCGGCCTCGTCATTCGCCTCATCGATCGGTTTGCCCAACAGGAAGATGCGGCTTTCAACTTTTCGCACACGTTTTATTACAACGGGAGCAACGTATCATCGAATATGCAAAGCATGGTAACGCAAATGATCGTACCATTTGCGCGCGATTATATTGATCACGTCAAGTCGGTGACGGGCTCGACAGAAGCGACTTTATTACCGACCCGGACAGGCCCGGCGGCGCGAAAGGTCTTTATTGTTCACGGCCATGACGAAGGTGCCCGTGAAGCGGTTGCCCGATTTTTGGAGAAATTGAATTTCCAGCCGATCATTCTTCACGAGCAGGCGAATCAGGGGCGTACAATTATTGAAAAGATCGAAGCGCACGGCGACGTGGGTTTTGCAGTTATACTACTAACGCCGGACGACGTTGGAGGACTTGCTGGCGCAGTCCCTCAACCTCGCGCAAGGCAGAACGTGCTTCTTGAACTGGGTTTTTTTGTCGGCCGTCTGGGGCGCTCGCGCGTTTGTGCACTTAAACGCGGAGACATTGAAGTACCGTCTGATTTCGGCGGCGTCGTATATGAGCCTTACGATGCCGGTGGAGGTTGGAAACAGGCGTTAGGGCGCGAACTGCAAGCGGCAGGATTTCAGGTGGACTGGAATGCCGTGATGAGTCGTTAGCGTATTATGTCGCTGCTGATAGAGTCGTTGTAACTATCTCATGCTTTCAGACATGCGGTGATTCATACACACTGCCTGCCACGCCGCCCACTTGCTCTATCCAGTAACGAAAGAATGCGTTGTTTGCACGAGTGTCCGGCTAGTCATCCAATGAAGAGCTTTTAACTTGAGTGCTCGTCCGAGTGACGCGGTTGGCGATGTACCCGGCCCGAAATCGCAGTGACGGTGTATTTAGCCTTCCGACTCAAGAACCTCGTTTGGAAGGCCGTGGCGAGCGTTGCGGTTGTTGAACAAGAAAGAACCTATATCCGGGATATTGAGATGCATGTGGTCCGCCTGGCAAACGGCGAACCAAAAGCAGAGTTGGAGACTGAGCTTATTGACGCGGGAAAAGGCTTCATTCAGCTTTCCCCTGTCGTTGTCAGTCATGTGGATGACTGCGTTTCGAGTATCTGAAACAATCTTGCTAAAGAGTTTTGCGTCCTCACCCGCACCAAGTTGAAGCCTTTGAGCGACTCCGCTCAGTATGTGATAAAGCACGTCACGGTATGATGATTTATTGCTAGACTGAATCAATCCTCCAACCCGCTCGATAAAGCCTTCATCAAACTTGCCGCTGAACGTTTCTCGGATCAGTTCTACTGCCTGCCGCAGCCGGTTCTTTGGCATAGCGTCATGTGGACCAACCTCTCGCCCAAGAACCTCGAAGGCCTGAGCAACGGCTACGAAGCGCGAGAGACCATCATCCGTCTCTCTTAGTGCACGTACAAATAACCACCGGGAGAGACTAATCGTCGATGTCGCCAAGAACCACTGTTTGCATACCGCCGTGAGCGTTTCTTGATCGCTAAGGTCGACCAATATCTGATGCCGCATCGGGGACCGGAACAAGGAGCGGTTTTCTCCCAGGCGCCAGATTAGGGCGATACTCTCAAGTCCGTCTGTGTCATAGCGTTCGAACTGAAATGAAAAGGCTTCGATCGAAAATGTTGAGAGTATCTCCTCGATCCGAGCTAGATGATGGGACGCCTCCGAAATGCTGGTTGGCTTTGGCGCATGAAGTGCAATGTTCGTCGTTGATCTTAAAATGTGCCCCTCAGTCGACGAGGTCGTCTCAAGCGAGTTCGTATACAAGCTGAGCAACCAACCTGTCTCACCGAGTTCGACCTGATGCTGCCGCGGTCCATGTAGTGCCCAGACGCATTCTGGATTGTCCAGAGCCTGAAATGCCGCCTTCGCTTTTGGATCGTAACTATGGTGGGTTTCCAATCCAGGTGAACCGAAAAAGCCGACCAGTCGCGTGTCAACCGCAACCACGCTGACGACTCGCCCCTCGACGGCATCCTTCGGCGCTCCCATCCAGATAGCCGAGGGCAGAAAATCCAGTTCGTAAATGGCCCGGCCGGTTCGCATATTGCGGTTGACGCGGACGTTGTAACGCGCACACCTCTCGAGGGTTATGGTGCCGAATTTTGGGGCCGTCCCGAATATCGTCGCCTGAATGGGTGGCTTAGTTGCCTCCAAGACACCGATTTTGGCCTTATCGAAATGACGGCCGATCTCTTCATCAGCCTCGATGAACAATGTGAGAATTGGCTTGCCGTCTGACCACAGGAGACTTCCATAGGCTTGCGCATCGTCTACTGACCACAGCGCCATCAACGGTTTGGTGGACGATCTGAAGGCAATTGCGTCTTCCATCGTGGTCATGACCAGAGTTATCTCCTCATCTGATCCAGCGATCGCTTCTTCAACGCGAACACCCGTACACTGAAGGTGTCGCCGCCGAACGCTGCATACGCCGTGTGATGTTGGATGGTTACCGAACGATATCTTGCCGGGCCTGCGAGCTAGGGCCACTCTACTAGCCCAGAACCGGATTATATCGGCATCCGAAAAGACATTTGCTCTTTAACGTGGGTACCTTCAGCGGACAAAAATCGGTCCGTAACAACCAACTCAACCGTTGCCATGGAAAACGCCCCGAAATACCGTGATCGATGATTGGCGATTTTGCGGATGAAAGACGGCGTTACGATTCCGGAGAAGCGCATCACGTTAGCAAAGGCCATGTGACGGAATAGCTGACGTGATCGAGGATATCCGCTTGTGAAACGACTTGGCGGGAATCGTGCAAACATCAATGTGCGGATTTCGCGCCTCAACTTCGCTAACGTCTTGTCCTCCGGAAATATTTGAATGAAAGCAGTGTCCGGCGAAATGCCGAGACCTTGTGCAACCATTCTCATGGGTACAAAAGACCCGACGAGAATACGCAACCGTTCGCGCATCTCTTCCAGATCATCGATCTCGTGCATCAATGGGTCTAGATTCTGGACCGTAAGATGAATTGTTTCCGCGGGATAGACGTAGTGTTTCGCTGCCGATTTACCCAACGAGGCAACGATTTCCTTAATCGGCTCCGTAATTTGCGATGGAAGGCGCGCTACCAACGTAACATGCGTTGCTGCCCGCAGGCCTACTGGAGGCGGAACAAAGCGCTTTCTCACTAACGACGCACAATAAAGTTTCGTCCCGAAAAGGGTCCAGGCGACGCCGAAACGCAAACGGTCGGCGGTACGGAATGCCAGCGTCACCTTCTTAACTCGCTCGTTCTTGCTCTGGCCACGCCTCGACAGACCAACAAGCAACGGCCGCTATAACTGCTGCCGCCGAATCGCCTTACTAAACGCAGCCTACAGCGAAACCAGACATTTCAATCAACAGACTGGGCTTGGTCGCGAGACCGGCACGGAGAAGCGCGACGCACATGAAAAAGCCTGCTATCATTCTAAGTATAGATGATTGTTCTGATGATGTGGAACCTTTTTAATGAGGGAGGTGAGACGATGGCGCGACGGAGGCAATCTTATTGCCCTATGGATACCGACGATGGGCCGATAGTCTGTGCATCGGCAAGTCATTCTAACTGAAAAACGTCGCGCGTAATGCAAGGCTGAAATTCAGCTCCCCGGTTTTTTTAAGACTCGAAACTTTTCTTTGCCGCTGCGGAAATTCCTGACCGACCGGTATGTTCAACTATGGATTCCCGAATCCCAACCTCTGACGAAATTGCACGCATCAACGCAGAGCATTTTGTCGTGACCGATCTCAAACCGGCCGATCTGTTGTTTGTATTCGGTACGCGTGATGGTGTGACAGAGCGTGTTGATGTCGCACATCAACTTTGGCGTCATGGATATTGTCGATGGCTCCTTGTCAGCGGAGGAATGACGCCAGGTTCTAATCTCACCGAATGCCAGATAATCAAGAACGGTTTAGTCTCGCGCGGGATACCCGCAGACGTAATCCTCGAAGAGGATCGAGCCACGAACACGGGAGAAAATGTAATTTTTTCTCTCCCTGTAATCGACGCAAAGCTCGGCTTGAAGAATGTCCATTCAGTGATCTGCCTCGGCAACCTCTGGACTGCGCGTCGTTACCCGATGACCCTCCATCGCCATTGGCCAGAGGTAGAGAAAATGCTTGTTGTCGTGAACCACTACGAGACGCCGGATGCGTTGTGGTATACAAATCCCGAACTCTGTGCCCGTGTGCTCATGGAATGGGACAAGATCGCGCCATACAAAGCGAAAGGCTTCGTTGCCGATTGGCCATGATGCGAAGCGTCCCGTTTTGATGTCGCGACTGGTTTGCCTAAGACAGTTGCAAACCTACCAGTCTGCCGAAAGAACGGAAAATAGTGCCGCCTTTGCCGCTGACGGTCCGAACACCGACGATTGATGAGCTGCCCAGCCTTTCCGACCTCTGTTTCAGGTCCAAAGCTGTCTGGGGCTACGACGAGGTGTTTATGGAAGCCTGTCGGGATGAATTGACGTTTAAGCCGGACGAGTTGCATTTGACGTCCATTGCAATTGTCGAGCGTGACGGAAAACCGATCGGTGTTGCACAGGTGAAAATCGTCGAGGATGGGGCTGATTTACTCAAGCTGTTCATCGAACCTGACGCACTCCGCAGCGGTGCAGGAAAGATCCTGTTTGCCTGGGCTACCAACGTCGCGATGACGATGGGCGTCACCTTACTGACAATTGATGCTGACCCCGATGCGGCTCCCTTTTATCGCAGAATGGGAGCTTATGATGTCGGCGAGGCCCCCTCTGGTTCTGTCCCGGGAAGGATGTTACCGAAATTGGCGATGAATCTTTCACCTGTTAGCTAAGCTTCAGATTCGAGCCGGACACGATCCCGTCATTCGAGCGAGGTGAATGTGCGATGGGCAGAAAACCACGTCTCACGCCATCTCGGAATACGCTATTCTCGCGAAAATCGGCCGGTTCTTCGATTACCCGTTGAGTTGTCGAGTTGAGTGCACCGTCACCGTAAATTGTCACCGGCTCACGTCCGGTCCGCCGGGTAGCTGCGGGAGATCATCCGTGATCGTGAACCACGAAGCCTTGCTGGCGACGTGAACGTGAAGTTTCGGCTGGATGCCAGGATCGTCATCCAGCGCGCCGAGCGGCAGGCCATAGTATTTCGGATAATCGTCAAACTTGCTCAAAATCGGAGACCCGCATATCCGGCAAAAACCCCTGTGATTTCCCGGGGACGATTCGAAAAGGGTAACAAGTTCCTCGCCTTGCGCAAATTCAAACTCGGCTGACTTTACGGCTGCCCGGCTGCGAAAGGCGCTCCCCTGCGCCTTCCGGCACATCGAGCAGTGGCAGTTCATCGCGCCGGACAGCCGCCCGTTGATCTTGTACTTAACGCCGCCGCACAGGCAGCTTCCGCGCAACATGCTCACCTCTCCGCGAATAGGTCCGTTAAAGTCTTGGCTCTTGGTGCAGTCTGACGCTCACCAACGTGAACCAGATACCTCTTCCTCGATATTATCCACTGGGTCCGCTAATCTGAAGGGCGCTTCAGACCAACCCAAAGCTGGACTGAGGGGCGCTGCCATTGCTGCTTGGCGTAAGAAGCCAACCTTGGCGGCACCCTATCGCCATTCATTACAAGACGATTAAGCATCAGTGCCAGATCTACGTCGGCGATACACCATTCGCCAAATAGATAGTCTGAGTTCGCCGAAAGCATCGCCTCAGCCGCAAAAAACAGTTTTTCCGCGGATAGCTGCCCCTCAGTGGAAAGAGGTGGAGCAGGAGCCGAGTAGAAGATGACCTCCGTGGGGCGTTCCTGCCTAATGGACATCAAATCGGAACGAAGCCACGCCTGAATTTGACGTGCGCGGGCCCGTAGGCGTGTCTCTTTAGGATAAAGAGACACGCCAGGAAATGTCTCGTCTAAATATTCAGCGATCGCAGATGATTCAGACAATGAAAAGTCATTGTGAACTAGTGTCGGCACGCGGCGCGTTAGTGAGGCCGCTGCAAACTCCCGTTCGTTGTTAGCTTGCTGAGCAAGATCGATCGCGGATATTTGAAACGGAAGTTCTTTCTCGTGAAGAGAGACAAATACCGACATGGCGTATGGACTAACAAATTGCTTATCTACATGAAGAAGAAGCCTTGATGTCATGGAATTGATCTCCAGAATAAGGTCGATTCGATCAAAGGAAAATCCTAGCGCAAGGTCCGTTTCGCTTATGCAGCGGTCCGCGCCGCGCGGCTCATCTGGTTCGCCAGATCAAGCAAATTTCTCACTACCGCGCTGCGATTATGTGGTGACCAGACGACCGAGAACGGCACTGGCTCAGGCTCATCGAGGAATGGTAGAAAAACCACGCCAGGAGGCTGGATCAGCGCATGTGCGTCGCCTGCGATTGTCACCCCGTAACCCTGTGCGATCATCGCCAGTAGCGTGCCGCGCTCGACGGCAAAGCGTAATATCGAGGGGGAAAGCCAACGCCCAGCTAGCCGCATCAAGATATGATCGTGCACCTGCGGGCCCGTGCCGCCATGGCGGACAAGAAACGCTTCGCCCGTCAAGTCGGCCCAAGTTACTCCATTGCGTTCGGCAAGTGGATGGCTAGCCGGCAGCGCAACCATTAGTGGTTCGGTCCAAATACGTGTGGAATGGCAATCGGGATACTGAGGTGCGCCAGCGACGAACGCCACGTCCAGTTCATTCGTGCGCAATTGGTGCACCACTTCGGAGACTGTTCCCTCCGTGATCTCCACGTCGATGTCAGGATACTGTGCATGATATTGGCCAAGAACTTCAGCAAGAAAGCTGCCTGGGATCAGCGCATGGACCCCGATGCGCAAGCGGCCACGGTCGCCTCTTGCCATCATCCCGATGGTCTTCACTGCGTGGTCGAGTTGCGCGATTCCGACCGTCACCTGCTCTATAAAATATCTGCCGGCGTCGGTCAGCCGGACGCCGCGCGCATGACGCTCGAACAACGGGACGCCGAGTATGTCTTCCAGTGCTTTGATCCGCTCGCTCACACTGGACTGGCTGATGCCAAGCGCCTTCGCGGCATGTCGAAAGTTCAGATACTCCGCGACGGTGAGCGTCTGGATCAAGGCCATCAGCGGAATGCGGCTGCCTAACAGTGAGCGACTACACCCGCCATCGATTGAATTTCCGGTGACACGACGCCGCATCTTAGTCATAACCTCATGGAACGAATGCAAGACTGCCATTAGCCCGTTTCAAACGACGTTCGAGACAATCGGCATAGCCGATCCACGGCCTGCTTGATCCCATCACAAAAAGCCGCGACCGAGATACTGGGGAATTCCCTAGTATTGTTTCGACCTCAATCGTTTATGATGGCGAGTGGGGAATTACCCCTTGGCCCCTAGTGCGCTGCAATGCAGCTAGAGATGCGCAATAAACCGCCTGTAAGTTTCGACCATGGTCCTACGAATTCCAACGACTGAATGGATCGCGCATCACCGCCGAATGGTGCGATGAAGCGTGTTGAGACGATCCACTGCTTTGATGAGACGAAAATCGCCAATGGCTCTTCGTTAGCGCAAACACAAGCAAACATTCCCAAGCTACGGTGATGGTTCAGTTTGTACGGTCATAGGAGATTGAATGAGTACCATTATCGTACGCGATTTTCGTGAGGCCGACGCGATTCAGCTAAACGATGTGGCCCTTGCTGCGTTTCTTCAATTTGAGAACCAATATTCCGATTGGCCGGCGATGGCTAATGGCGTCTCCAAGATGTCGGAATTGGCAGAAAGTGGCGAAATTATCGTAGCGGAAGACGATGCTCGGATCGTGGGTGGGGTCGTCTATGTATCCGGCGGCAAGCCAAAGGCCGCATATTTCGATCAATCTTGGCCGATCATCCGCATGTTGGTCGTCACTCCCGCTGGTCGGGGTCGCGGGATCGGACGCAGGTTGACTGAAGAATGCATCGAGCGAGCTCGGCGAGACCGAGCGCCGTTGATTGCTCTTCACACAACGCCGATAATGACGGTGGCGCAGCCAATGTATCTCAGAATGGGATTCGAACTAATTCGCAACTCTCCACCAATTTTTGGTGTACCTTATGCCGTTTACACTAAATCACTTTGACTTTTACTATTTTGATGAACTCGGCGACGATTTGGCTTTTCAAAAGAATTAAGAATTGCCGTCGAGTTGGGATGTGACCAACGCGTGGTCAACTATCTCGCGTGAATCAGACTGTGGCTGCACCTTGACGAGTCCCCGCCCTAGATAAGTCCTTTATACATGCCCTTAATGACAGCCGAAATGCGATTACTTGCACCAAGTTTCTTGGTCAGATTAGAAATATGAAATTCAACCGTCTTTTCGGAGATCATCATAATTTCGCCGATCTCCCAGTTCGTCTTTCCTTCCTTGCACCAGCGCAAACATTCAATTTCCTTCGAAGTGAGTGGCTTGCAACTGACCGTAGGCGCGTCAACAAGTTCGCACAACCGCAGATGATATTGGCTGGTCAACGCGTGGAGAATCCGGAATCTCTTATTATCGATCTGCTTTTCATCTCGAAGACTGATGCTAGGGTCACGACTCATAAAGTCCACCATATGACAGCGGCGACGAGGCAGACGGAGGCAAGGAAGTTTCTGGCGAGCCTATCGTAACGTGTTGCGATGCGTCGAAAGTCCTTGAGACGACAGAAGGCATTCTCGATGCGGTGGCGCAGCTTGTAGGATTTCCTGTCGAAGCTGAAGGGTTGTTTGCGGTTGGACTTGTTTGGAACGACGGCCCTGGTGCCGCGCTTATCAAGCCAGTTGCGCAGATCGGCGCTGTCATAGGCCTTGTCGCCAAGTAGTTTTCTCGCTGGTTTGGCGCGGCGGATCAGGCGCTTCGCCGGCGGGCAATCATGTGCCTGGCCGCCGGTCAGAAGGACGGAAAGAAGACGGCCTTTAGCATCTGCGATTGCGTGGATTTTCGTATTGCGGCCGCCGCGCGAGCGACCAATGGCCTGCTTGTGCTCCCCCTTTTTGCGCCGGATGCCGAGCGATGTGCCTTGACGTGCGTCGAGTCGATCATTTGCGTTTCGGTCGATCGACCGCGGGCTGCGAGTTCGCGGAACAACCGCTCCCATACCCCTCGTTCTGCCCAGCGCACGAAGCGATTGTAGATTGTCGTCGGTGGGCCATATTCGGGTGGACAATCGCTCCACCGGCAACCGCTCTTAATTACATGCAGGATGCCGCTGATCACCCGCCTGTCGTCTACCCGTTCTTTGCCACGCACGTCCGTTGGCAAATAGGGCTCGATCTGCCGCCATTGCTCATCGCTCAGCCAAAACAGGTTGCACCGCATCTCGTCGACTCCAGAATCAATGAACTTCCAGAGAATCAACAACCGATTCAGCCGACAACACTTTTATTGAGTTTCGACCCTAATCAAATCAACATCGAACCCCGGGCCGTGAATCGGAATAGTAACACCAGAATGTACGCCCATCTCTCGGCAGTCTTCCATGAATCGCTTTTGTCGCTGGGTTATAGGTGCGTGTCTGCCGATGTCTTGCCAATGGATGGGTCGACGAGCTGAGGTGACGTATTGAATGATCGGATCGACCTTATCCCATCCACGAGATGTATAATTTTCAGTGTAACCCGGCGGTAGGTGTGTCCATCGGACCGACGCTAACCGATACGCTCTCGTCGTCACAAATGCTGCATTTTGATATCCCTCGTCGCCTAATGTCTTTAAATAGAGACGACGTAAGGCGTCAGGGCTGGTCAACGATGACGAAAGCTGAATGAATTCTTCTAGATGTAACATCATAGAATATTCCGCAAACTTGGCGCGCTTGAAAAAGTGACAAGCCTTGCTGTGGACGTGTAAGACACGCCCCAATCTATCGTTCTCGTTCCGGCGAGCTTGTTTTCCCTGGCACGATAATAGTGCCAGCGCCGGGATGATAATTTCCGGCTCTCTGCCGGATGCCATCTCCTTGCATTCGTCCATCGAATAGGAATGGTTGCGTTTCGCTGCCGCCGGCGAGGGCCGATTTGTGCGATTGTCCACGCTTAATATTTTGCGCGCTAACCGCCATCGTGGACAGCACTAGCACAAACGCAATAGCAATATTCAACACGACGGGTTCCTCTTTTTTGTCTCGGCGGCGACACGATCCTATTTCAGTCACCGTCAAGAAGGAACTTGGTATCAAGATGACGGCCACCTATCTAGCCAATGGTACCAATATCACAAAGATCAAAGAATTGGCGCGCTTGGCGCCGTTACGCAGGGTTGGCCGAGACTCCGCCCTAGTCCGATCCCTTCGCTGACGGCAGCAAAGTGTATTCGCCATCAAATTCGTTCTCAGAAGCGTGGTGGTTGTTAGGGGCGCTCTATAATCCACCGGTTCACAGCTTGGTGAAAGTTCAAAGGGCCAGGCACCGTCATGTATGTTTTTACGTACTTGAATCCAGCGCGCTGAAGGGTGCGGTTTGGACCGACGTTGAAAGCGTGCGGTTCGCAAAACAACTGCTTGATCTCCAGCGCTCGAAAGTAGATGTCTACGCTTTGTCGAACACATTGGGCGCCGATCCCCCGCTGGCGCAGCGACGGTTCCGTCACGTGAAGATGCATATTCGCTTGCTTGCCGAACACGATCTTGTCGCAACTTGAGAAACCAATTGCTCGTCCGTCCATTATCCAGATAACGAAGCAGCCTCTCCTTTTCGAGACAGGGAGGCTGAACTGACCCTCAAATAGGGATGTCCAAGCATCCTTCGGCGGAAGGCGGGTCGGATCAACCCCAAGCATTTCCAGATGCTCTGGCGTTGATGAGTGAAAGTAGTCAACAACAAGCGGTGTTTCATCAAGCCGCATTTCACGCACTTGCAACTCCATAAGCAGCCCTCCTGTTTTTGGTCACATGTAGGAAACACTTGTTTGTTGTTGAGGTATGCAACCAGGATGTGGTTGCGCGCCTCCCGACAAGTTCGCGCGATGGCAGCGTCGACGACGAGGGGTACATGGACTGGCGTAAGACGTGTTGGATCAAGTTGACGCGGGCGGGCGTCACGCTGCGTTCCGGATCGCCTGTACCGAAGGGAGGATGCGGATCGTATTGCAGGCTCAGTTCGATTGCTTCCGCCGACTCGCGATCGGCTATTTCGCCGCAGAGCGCAAGCCCCATGTCGATACCAGCGGATACTCCCGTGCTCGACACATATTTCCCATCGACGGTGATACGTCCTAGCGAATAGGTAGCGCCGAAGTTGCCCAAGATCGTCTTAGCCCGCCAGTGGGTCGACACTTTGCGTCCCGAAAGCAAACCGGCTGCACCGAAGATAAATAACCCGGTGAAAACTAAGCATGTCCAACGGGTCTTTGTATCGACCTCCTTGATCCAAGCCTGAAGCTCTCGGTCGGCAATCGCCACCCTCAATCCGCGCGAATGACCTCCGGGTACGATTAGAACGTCGGCCGTATGTAGGTTGTCGATTCCAATGTCAGCGGTAAGTGCAAAGAATCCATCGTCGGTGCGGACAGAACCTGCGTTCTTCGCGACGAATACAATCTCGTTCTCAGCGACCCGCGCTAGTGATTCGTAGGGGCCAACGGCATCCAGAGCAGTAATGCCGTCGAACCGAAATATTGCGATCTTCACAGCCGTTCTTTCTTGAACGGCCCAGGCGAGCGGCCTTTTTGCTTCGCGCGCTCCCCAATGGTCATGCCCATCTGTTGGATCGCCAGTTACGCGCTGGTAAAAAGGCTATCAGCGACAGCAAAAGACCGCAAGTGTGGATACTATCTCTCACAATTCCGATCCGCGCCATCTCCCGAACGTCTATTCCATGCTGCTGGCGTAGCGCATGACTCCGAAGTCGTGCTTTCAGATCTGCCTGTCGAGGACGGGCTGCTAGGCACAAGTGGGAAGCCGAGACTGCGCTCCGCGCACGGCTTTCCAGATCATCTTGAATGAAGGATCGGCATTGATACGGGTCATACCCTTACGCGAATTGCGCGAGGCCATTTCCCACGGACCAATTCTCTTTTGACGACTCGATGATATTCACGAACACGTCCTCGGAACGGAGGCCGGGGTTTTCGCCTAGCAACTCGGCCGTGCGTTGGAAGAACGCCTTCTTCTGTTCAAGGGTGCGAGTGTTGAACACGGTGATCTGGATATAGACGAGATCATCGCTTCGCGTGATGCCGAAGGCGTTGCCGTAGCGGAAGTTCGTCGTGTCATGCTCGGTCAGGGTGATGAACTGGTCGTCCTCGGGCACGCTGAGCGCTTCGCGCATCGCACGATAGAGGTTGTCGAGGATCGCCCGCCGATAGGCTTCGGGCTTTCCGGCGCGCAGGGAGACATGAACGAGCGGCATTGCGGTCCCTTTCCATTCCGATCTAGCTCGACATTAGGCAGCGTCGTAGTATTTTTATATGAAATGGATATTGATTTCAGAGATAACATTTGGAAATGATAGAGCGCCCTCTCGATCTGGATGCCGTCGCCGCCTTCGTCCGCATTGCCGAGCTTGGCAGCTTCACGCGCGCGGCCGAAGCGATGCGGACAACGCAGAGCGCGGTCAGCTTGAAGCTGAAGCGACTGGAAGACAGGCTCGGATGCCGGCTTGTCGAACGAACGCCGCGATCTGTGCAACTCTCGGCGCGCGGCACGGCCTTCCTCGATCGCGCCCGCGAACTGGTGGCCGCGCACGACCGCGCGCTCGCTGCCGTTATCGCAGGCCGCGAGCGGTTCACCATCGGCATCAGCGATCATGTTGCCGGGCCGGAGCTGCCTACGCTGATCGCGCACATGAATGCGCAAGACCCGCATCTGGTGATCGAAATCCGGATCGGATCTTCCGGCGACCTGCTCCAGAGTTTTGATCGGCGTGAACTCGATACGGCGATCGTGCGCCTGCACGCGGAGCGGAGCGATGGCGAAATCATCGCGGAAGAAAGATTCGGCTGGTTCGCATCGCCGAACTGGAAGCCACGAGCCGGCGAGCCACTGCCGGTCGCCACAATGCCCGAACCCTGCGGCGTGCGGGTGATGGCGGGCCGGCTTCTCGATGAGGCCGGCGTGCCCTGGACTGAAATATTCGCGGGCGGTGGCGTTACTGCGGTCGCCGCGGCCGTCATGGCCGGGATCGGCGTTGCCGCTTTGGCTCCGCGCATGTTGCCAATGGGCGCGGTTGATGTCGGCGCCAGGCTCGGACTTCCCGAACTGCCGCGCCTACCCATCATCCTGCATTCCAGGGTGAAGGACGGCCGGCCACGCGATGCACTTGCTGTACTGTCGGCCGCCTTCAGAAGCGCCGTGCGTGAATAGGCGCGCATCCAGTTAAGCCTTTACCGGGCGGACTTGATCGCTTCGAACAGAGCGACGTCGATCTGATAGCTGCCATCGGGCTCAGTATCGAAATGCTGTGTCGCCTGCAAGGAAACCGCCTTCTGGAGAAAACGGATCGCGTCGATATGCAATTGCGGCGTGGTCATGCGTTCGACCCATGATTTGAAATCGAGCCGCAGTCGGAACGCTGCGGTAGAGCGCGACAGAAATCCGGCGCGTGCGATGGCTGCCTCCCATTCAGCGTGCGTATAGTTCGGACGGGCGAGCAGTCGCGGAGACGTTCAAGCGCCTGGAAATATTCCCCGATACGATGGGATATCCGCTCGGATCAGAGCAATGGAATCGTCCGTGCAAGCGGCGGAAACTTAGGTCGAACGCACCTCCCCCGGCGTGGAACGGCAAGCCCAACGCAAGCCGGAGGTTCGCGCCGTTTCGTAGCTTCAGAAAGCGCTTGTTGAACGCGGTCGCCTTCTCGTTCGGGAGCGTGACGACAACGCAGTTCTCTTATGCCTTTAGCTGGTCTCGGATGCCGGAATAGATGCCGGCGACAACCCTATAGGAGCGGTATTCCGGCGGGACAAACAGGTCGATGAGTTGCGCGCCGTGATGACCCGTGTAGTCGATCGAGATCGGATGCCAGCAGTCGTCACGAGCAGATTTGTCGTGGGACGTCCGCCTTATTGCGTAGAGCCTGACCGCCTGCGCCAATATTCGCGCAGCAACGCGATGGTGGAGCCGATGAAATAGCCCGACGTTGCCCCCGATATCGCGCGGCCGACGATGGCGCCAATGGCGTGATCGTCGGCATGCATCGCTGCCAGAATTGCAACTACATACTGTAGGGCGAAGACCGAAACGTTACGGATCAACGGAAACACGCTGCCCTGGTGGGAAATCTGTCCGGTTGCATGATCCACTTGAAATGGTCGCGGAGTGAGGAGACCGACAGGCGAAAGCGCCAACGCCGCAATCTACCGACGACCCTTAGCGAAACTGTCGAAAATGACCCAAAACGACCTCGGCCAGCTTTTGATGATCTCGAATTACTCCCTCGCTCTCCACGCGTCGAGCCATGGCGTGTAGTCAGTCGGTTGCTCGGAATGACTGATGATATCGTGCTGAACCGCCCACGTTTGGGCACTACTGGTCCACATCTGAGCGACTGGCCGAACGTGATGCGTATCGTCAAGTGTTCCAGCGCGCAAATTCAGCGTCGCCGAGTTGTTTCGTTGAGTGTGCTGGGTGTAAAGCCGCGAGTGGCATTCACCGCATGAAATTGAAATGTTCTTTTGTCCATCAGGTAAAACTCGCTCACTCCGCGAAGGTTGCCCTTCATCTATGTGAAAGCCGTCTGCCGGCATCACGAGTGAGAGGCTAAATGCGCTGCCAGTTCTCTTCTGACATTGATGGCAATGACAGATATACACCGTCAATGGCTCTTTGGTGATGCTGTATCGCAGCTTGCCGCAATTGCATCCTCCGACGGCCGGGGCGAGAAGAACCATATAAGACCTCGAATGTAATCGAAAGAGGTTATGGTATGCTGATGAAGCGCCAAGTCAAAGTTCCTTGACTCGGCATCCTTATGCCGTTGCCTGCCAATACAGGAACCACCGTCAGCCGAGGCCGAAACCTAACGGACGCTCGAACACGAAGGCAGCCTCTCTGCTGAGGTCCGGTATTGGCCCATCGCGACATATTGTGCCGCCGCGCTAACTCGGTCGCCTTCTCATTCGGAAGCGTGACGACAATGCAGTTCTCTTATGGCTTTAGCTGGTCTCGGATGCCGGAATAGATGCCGGCGACAACCCTATAGGAGCGGTATTCCGGCGCGACGAACAGGTCGATGAATTGCGCGCCGCGATGACTCGTGCAGTCAATCGAGGTCAGATGCCAGCAGTCGTCACGAGCAGATTGCTCGTGGGACGTCCGCCTTATTGCGTAGGGCCTGACCGCCTGCGCCAATATTCGCGCAGCAGCGCGATGGCGGAGCCGATGAAATAGCCCGACGTTGCCCCCGATATGGCACGGCCGACGACGGCGCCAATGGCGTGATCGTCGGCGTGCATCGCTGCCAGAACTGCAACTGCATACTGTAGGACGAAGACAGAAACGTTACGGATCAACGGTACCACGCTGCCCTGGCGGGATATCAGTCCGGTCGCGTGATCTACTTGAAATGGCCGCGAAGTGAGGACGCCGACAGGCGAAAGCGCCAACGCGGCGGCGGTCCACGCCACCAGTGGCCAGATCGTCGGCTGTTGATTTGAGCCGATCCGTGACAGACCCCAGAGGATGAAGATTGTCGGCACGATGAGGGCACGCCAGATCGTGGTGGTCCCCGGCTGCGTCGCCTTGATGCCTTGCCACACCAGATAGCCGAGCAGAAACCATACCCAGAGCGGAGTTTGGGCGATGATGCCAGCCACAAAGCTCATAGGCAGGAATTAATCCGCTAGAGTGGTACAGCGCTCTCGAACAGGTAATGGAGCCCAACGTACCACATCAAGAGCGAGTATGTGAATGATCTGGACGCCTGCTGCCAATAGCCAATCAATGATGGTCATGGGGTTGGAGGCGACATCATCCCCGCGAAAGTCCGCATTGGTTGCGTAACAGCGAGCGGCGTCGAGCGAGCAATCTCGGCCACTCTGCGTCATTTTCCCGACCTATCGGACTTGATTCATAATAACCTCGGCCTCGATGACCCCGTCCGCTAAACAATCACGACAGGTTTCCAGAGGTGCCCCCGGATGAACTTTGACCGATATTTGGAACCAGTTGCTATGAGCGCCCCTGGATGCCACGCCGCATTGTTGGACGGGCTGCCTTGCGATATCGGCGCGTTGGCAGAAACTGTGCAGGGTCTGTTGATCCATCAGCATCTCGCCCCCGCGTACGGAGTTGTGCTCGACCAGGACCGGCAAGCTCAGTCGCATATCCGCGCGATTGAGAAGATGCTGGAGGAAATCATTACACGCGATAATCGGCCGCTTTCTGTGGCGCGAGCTACCAACGAACGACAGGTCGGCGTCTGTAGGCATTTCACACTTCTTCACATGGCGATGTTACGCGCGCGAGGTATTCCGGCTCGGGCTCGTTGCGGCTTTGGCTCCTACTTTGAGAACGGTAAGTACCTCGATCATTGGGTCACTGAGTATTGGAATGACGGAAAGAAATGCTGGTTGCTGTTCGATGCTCAAATCGACGACCGCCAACGCGAACTTTTCGGGATCAAATTTGATACGGCAGACGTACCACGAGATCAGTTTTTGGTGGCAGGCGATGCTTGGTCGCTCTGCCGCGCCGGGATGGTCGATCCGAGCGGTTTTGGCATTCTTGACATGCACGGACTTTGGTTCATCGCGGGAAACCTCATCCGCGATATCGCGGCGTTAAACAACCGCGAGATGCTTCCGTGGGACGTTTGGGGTGCGATGCCTCGGAGGGACAGCGACCTTGATCTGGCCTTCTGCGATCGCTTGGCGGCCGTCAGTCGTCAGCCAGAGGACTACGTTGAAGAACTCGGGCTGCTCTATTCCGACGAGCGAGTGATCGTACCAGCGACCGTATTCAACGCGCAACTCAATTGCATGCAGAGTTTGCAGTAATCTAAAAACGGAACTTCCAGCGAAACTCCCTCTAATTTTGAATTTCAATATAGCTGGATCGCCCGCTTGATCGATCATCCGTTAGCCAGGACCACTCAAAGTCAAGCGTCACGAAACCGTTGTTGTTAATGCCAATGTGTCCGGATGATTGCCCGCAGATGAGTTTTCCATCGGCGGAAACACATTGAAACAGCAACTCGATTGTTGCTGGCCCGGTCGCTTTCCCGACGATTTTTCCGACAACAATCTCTCCTCCCTGATACTCACCGGTTATGATCATGCCCTCGACGAAGTATCGAAATGACGTTTCCGCCGTTGATAGACCATGATCGTTACCGGTTGTAACAAAAGTGCGTCCATTGAGGCGGCTGACGAGCGGTTGCGATGCGTCTGCCGGAATCGGGACGTTGTCCATCGTTCTTATCGTCATTAGATCCTCGTGGTTTGAATCTTCCATCAGGTATCATGGCTTTTGTAGTTGCCTTTGATAAGTGGAAACTGAGCTAGCCAGCCGTGGGTGATATGCTTCGCCGTATCATTCATACTGGCCGAGTGGAGGCAAAAGCGTTTTGCTTTTGCGTTCTGTAGTGAACGCCTGTTTCCCCTTTTCGGCCCACAGCACGCGGGCCTGTTCGCCTTGATCGCTTTGGAGCTTGTCAGTCATCCAAAGTAGCGCGCCGTAGATCGTGGCACGGTCGTCGCCGGTCAAGTCCACAATCCCGGCTTTGACGACGAGGCCGCCGAGTTCGATTAGATGGCGCGTGCGCTTCCGGCGTTCGATCTGCCAACTCCGCATGTCATGCCGCGCCCGTGCCGCCTGATGCTGGTTGCGTTCCGTGCGAAGGCGTTTGAGCGCGGCTCGCGTCGTTGTCATTTGCCTGAGCAGTTCGCCGCGCCCGTCTCTCGAAAAACGTCGCCCCGCGCTTGGCCCATGCCTCCCGCTTTCCGGCATCCTTCGTCTCGGCCAGCACGACCAGCGCGCCCGCCAGTTCCTCGGCGTTGAGCGCATCCGCTCCGGTGGCGATCACCAGTTCGCCGAGTTGCTGCACCTTGCGGTTCTTCAGTTCCTTGGCTTTGTCTTCCAGCGTCTTCAGTTCGGCATCGTAGTCGCGTGGCTTGCGCATCGTCGTCTCCATCGTTTCCATAAGTTGTCGATGAACCGAAGATAGTTGAGCGACCTGCGGAACGCTCCTATGTTGCCGGGACGGTCTGGCACGGGCCGGTCCATCCCGAGATTTTTTCGAGGGAGGGCGCGCTTATACGTCGTTCCGACGTGTGCTTGAGCGTGTCAATGATCCGATCGCGATGGCGATCTATCATCTTCACGTCAAGGTCATTGGCCGCAAGTCCGGCCAGAGCGCGGTGGCATCCGCCGCCTATCGCTCGGCGTCGCGCCTGCGCGATGAACGGCAGGGCCGCGATCAAGACTTTACTGCCAAGCGCGGCGTCGTCCATTCCGAAGTGATGCTTCCCGATAACGCGCCCGATGTGTGGGAGGATCGCGAACGGCTCTGGAACGATGTGGAGGCGTTCGAAGTGCGCAAGGACGCGCAGCTTGCGCGCGAGGTCGAGTTCGCCATTCCGCGTGAACTGACGCGAGCGCAGGGCATCGAACTCGCCCGCGACTTCGCGCAATCGGAATTCGTCGATCCGGGCATGATCGCCGACCTCAATGTGCATTGGGACATCGGCGAGGACGGCATGCCGAAGCCCCATGCCCATGTCATGCTGACGATGCGTAGCGTGGACGAGAACGGTTTTGGCCCGAAGGTACGGGACTGGAACCGTACGGAGTTGGTGGAGCACTGGCGCGAACGCTGGGCCGAGCACGTCAACGAGCGGCTAGCCGAACTCGACATCGACGCGCGGATCGACCATCGCAGTCTTGAGGCGCAGGGCATCGACCTTGAGCCGCAAAGCCAGATCGGCGCGCCTGCGCAACGGATCGAGGGCGAAGGGATCGAAGCCGCTGACCGGGCGGAGATGCACCGCGAGATCGCCCGCAACAACGGCGCGCGGATCATCGCCGATCCGTCCATCGCACTGGACGCGATCACGCAGCAGCAATCGACCTTCACGCGGCGCGACATGGCGAAGTTCGCGCACCGGCACAGCGACGGTATCGAGCAGTTCAACGAGGTCATGGGCGCGATGGGAAACGCCCCTGACCTGATCGAACTTGGCAAGGATTCTCGTGGCGAGGATCGCTTCACCACCCGCGACATGATCGAGGCCGAACAGCGCCTGCACCGCGCCGCCGAGATGATGGCGGAACGCGAACGCCATGAGGTCAATGACGCTGACAGGCAGGCGGCATTGGCCCGCGCCGAACGGCGCGGCCTTGTCCTTTCCGGCGAGCAGGCCGATGCGCTGGCGCATGTCACGGACGGGCGCGACCTTGGCATCGTCGTCGGTTATGCCGGGACGGGAAAGAGCGCGATGCTGGGTGTTGCACGCGAGGCATGGGAGGAAGCAGGCTACGAGGTTCGCGGCGCGGCCCTATCCGGCATCGCCGCCGAGAATCTGGAAAGCGGATCGGGCATTGCATCCCGTACCATCGCCAGCATGGAACATGGTTGGGGACAGGGCCGCGACACGCTCACCATCCGTGATGTGCTTATCATTGACGAGGCGGGCATGGTCGGCACGCGCCAGTTGGAACGCGTGCTGTCCCATGCCGCAGATGTTGGCGCAAAGGTGGTGCTGGTCGGCGACCCGCAGCAGCTACAGTCTATCGAAGCCGGTGCGGCGTTCCGCTCGATCCATGAGCGTCATGGCGGCGTCGAAATCCATGAAGTCCGCCGCCAGCGGGAAGACTGGCAGCGCGACGCCACCCGCGATCTGGCGACCGGCAGGACCGGCGCGGCGATCCATGCCTATGACACGCACGACATGGTGCATTCCGCCGAAACCCGCGAGCAGGCGCGTGGCGACCTGATCGACCGTTGGGACCGTGACCGGCAGGCCGCGCCGGACCTGAGCCGCATCATCCTCACCCACACCAATGACGAGGTGCGTGCGCTCAATGCGAGCGCACGGGAACAGATGCGGGAGGCGGGCGATCTCGGCGAGGACGTTCACCTGAAAGTCGAACGCGGCGCGCGCAGTTTCGCCAGCGGGGATCGTGTCATGTTCCTGCAAAACGAGCGCGGCCTTGGCATCAAGAACGGCACGCTTGGGACCATCGAGCAGGTCAGCGTCACCAGCATGACCGTGCACACCGACGATGGGCGCTCCGTCGCCTTCGATCTAAAAGACTACAACCGCATCGACCACGGCTATGCCGCGACCATCCACAAGGCGCAGGGCATGACGGTGGACCGCGTTCATGTGCTGGCGACGCCGGGACTGGACGCCCACGGCAGTTATGTCGCCCTGTCGCGTCACCGTGACGGCATGAACCTGCATTACGGCCGCGACGACTTCGCCGATCAGAATCGGCTCATCCGCACTCTGTCACGCGATCGTGCAAAGGACATGGCGACGGATTATGAGCGCGCCGATCCAGCGCAGAGCTATGCCGAGCGGCGCGGCATCACCTTCCGCGAGCGTGTTGTCGAGATCGTGCGCAAAGTCGTGCCGGAGAAGGTGCGCGGAATGTTCGACGGGTTGCGCCTGTCCGGCGATGGCGCGTCTGACCCTGACGCTGGAGAGCGGCCGGAAAGAGGAAACGCAGGCGTGGCGGTGCGGCGCGACCACACAACGCCAGACCGGCAAATTGCCGAAGACCCGGAAGCGGCCTTGCGCAAAGCCCGCACGGCTGCGCTCCAGCGTCATGCCCGCGCAGCGGCCGCGATCCTTGAAGCCAAGCATCAGGGGCTCACGCCTTCCATCGAACAGCGGCGCGAGCTTGGCGCGGCAAGGCGCGCATTCGATGAGGTCCGGCCCCATGGCTGGCAGGATGCGGAAGCCGCTTACAACAAGGACAACAGCCTCGCCCATGAAGCGGGATCGGGCCGGACTGGCCGCGCCATTCGTGCCCTCCAGTTGGAGACCGAAATCCGTACCGACCCACAGCGTCGCGCGGACCGCTTCGTGGAGCGCTGGCAGAACCTCGACCGGGCCGGTGAGCGCCAATATGCGGCGGGCGATTATTCCGGCTACAAGGCCGCGCGTAAGGAGATGGGCAATATGGCGATGAGCCTCGAACGCGATGCGCAGATGGAATCCCTGCTCCGGGGCCGAAAGCGCGAACTCGGTATCGATTTCGACTCAGGCCATAGTCTCGGCCGCGACCTTGCCATCAGCCACGGACTCGGCAGAGGAAGGGGCATCGGACTCTGATTTGGTGCATGTCGTTATCGGAAAATCGCTGTGCGCAGTGTCAGGCGACATGAATCGATTCCGCCGATCGCAAGTATTTGCCGCCGGTTCTACCCCGCAGTACTACGACGATAAAATACCTCTTGCACAACGACAAATCGTTGCTCTGTCTGGTCTCGAAAACCCTCGAGAACAGCCAGCAGGAGGCAGCGCGACCATGCCCGAACCAGACCGTATCGTCCGCATGAAAACCGTTCTTTCCAGAACCGGGCTGTCCAAGTCCACGATCTACCGCAAGATCACTGAGGGCACGTTCCCGCCCCGGATCAAGATCAGCGTCAACGGCGCGGGATGGCGCGAGTCCGACATCAACCGCTGGATCGCCGATCCGGGATCATGGCGTCCAAAAAGTGAGATCGATGAGGTCTGTTGAGACCATTACAGACATCCAGAAAGTCAGCGCTTATGTGGACGTGCTTGCAGTCTGCTTTCCGGTGTCATGCACGACACCGGCGGCATCAGATGGGTGTTCGTCAGGCAGCGCTGCCTTGGATCGTGAGGCAGCGTTCTATTCAGACCAATGCAGCTTGAGAATTTTGGAAATTGTTTGTGACCGTTCGACGATGGCCCAATGCCCAGCGCCATGTTCAATGTGAAGCGCGGTACGATATTTTTCTGCGAAACGCTGGGCGACAGACAACGAAACATAAGGGTCTTTTGCTCCCCAGATCAGCAGTCCACGCTCAGGCAGGTCTTTGAGACGTTCGACCCAGTCGCCGTCAAATCGAAGCGCGTTAGCGGAGCGATACAGCGCGAGTATCGACCGGCGCATATGAGGACACCATGCAGATGCTTCGCGTCCGGCAATATCCCGAGGAAGACCGTTCAGCCGAAAGACGATTTCCATCATTCGTGCCGGTGAAAGCGCCATTGCAACTTCACCTGCCAATGGAGCGTTCCACAGATGCGCGACAGCGTGACCCCGGTAATCGGGATCGATTGTCGCCCCCGAAATTGCCCACGATTTGATCAATTGCGGCCGTAGAGACACTACCCTCAATGTCAACAGGGCACCCCAATCGTGTCCGAAAATATCTATTGGGCCGAACGCCGCGTATTGATCTTCCAGTAATCGAATTAGCCATTCCGCGTATTCGTCTTTTGTACTTCCAAATCCCCTGGGAGGCGGAGCACAAAAGCCTGGCAGGCATGGCGTCAACGCATCTTCGCCAAGCGCTTCTATCAAAGCGCCCCAAATTCTCGGCGTATCAGGCACCCCATGCAGAAAAATGCGATTGCTCATCAAGCTTCGGCTGCTCCGCAGCCCTTCTCCATATTGCACCGGCTCGAATCCCGACGTGCTTCGCCGCGAGGCTCCGTCAAAGAGCACACATTCAGACAGCCTCAAGCTCGGATTGGAGGAGAGACCTATCTGGTTGCTCTGATGAAACCAGACTGTCGGCAGTCCCTCAAGGCTGGCGCTATCGCGCCCCCGCTGCGCGGCTTCGGCCTTGACCGCCTGCCGCCGGCCCGGTGGTGGCTTGCCAAGCAGACAAAGGCGGATTGTGAGCGCGGTTGCGCTCCCGTCCCGAAGGAGAGGCGGCGTCGCTGGTGAGGGGAAATCATTCTTGAGAAATGGGTTATGGGGTGGTACAAATACTCCAAATTGGAGTGGCGGGATGATCGTCGGCTTTCGGGATGGCTGGTTGCGAGCTTTCTTCGTGGACGATGCCCATTCCAGCCATATCCCGTCCGATCTCGAAGCCCGACTGTTCAGAAAGCTCCAGATGATCGACGACGCCATGACAGATCAGGACTTGCGCGTGCCGCTGAGCAACCACTTCGAGAAGCTACGCGGCAAGCTGGCGGGGTTTCATTCGATCCGTGTCAATCAGCAATGGCGGCTGGTTTTCCGCTGGGATGGTAAGCGCGGCGAGGCGGACGGGATTTATCTGGACGATCACAGTTACCGATGAGAGCGAGGCAACCATGTTGACCACCAAGCGCAAGCCGGCCACGGTCGGCGAGATTTTGACGGAAGAGTTCATGGCACCGATGGGCCTGACGCAGGGCGCGCTTGCCGAGGCGATGGGCGTTCAGCGCAAGCACGTCAACGAACTGTGCGGCAACCGCAGGAACGTCACCGCCGCGACGGCTCTGATCCTGGCTCGTGTCTTCGGCAACAGCCCCGATTTCTGGCTCAACGTGCAGCGGCGCAGCGATCTTTGGGAGGTGATGAACACGCCGAAAGAGCGTGAGCGAATCGACCGCGCACGTCCGTTGAAGAAACGCGCAGCATAAGTGATGTGATGCGTATGGAGCGACCTACGCTAGAACCGCCGTTCGCAAGTATTTGCCGCCGATTGTACCATGAAGGAGTTTTAGGCCTTTTCATTCCGGTTTCGCTGCCGCTTCATGCCTGTTTGTCTCGAAAAACAGTGTGGGAAACGGCATGGACGACGACACCGAGCCGGAACGGTTCAAACCGGCGAATGACAATACCGGCCCGCGCGGCGAGCCGAGCGCAGAGACTTGGCGCAACATCGACCGGGTGGCGCTAACGCTGGCCCGCATCATCGGCCGCCGCATGGCGCGGGAAGATTACGCGGCGCGTGTCGCCGCCAACGACAACAGGCCCATCGTGCCCGACGGAATGGAGGACGGGGCCGACAAGGAGTGAAAGGATCGCCCTGATGACTATCCGCCCGACGCCGCGCGTTGCCCTTTACGCTCGCTATTCCTCCGACAACCAGCGCGACGCCTCCATTGAGGACCAGTTGCGCCAATGCCGCGAGCGCGCCGCGCGCGAGGGCTGGACCGTGGTGGACAGCTATTCCGACCGCGCCATATCGGGTGCATCGCTCATTCGATCCGGCATCCAATCACTTCTGGCCGACGCGCAGGCCGGCCGTTTCGACATGGTGCTGTCCGAGGCGTTGGACCGCATCAGCCGCGATCAGGAGGATGTGGCCGGGGTGTTCAAGCGACTGCGTTTTGCAGGCGTAACGATCGCCACCCTGTCGGAAGGCGAGATCAACGAGCTTCATGTCGGCCTCAAGGGCACTATGAATGCGCTTTTCCTGAAAGACCTCGCCATCAAGACCCATCGCGGCATCAGGGGCCGCGTCGAGGCCGGCAAGATTGGCGGCGGCAACGCCTATGGCTATCGCGTCGTCCACCAGCTCGACGCCAACGGCGAGCCAATCCGAGGTGAACGCGAGATCGTCGAGGACCGGGCCGAGATCGTGCGGCGCATCTTCCGCGAATATGTCGCCGGCAAGGGACCAAAGAAGATTGCCGCTGACCTCAACCGCGATGGAATCCCGAGTCCATCGGGCAATCGCTGGAACGACACCACCATCCGGGGCAACCGGATCATCAGTTCCGGCATTCTCAACTGCGAGCTTTACATCGGCATCATCCGCTGGAACCGGCAGAAGAAGCTGAAGAACCCCGACACCGGCCGTGTCACCTATCGGTTCAATCCCGAAAGCGAGTGGATACGAGCGGACGTCCCGGAGCTTCGCATCGTATCGCAGGAGCTATGGGACGCCGCGAAGGCCAGGCAGGACGAATTGACCGGCCTCTACAAGAAGCAGGCTGAGGCATCACGCGCCGCCACGCGAACGATGATGGCGAAGAACGGCGGCCTCAACGCGACCCACCGTCCGCGCACACTGCTGTCCGGTCTTCTGTTCTGCGGCTGCTGTGACGGCACCTATGCCCGGCGCGGACAGGACCGCTTCGCCTGCATCAACCATGTGCTCGGCAATGGTTGCGACAATGCCCGCACCATTGCTCGCGAGGCTCTGGAAGCCCGCGTGCTGACTGGTCTGCGCGAGCGCATGATGACGCCGGACATGGCCGCAGAGGCGATGCGCGCCTATGCGAAGGAAACCAACCGCCTCAACCGTGAGCGCCGCAACACCGCCGAGGCCAGCCGCAGGGAACTGGCCGAGACGGCAAAGGCCATTGCCGAGATCGTGCGCGTCATCGAGCAAGGCGGCTGGCATCGGGCTTTGTCCGACAGGCTCACCCAGCTTGAGGCGAAACAGGACAGCCTCACCGCCCGGCTGTCGGACGTGCCGCAGGATATTCCCGACATCCACCCCGGCATCGCCGAAACCTACCGGCGCAGGATCGAGCGCCTGACCGTCGCTCTCGCCCATCCGGACGACGCCCTTGAGGCAGCCGAGGCCATCCGCGAGATCATCGACCGCATCGTCATTACTCCCGGCAAGATGCGCCGCGACCTCTCCATCACCCTGCAAGGCGAGCTTGGGACTATCCTCGACTGGATCGACCGCACCGGAAAACCCAGCTACAAGCCAAGGATTGACACCACCTCAACCCGCTTGTCAGTCTCGGCCAAAACCGGGACTTGATCCG
>ERZ778019.1119-NODE-1119-length-40173-cov-13.500374_pt1 | contig 40173 bp, 51 predicted proteins | sample MGYA00375749_ERZ778019 | MGnify/ENA primary metagenome ERZ778019 (study PRJEB29350, sample SAMN05389821) | bioreactor metagenome | isolation source: Ammonium sulfate bioreactor | place: South Africa: University of Cape Town | collected 2014-03-17 ... | reverse complement strand
GTTTCGATAATTCGAAACGAAAACTGAAGAGAAAGAGAAACGAGGAGGAAGCGACGAGATAAAATGTTGATTACAAGATACTATAAATAAATCTGAAAATAGTTCGTTTATACAAGCAAAAACAGATTTCGAGAAAATATTCAATGAGTTTATCTTGGTTATTCAGTAGAATCATCGGCTATATATAGCCAAATGATTTATACACCGAATCACATCACTTACTTTAGTTTCAACCCTTCAGTTGCATCTATCTTCGTTGGATTTATCAAGACAAACAAAAAACATTTTATCGAAGCAATGATAACAAAATGTTATATCATATGGATATTATTTTTATCCATCACCATTGAAGGTGAGGATGTTTCCATTGCACTTCGTCTAATTTACTAATACATTTATACCTCGAAAAGTACTGCTTTGCAAGCAAAAGTCATGGCTAATGAGTGTTATACTGAGAATCATAGAAATAAGATTGCAGTGCATTAGTTGAAAATTCGTGTTATTTTCGTGTTTAGGTTGGGTGAATACAGGAGACATGATCACCAGTCGACGGGCGTACGCCGCAGTTCGTCTCACCGACGGGTCAGTTTTGGTTACTGGTGGAGTCGTTAGCAGTGTTTCAAAAGCTTGTGAGATATATGATCCAACGACCGGAAATTGGACAGCGACGGGAAGTATGCTGAATGCACGATCTGGACATTGCAATTCTTTTACCAAACGGAAAAGTGTTAGTAGCTGGTGGTAGTGGTTTAGGTGGCTCTGGATTAAATACAGCGGAATTATATGATCCAGCGACAGGGAATTGGACAGCTGCAGGATCAATGAAAGTTAAGCGAGAAGCACCAACAGGACATTTATTAAACGATGGATCGGTTTTGGTTCTCGGTGGAAGGTTTAATTATGTTTCACACAATACTGCAGAGGTATATAATGTGTCAACTGGTGTTTGGGCCTTGACGAAAAATATGACGTATACGCGATGGCGGCATGCTTCAAGTGTATTATTAAACGGAAAAGTATTGGTAACCGGTGGTGCGGATGACGGCGGCGACACTTCAGAATTATATGATATGCAAACTGGTAACTGGACAACTGCTGGAAACTTAGGTGTAGTTAGATATTTTCACAGTCAATTAACGTTACCGAATGGATCGGTGTTAATTGCAGCTGGAAATGATCTTGTTGGTTATCAGCATCTTACCACCGAACTCTACGATCCAATAAGTAATAGTTGGACAAAAGCAGGAAACATGACGATCGGTACATATTATCAAGCGGCGTTTCTATCAGCAAATGGAGAAGCAGTGATTGCCGGCGGATATGGCACCAGTGCTTGCGTTTCACGTGTCGAATCTTATGATTCAACAACGAATATATGGACGACCACAACGAATATGAATAGTAGTCGGTGTTATTTCTCAGGAATGCCATTGTTGAATGGGAAAGTATTGATTGCTGGTGGACTTCTAGGTAGCAGCAGTCTTAAGAGTTGCGAACTTTATCAATCCACCAATACAACCACAACCACAACCACAACCACTACAACTACAACGACTACAACTACTACAACTACTACAACTACAACCACTACCACCACTACTATTACTACTACTACTACAGCAAGTATGATTGAGAAAGATATTGCTTTGAATGCAGAAATGTGTTTGAGTGCTAATGTGAGTTGAGTTAGAAGAGGATTTTGTATTTTATTTCGTGTATGTTGTGATGTAGTGATGATGGTATGGGCTTAGATAGATAAGCAAACAGGAGGAAAGATGTTGAGTTGTGAAATTCACTCGTAAAAGTTCGGTGATTTGTGAAATTGGGATAATTTTTTTGTTGAAAGTTATTTGATACTGAAAACAGTCTCAAGATTTTATTTATAATGCTCATTTTTTAAATAGGTACATGTGATGGGTTTAGGAAGCATCAGGTCGTTTATAATTTTACAACTTCTCCGCTATCGTTAGCAGTAGGTGATGTGAATGGTGATAATCAAGTTGATATTGTTGTTGGAATGTTCGCAACGAATGAGATCTACGTTCTTCTAAATATAGGTAACGGTTCATTTACACTTAGCGATGTTTATACAGCTGGAGTTCGGTTGTATGCTGTGACATTGACTGATTTAAATGGCGATACAAAACTTGACATTGTTATTGCAAACGGTGTGAATACGAGTATCAGTGTTCTTCTGAATAATGGAAACGGTACGTTTGCTAGTCCAATGTTTTATTCATGCTATAGCACTCCACAAGCGATTGCAGCAGGAGATCTGAATGGCGATGGTCATATTGATATTGCTGTGGGACATGGTGGAAATCCTCGAATGCGAATATTTTTTAACTTGGGGAACGGCTCACTTAGTTCGCCAGTAGATTATGTATTATCCAGTGGAAATGCTGTGCAAACAGCTGATGTGAATCAAGATAATAAAACTGATATTATTTTTCTATCTAGTAGTTATCTGTATATTCTGCCCAATAATGGTAATGGTACATTTACTTCAATACGCTATAACGTGGATAATAGTCCAGAGTCGTTGGCGACATTTGATATTAATGATGATAATCAATTAGATATTATAGTTGCGGCTTTTAATGGGGACCGAGTTAGTGTTTTTCTCAATCATGGTAATAATACATTCACGGCTCAGGCGAATTATACAGTTGGGGCCAGGCCAAAGACCGTGGTAGCAGCGGACGTTAATGGAGACAACAAACCGGATATCATTACAGCAAATCATAATGTAGGAAGCGTCAGTGTTCTATTTAATAATGGAGATGGTACATTTGCTCCTTATCGTAATTATGCAGTAGGAAATACACCATACGCTGCTGTCGCAGCTGATGTTGATGGAGACAATAAACTAGATATTGTCGTTATAAACTATTCTTCACGTAACGTTGGTGTTCTTTTTAATTGTTTCAATTAAACTTTATCAACCTGCGTGAAAAAATATTTAATCAAATCTGAATACTGCATGCTTTTGTTTTAAATTCGTCAATATTGCTTACATCAAATTATATTCTCAAATATTTAATCAAGATGTCACTAGCATACAATAAAATTCCGCTTGTTAATTATTCCAATTAAAACTCAAATCATTACTTTTATTTCTCATATCACGATTTTCTTCGTATAATAAATAAATTTCTTAAAATTCATTTGTAATCTATTTATTTATATCACGAGTGAGGCTCATCAATATGACATAGGTGAATGGCGACTATACGAAGAATGTATGATCCAGTCAAAATGAAGTTCTTTGTTTGTTACCGCTATCACCATTTCTTTCCTTCCTTTTATAACGTTTTTTTTCTGTCTCTCTCTCTCTTTCTCGTGCTTTCTTTTTTTTTCTTGTCTCAAGATCTCGTGAATCAGGTATAAACGTCAATGAATGAGTCAAATATAAATAATGTCGATATAATTTACACATTTCGATCATATTTCAGATTGTATCGTTTAGATTACTAATTCATATCATCCAATATAAACGAATTTTCATTCTTCTATCGATAATAATTATATTCTCTTTTTTGTTAACAATAAAATACAACGAAAGAAACATTTTCGTAAATAAAAACAAAGAATCTGTTTGCTTTTTTTTTCTATTATTTTTCGTTTTTTGTTCTAGAAGAATGATATTTTCGATTTATTATGGAATATCAAATTAATCCTCATGATGATGCCAGCAATGAGCGCTTATCGCGATCCAGTTGAGGCTCCACTTCGAAAATTAAGTGTTGATCTTATTAAAACATACAAACACATCAATGAGGTACGCGAAAGGCCTTCATTATTATTCAATCATATCGACATTTCGTTTGTGTTTTTTGTTTTATCCGAATAGGTTTATTATGCAAAGAAGAAAAAACGTAGTAATAATCAAGTTATCGAAGAAAACGGTTTGCATAAGAAAGAAAAACGAAATTTAAACGATGGTTATGACGATGAAAATCATGATTATATCGTTCGACCGGGCGAAGTCTGGCAAGAACGGTACACAGTTGACTGCCTAATAGGCAAAGGAAGTTTCGGACAAGTTGTCAAAGCATTCGATCATACCGATGGCGAATATGTAGCGATAAAAATTATTAAAAATAAACGTCCATTCCTTTCACAAGCTCAAATCGAAGTTCGACTTCTTGAATTAATGAATCAACAAGATAATGATAGTAACGGTTACATTGGTAGGACAAGAATTTGACATTTCCAAAAATGAAATTCGTGTTTTTCTAGTTAAATTAAAACGACATTTTATGTTTCGTAATCACCTATGCTTAGTCTTCGAATTATTATCGTATAATTTGTATGATCTACTACGAAACACGAATTTTCGTGGTGTTTCATTGAATTTAACGCGAAAATTTGCGCAGCAACTTCTCACAGCATTACTGTTTCTTTCTCAACCTGAACTTAGTATTCTTCATTGCGGTAGACAATCGATTTGAGTTCGAAAATGAAGCTGAGCTTTTTTTTTTATTTTGCAATCTTTAGATTTAAAACCTGAAAACATTCTCTTGGTCAATCCCAAACGATCAGCTATAAAAATAGTTGATTTCGGTAGTTCGTGTCAAATCGGTCAACGCGTATGTTTACAATTTGTTTTCATTTCGATTTACAATTTTTGCTTTTGTTTTTAAGCTCTATCAATACATTCAAAGTCGTTTCTATCGTTCACCTGAAGTTCTACTCGGTATTCCTTATGATATGGCGATTGACATGTGGAGTCTTGGTTGTATTCTCATTGAAATGCACACCGGCGAGCCATTGTTCAGTGGAACAAACGAATTCGATCAAATGATGAAGATTGTCGAAGTTCTCGGCATGCCTCCAGCGAATATTCTCGAACAAGGAACGAAAACGAAACGATTCTTCGATCGATTGCCTGATAATACTTGGACACCTCGAAAGAGCAAAGACAGAAGGGTAAAACCACCGTCAAGCTTAGCTTTTCTATATTCGGCTTTTTGTAGTATCGTGCGGCTGGTACACGGAAATTACACGATATTATTGGTGTTGATATCGGCGGTCCGGGCGGCCGACGAACCGGCGAAGCCAATCATTCAGTTTCGGATTATGTTAAATTCAAAGAACTTGTCCAACAAATGCTCGAATACGATCCGAAACGACGAATTCTACCTTTCAATGCGCTACAATCAAATTTCTTCAAACGAATCTATGATGAAAGTATAACGGTCAATTCAAACACAATTCCATCCAATTCGACAACAAATAATCTCAATGCGAACACATCGCCAAGTCTTGATTCAAGTACGTTTGCATATCGAGTGTAGTTGTTCGACTTTAACGATGAGAGTTTCGACGTTTTAACGAGCTTTGAGATCATTTCTTATTTATAGACCATCAGCAATTGAAAAATCCAGGACGAAACTTATTAATTAACACTAATAACTATTCATTTTATAATGGTCATAAATAATATCTTTCGTTTTTCTCTCTCTCTCTCTCTCTCTCGTTCTTCTTCTACATAGAAAATAAAAAAAAACAAACGAATAGAAATTTGCTTGCTCGTTAATGCTTACATAACTTAATTCTAAAAACCGAAAAGCTACTTTTTTGTGCAAACCCAAATTTCTATTGAATATTTAGATCATCGTTATCGTCATTTAATCGAAACAGTACAACCAACAAATCATTGGCAAGCAACAGATACATTTCTATCAGGTATTCAACGGTCATATCCGCCGAATCAACAATTAACAAATGATGCCATGGATATGAAGAATTTCTATTCAACATCAGCAACATCACCGTCCGCAACAACATTTCCACAAATATTTACTTATGTTCAGCCGAATTTCAATCATCGTTTAACATCGAACGTTGACGATAATTCGTTGCTCATACAGAATCCTAGTTTGACTTAATCTCAAAGATGTTTTCTTCTAATTTATCTATTGTGTTGATTGTCTCGTTGGAAAATATTCATGGACAAGAAACGAGAAAAAAAACAAGCAAACTTTCTTTTTGTAAATAGTTTTTAATCTGATGTATATGTGTGAATTGTTGATGAAAAGAAAAAGGACTTTGAAATATATTAGGAATTGGATAAGAATTGATTGTGTGCGTTTTTATTTCTCTCATTCATATGTTTGTATAGTTTTGTATGACGCTCTTTCGAAGTATGTGTGTATAAAACTAAAAAAAAAACTACGTTTTCTTTTTTTTTCTCCTGTTTTTTTTTGAATACAACTAAACGAACAACCAATAATAATAATAATAATAATAATACGGAAAATTCAATTGCAAACAAACGAACTCGTTTTCTTTCTTTTTTTTTCTTCTTCTTATCTTTCGTTCTTCCTTTCATTTCGTTTATTTATATTCTCTTGTTGAAGATGGATTAGAACAAAGAGAATGACATATTTTACTTTGGTAATTTTCAGCTATTTTCTCGGATGTCTTTCAACTATTGTGATACTCATTGGCTTATACATATGTTTCGGATTAAGTTCACGTGGACCGGTGATGAAAGCAGAACAATATCAAACATTTCATCCAATTGGTGAAGTAAGCTGAATGATTGTTATGAAAGTTGTTTTTTTTTTCAGTTTATGTATATAGAATCATCATTCGAAAAACTCAACAGTTGATACAGCGAATTATTTGTTACAATTTTTATTTCAAGAATTAAAAGATACAGCCAAAGTACGGCGTTATGTTTTGAAAAAACTGAATCATGAAATTGATGACTTTAAAGAAACTAAACTTGGCAAGTTATTTCTCGAAGATATATCCGTAGGGATTGTTAGCTTTTCTATTTTGACACATTCTTCCTTAATTTAGATTTTGAGTTTTTCTTTGGGAAAAGAATGTCCTGTATTTAGTGATATTCAACTCGACAGTCAAGAACGTGACAAACGCAAATTAATAAAAGTAGGTCATGCTAAATAACAAGAAAAGATGAATCAGTTAGTTTGTTCTATGAGTATAGGACGTCAGTACACGGTTAACATTCGAATATCGAGACGGTTTTTCTGCGACACTTGATATTAAACTTCGTTTTGGTTACAAATGTCAATTGTATATTAAAATCAAACGTGTTCGCGGACAAATTCGTCTAGAATTCCATCGTGAGCCGTATTCACATTGGTTAGCTGTCTTTCAAGAAGAGCCAATAATCGATTTCGAATTGAAATCCTATTTTTCATCTCGTGAAAGTTCACAATTAGCACAAATTATTCTTCAGCAAATTCGTCGTGTCATTCGTCGAAAACTAACATGGCCAAGTTATAAAATTCGCTATGAGCCATTCTTTTTACGATCACGACGATCCGCACCTATTGAAAATCCATTGATCGATAAGAGTCTCATTCCGGGCATATTCGAAGTCGAATTAATCGATTGTGATCGTTTATCGATACCATTTGAACTGTTTCCACGAAAGAATTTCTTATTATTTGTAACTTTCAGTATCAATGAACGAACGTATGAAGATGATTTCTGTCTTGATCGTAGTCGATGGACGCAGAAAACCATTGAATTCACTCCGAAAACTCATCGAATCAGTGTTAAAGATGTTCTATTTATGAATCGAACCGAATATTTAGTCGAAGGTTTCGACATTCTGCCCGATAATGTGAAGAATTCCGATGAATTTCAAGGTGAATTCGCTGAACGAAAAGTTTTCCTATTACAAATCGACGATAAAGATATAAAAAATCTCAGGCAAATCAATAGTTATTTTCATGAAAACAATGACAAACAAATTCGAATTTCCGTTGGCATTCCATTATTAAACTGCATTCAAGTTCATCAAGAATTGAATCTCGATGAGGATGATGCGCCAACAACAACAAATTCAGTAAGACGAATCGTTCGTTCCGAATGATTGGATTGAGAATAGTTTTTTGTTTTGTTTTGGTAGAAAAATGCATCAACAGCAAAACTCTCGTTAATGGTGATTAATAAAGATTCACTCGCTCGATTTCAAGCCGAAGAAACCGCAATCAAAGTGCTCGATACAGTGCGTAGACACTTTCTGAATTTGATTTCGATTCAATTGGAATAGTTTAGTATGTGAATTTCAATTCGAAAGTGAAGAAAACATTCGACGTCGGCGAAAATCACTATTTTCTCAATATTTGTCTTTGGTGTGAGCCGCCGCCTCAATGTACAATGATGAATATCGATCAAAAACGTGTCCTACTCGGCTATGTAAGTTCATTTTTCATCTTCTCATCCATCGATTCGAATTCATTGCAGACATCAGCTGCACTCTCGGAGATCGTGTTCGATGCCCACATGAATTTTCATCGTGAAACTCAAATGACACTGAATTTCCAATCTGTTCAGTTCAATAATCGAGTTCCGTCAGAAAAGTAGAGCGTGCTAACAGAAAACAAACAAACATACACCGACACACATTTTATGAATATGTAGACTGAATGAACTGAGTACTCATAAAGGTTATGATGAAAATCTGACGCATGGTTTTGTGACGGTGAATGTTAAACATCAACCACGAGAGGCAGAACCGCTTTCGGATAATGAGGAAACAGATGAATTCACGAGTATTGACGAAGATTATGAAGAATTACCACCGACAAAGTACCGACAAAACAAAGAAAATTCGAATCTAAGATTGGAATGATTTCGTTTCAGACTCAATGATCATATTTTCACCGAACAACAATTTCATAGGAAAACAATCTGCGGATATTGTAAGAAGAAAATCTGGATGAAAACCGGCTTTCAATGTCAAAATTGTTTCATACCGGTGCATAAGAAATGTGCGGGCAAATTCAGCCAACATGTCATGTGTACACATCAAATTTCAATTGTTGATTACGAAAATTCTCTTGAAGAGTCACTTCTACGTGATGAGAAGACAACGAAACCTGTTCGAACATCGAAAATTGCCGATGTGGCTTATTCGACACTTCGAAGATTCAAACCTAAACAATCGATAACTAGATCCGAAGCTCGACGAAGTCTTGAGTCTGGTATATCTTGTCTTTTCTCCACATTCTCATTAGTTCTTTTGCTTATTTCTTAGACATTTCCGAGGCCGATCTTCACGATATAATCGACGTAGTTTCTCTTTTCCTTTCGATTTTTCATTTGAATATTTTCTCGATTATTTTCAGAAATGTCTGTCCGACGAAGATCTCGACGCTCAATCACTCGACGAATACTTTCGAACGAAAACTCTTGATCAGACCGAAGAATACGCAAAAGCATGCCAGTACGGTGATCGACTATTCGAAGGTCTAACCAACGATCAACGTCGAGCCAAAATCGAAACTGAAGTCAGTCGTTATTAAATTTTCACTTTATTTATTTAAAAGAACATAAATTTCCCTCTAGATCTCTCGATTGAAAGAGGAAATCGATTTACAAAATCAAATTCGTAATGAAACATTCATCGAATACAATAGCGAACCATCCGACGGAAACATTAAGAAAAAAGTCAAGGAGAAAATAACGAATATTAACGAGAAAATTCAAGCCCTTGGTACTTTCTTTCGAAATCGATTGTTCATCATCTCTCTCTCTCTTTTAGGTTCATTGGCCCTCTTCTATTGTTCTTGTTTGAGATGCTGTAATTCTGATAGTGAATGCAAATTTGAGAATAGTAAAAATTTCGATAGTGATTAAACGCAATGCAATAATTCTTTTTATTTGTTTGATTCAATTTAATTTTTTGATTCATTTTGATTTCGTGTTTCAGATGACGACAGAAACCGAACAAGCTCGTGAACAATTGCAAAAATGGCTGAATAAAACTCTGCGCATATCGATTGTCGATGGACGTGTGCTTGTCGGCATGTTTTTATGTACAGATCGTGATCAGAATATAATTCTTGGCAATTGCAATGAATACATTGGTTCACCAAGTGAACAGGAAGAATTTCGTGTGCTCGGTCTTGCACTCATACCTGGTCAACACATTCAATCGATCTATATCGATGAGAATTCGACGTTGATACCGAATAGTTCAGCGTCGGTTTTAGATGATGATAAAAGCGATGGATGATGAGAAATGTTTTCTATTTTTTTTCTGTTTTTAAATAAATATTTAAACGCTCTAGGACTTTTGTTGACTTTTAGATGTCGTGTCAACGAGGCGATACAGGTCGAACACGTAAACAAAAATATCAGAATTCGAAAACATTCAAGAACAATTTGTATGACACAAGTAAACTAACGAAAGAAATCAACGCTATCGAACATAAAGGCCTTTGTGAACATTGCAAACAAGTACTCGAATGGCGAGTTCATTTCAGAAAATATAAACCTCTAACACAACCGAAGAAATGGTAACATTCCACAACAACAACAAAAAAAGACATAAATATACACACGATCTTCTCTTTGTTTAGTGTTAAATGTTTGCAGAGAACTGTTATTCGAGCGTATTACATCATTTGTGATGATTGTGGAACTAAGGAAAATCTTTGCTGTAAATGCGGAGAAAGTCAAAATGCACCGATCGAGTATGAGAATTGACGATTGTTTGCAGAGGGATAAAAATGTTTTTGCTTTTATAGACGACCTGTACCAGCTGTTGAAGAAGAACGTGAACAAGCTGAATTCGAAATCGATGTCAAATTACTTCGAGAAAGACAACGACGTAATTTTACGAATTTTAATCTATGAAAAAAAGAAAATCTCTCGTTCGTTTTTTTTTATTTACAGGTAAATTCTATCGATTAATGAAACAGGGGATGTCCGGCGAAGAAGCTCTTGCCAAAGTCAATGAAACATCAACAACAAACAAACAAGACGACGAAGATTTCGATGATGATGATGATGATGAATTCGAAGATGACGATGAGGAGGAATCAACTTGATGTGTTTCTCATTTGTTGTTGTTTTTTTACATTGTTAAGTTTTCGAAATAAAAAACATCATCAAATAATGAATTGAAATACTGGATAAACAAAGACCAATATGTATGAACGATTAACGATGGTTCATATTGACGTATGAACGGCAGATAATTACGAATGATTTCGATGTTTTGTTCTTGATATCGATCGAGTTGATCTAATTCGAGTTGATAGTTCAATTCGATTTGTTGACTGACAAGTTCATGTGTAGAAAGAATGTTTTCTGTGAGAACCGTTCGAGACAATTGAAAATGTCGAAGAAATTCAATGAGATAGGTCAATTTCGAGAAATAATTCGATGAAATCGATATGGATCGACTTTCCGAATCGATCATTCGTAATTTTGACGTGATAGTTTTCATTTGATCATGATAAAGATTTCGATTCGAATCGAAATAATGTGGACATTGTTGTCGATCTAATCGACCGAGAAAAAACTCGATAAAATCGGATTTTAAACGTGAAAAATTCATTAGCATTGAAACATTCTCTAAGAAATAGAAGAACGTATGTTTAAATATTCGATAGGATAGACGACCGTCGGTTTTCGAATTCAAATAATTCCATAATGTCACTGCCAATGATTTCTGTTCGTCAGACATGCAGAGAATTAGTTGATGTTCGATAGCTGTATATGTATATGTCTGATTTTGATTGGTTTTATATCGAATAAAACAAGTCTTGTCAAATAAATGTTCGATATTGAATGGCCATAGACGTGAACGATTTCGATAGTGAATTTGTATGTCTTCAGGCCACTTATCAATCGATTGAACGAGATAGAATTTAGTGGAACGAATATTTAATGTCTTCGTTGAATTATATTTCGATCGATCAACAAGAATCTGTTCGAGTGTATTCGAGTTTCGTTTCGAAACAAAGCCGAATATTTCATTGTGATGCGTTTGATTGAAACATATCTGTGTGAGATTGTAAGTAACATTTGCAATTAAAGTTTCGATTGAATATTCTCTTTCAAAAGAAAAGAATAAAATGTTATGATAAACTAGTGGATTTCGGTTTTTTACTTGGTTTTATGTTCGATTAGGATTGTATTTTTTTGTTGATGAATACAAATCGATTGTTGTGGTTGATGATAAAGTTCGTTGATGAACGAACGAAGTGTTTGATATGAATGTTTAGTAAATTGATCGAGAGAAAGAAGAAGATTTTCTTGAGATGATTCAGTAAATGTCGGATGATCTTCATTGTCAATTTGAACAAAAATAAAACTTTCATCTAATGTCGATGCTTTTCTTCCAAGACAATTGCCCATATTGAACCAACTTTTAAGTGTATGTCGTTATATGTTCTCGTTCGTTCGTTCGTTCGTTCTTTGCTTGTTATTGTTTATGAGCTTTTTCAGTTGGTCATAAATACTGATTAAGGATTCTTACCTTCAACGAGTGTCGTATGCACATCGATGAAAAGAACGAACAGAACAGAACGAGTGTTTAACCTTGCTCGAATAGAGCTAATGCCAACCTGTCTGTCAGTTTCAGATGATTTGAAAAGATCATGTCAATATATATTTGTATACTCAAAGGTGGTTACATCATCATCACCATTATCGCTGATTCTATTGAGACGAGACGATGAGATATTTGACCTAAACTCTTTAGATATGATTATTGTTTGCAAATTTCGATTGATGTCGCTTTTTATTTGTCTTAGCAACACGACGAGAGAGAGAGAAAAAAAACGAAACAAAATGCCAATTCGAATTCATCGTAAACGTTTGTTTACATTTTTAATTTTCCTTTTAATCATTTGTTTTTATCTGATAAATTACCTACAAAAGGAAAAATCGAAAGATTCTTCAACAACGACAATTCGAGTCGAATCGAAAGAAACAAATATCGATTGGCATGATTATGAAGCTATCGAACGAGAAAAGAATCGAACTGGTCCCGGCGAACGTGGAACGGGTGTTGAACAACAAAATAACAATATCGAATATCAACAATTGTATCAAAAACATGGTTTCAACGCTTTTATATCGGACAGAATTTCACTTGATCGTTCTTTGAAAGATATTCGTCATCCTGAGTAAAATCTTTTTTGAAATTCATTGACAAAAAAAAACGTGTGAATTTAGATGTCAAAGAAAATTATATCTCGCAAAATTACCATCTGTAAGCTTGTTTTTTTTTGTTCATTCGTTTTTGAAATTGACGTCATTTAAACTCGCAAGGTCAGTATCATCATTCCAATTCATGATGAGCATTTGAACACGTTACTTCGATCGATTCATAGTATACTGAATCGAACACCTGACAAACTCTTACGAGAGATAATTCTCGTCGACGATGCGAGTACTCTTGGTTCGTAGTTTTTTCTTTTCTTTATTCTTCTTCTCAAGTGAATTTTATTAGTTGATCTGGGATCGGCACTCGATCGAGCCCTATCAAAATTGAATAAGACACGTGTTATTCGTTTGAAAAAACGCGAAGGTTTAATTCGAACACGTTTAACCGGTGCTCGAGCGGCTCAAGGTGAAATTCTCATTTTCTTTGATTCACATATCGAAGTGAACATCAACTGGTTGCCACCATTAATCGAACCGATCGCGTTGAATTATCAAACATGCGTATGTCCATTTATTGACATTATTAAATGGGATACATTTGCGTATATCGCACAAGATGAAGGTTAACAAAATAGATTGTGATGTTGAATTTAAAAAAGAAAAAACATTCGAAGAATTTCAGGTGCACGTGGTGCGTTCGATTGGTCGATGTTTTATAAACGTTTGCCGTTGTTACCAACACAAATGGAACAACCAACTGAACCATTTGAGTAAAAGATTGAGAAAAATGAAAGATTTTTTTTAAAAATATTGTTTTGAATTGGAAAAGTAATCCAGTGATGGCTGGTGGTCTGTTTGCGATCGATAAGAAATGGTTTTGGGAATTAAAAGGATATGATGAAGGATTGGATATTTGGGGAGGTGAACAGTATGAAATGTCGTTTAAAATTTGGCAATGCGGTGGTCGTATTGTCGATGCACCTTGTTCGAGAATCGGACATATCTATCGGCAATTTAATCCACATCGTGGCAAAGGTTTTGGTGATTTCCTATCACGAGTAGAACCGATTGAGGATGTATAAAAAGAATCTATTCGATTTTGTCGTCTAGAATCTTAAACGAGTTGCAGTTGTTTGGATGGATGAATATGCTGAATATGTTTACAAACGAAATCCTCACATAAGGTAAATCAAATGTTTGCAAAAAAAACAATTATAGAACAAAACTTCAGATTGACAAATCCGAGAAATGTCAGTAAACAACTCGAATTACGAGAATATCTCGAATGCAAACCATTCAAATGGTACATGGAGACTGTTGCATTCGACGTTCTTCAACACTATCCACCAGTTCCTATTCCGCCGTTTGCTCAAGGAGAAATTCGAAGTATGGCTGCTGAGCTTTGTATCGATACGAAACACGGCGGTATGCAAGCGAAATTCGGCCTCGATCTTTGCCTGAAAGATCAATCAGGACGTACTGGTGAACAAGTAATTACTATGATTTGTCTATTTTTGTTATTGAATTAGCCTGTTTTCAGAATTTTGAACTCACATGGCGACAAGATATTCGTCCGCAAGGTCGTGATCTTTGTTTCGATGTGCCAAGTCGTGGACGTCAACCGCCGATTATACTCTATCAATGTCATGGTACACGAAAATTTCATTTTGAATTTCGAACTTGAGCTCCGTGTTTTAGGCATGCGTGGCAATCAACATTTTGTTTATGATATTCATCATTTTCATTTGATTCATGTTGCAACAAGTTTCTGTTTAGATTGTGATCTTGAAAATAAAATTCTCTTCATGTCACAGTGCAATTATCAACGTCCAACACAACAATGGAAATTTGCCTCGTATAACCAAACGTTAATTCTCAAAGAAATGAAAGATTTTTTGTAATGTTTTTATTTTCTAAAACAATAGATTTAGTCAAACATAATGTATTCAATTAAATCGATTTCTTCCGGCTATATGATCAACGATTGTTTGGAGGTAGTTTTCGAACTCTATCTCCTCTAACATGACAAAACCCATCTGTCAGTATAATCAAAATGATCGGTAGCCATTCGCGATGGATCGATTTCTCGAGAGAGTTTCGAATGGCTGCTCAGAAATTAATGTTATAAATATGAAATGAGTTCGTCCGACGCTGACCAACGCAAAGTAAATGACGATCGCATGTCTCGTTGTCGACGAACATTAACACGCGCATTCATCGTCATTGTCAATAGTTCAAAGCAAATGCGAACATATGCATAGACAAGAAAGAGGAGAATTCAGTTAGCTTTCTCTTTTTTTTTATATATATGTATATACTTGATTAAAGAAAAAAAAGATCGACCCATGACTGCAGGCGATGATGATGGCCATCTGATCTGTAGATTAAACGAATACTTGATAACAAATAACCATCGGATTCTTATACAATACTTTTTTAAAAAGTGAACAAAAACAAAACACTTTTTTCTTTTTGCATTCGGATAATTAAAGCAACACACACACACACACACACGTACTTTTACATTTACAAACACGACAAAATGAGAGAAAATAAATATATATAATGTGTATATATAGAGTTTATTGATAAAGATAGTTAAATAGTTCTTATTTTGCAATTGGATTTTGACCGTAAGGTGTAACTGATGCTGAACTGGAATTCAATGTTCCAAATGGTGTGATTGTACTGAATGCTGATGACATTAAATTTGTCATTCCTAAAAGAAATTTCATTGAAAAGAAAGTGCTCGTTTAATCAAACGAACCATTGAGAAATCCTGGCGATGGTACGCCGTAGGTAGTCGCCGATGAGCCGTACGCATTTGTATACGCACTGTAACTTCGTGGTGACATCGGTGCTGTTTGATTTCGTGAGTAACCTATCGAACAAAAAAAAAGCAAACGTTAATTTAATTTTTCTATTCGAAAGGAGAAAAAAATCATTTTCATGCAAAAAAAAATGAAATAATATTCGCATCTGCAGACGTAATCAAAAGAACGACTTTCAAATCACAACCACAAGCACTCGCATATGATATGTCTATTGGTGTATTTTATTTGATTTTTATTTCCTGTACCTTCTAATGATGACATATAATAGGCTGAAAGAAAATCGATGAATATCAACAAATATGATTGGTCGAGTGACTATACCTGAATCATTTTCATGGTCACTTGGCGGTGTTGGCAAAGCGAAATGATGGGGATTGCCAGACATTGTGTAGCATTGTTCGAGTAGATCAGCTGTTCGTTTGAGAATAATTTCCTGAAAGAAATTAGTTTGTTGTCAATTGATTTCGAAACAAAATCGTCTACTTTAGATAATCGATCCGGATCGTCGGGATGTTTGGGTATTAATTTCGATAGACGTTGAAATGAATAATCAATTGTCGGATCTTGCATAGCTATTCAAACATGAAAATGATCGAGTTGAATCTACGAAAATGAGTTTATATATTCGTATACTTATGTACGTAAATCGACCCGGACAATCTCGACAAAATTGTTTGCCTTTATACGAAAGTGTGACATCGACAACACCCGGATTGTGTCGTGATGGTGTATGAACACGAATAGCTCCTGGCGTGAGTACCTAAACGAAATTGTTTTCATGTTGAATAAAAACGAATTTGCCAGTACGTACTTCACTGTAGACGACCATTGTATTGAACATAACTTGTAGACCATCGAAAAAGTTCTCGCCTAGAATGAGTACGACTTGTCCGCCGATTGTCCAGCCTTCGTTCGGTTGAATATGTTTAATAATCGGCGTTGGGATTAATGATTCTATAGAAATGAAGAAAAAAAACATCGAGATTTAGTTTGAGGTTTGATTTTCATCGAGTTTGTTTTAGGGTCGTCCGTAAACTGACCCATGTCACGATCGGCGACGGACGCACCTCCGTCAATAGGATCCAATCTTCTCGTACGGCGACCATGTTTGGAATTGTTATGCACGAACATGTTCTCCGAGACGGCCAACAATGGTGGTTCGAGACCAACGGTTGTCGATAGAACAACTTGAAATCGTCGCATATCACGCGGATTGCCGGCATTTTTCAAACAATTTTGATTACATTTAAGAAAAAATTTAAGAAAAAACCTAAGAGAAATCAAGTAAACAAAAGAAACAATAAGAATAAATTAATTTTTCTCTCTTTCGCTGCACTCGAGAGACATCGAATCTCATTAGGAGTTTCTCTTTCTTTCTTTTTTCTTTACATACCGTTCGACAACAACGGGATCCGATGGTGTTTCGTTTCGATTACCACATGATTTTTTCTCACAACAACGACTGCACATGACTTCATGTGTCAATAGAACGCGACACATCTCAGGATTTTTATCTTGACCTTCGTAGACGATTGCCTATTGAAAAAGAAAAAAACTCTCAAATTTCATATTCAAAATAAGGGAAACCTCGTACTTGTTTCGTAACAGAATCGATCATTCGAACATAGATATCTTGTTCATGTCGATAGTTAACTTTAGAAGAACAAATAAAATTCAAAATAGTTTATCTCATCATTGACTTACTTGCAGGATAATAAAGACTTAGACGGTAATGTACTCCGTTATTTGTACGAATTCCATCAGGCTCCTAAATAAACACGAGACTAGAGTTGGAAACCGATTGACTTTTGTGTGTTTACCATTTCTTTTTCAACGAAACCAACGAACGCTGTTCGTTCGATTTCAATGGGCTTTCCACTTCGATCATAAAGTGCGACAGTAAAATGAAAGAAATTACTCTTTCGCAAATTATTCGGCGGTTGCTTTTCGAAATGAGCTGATGCAACGCCAATGCTCGGATAGAGATAACTAGTTGAAAATTGAGAAAAATCATTTTCTTTTCGTTTGCTATCTCGTTCGTCATACCAACTGGGATCAACGAGCATTGCTGGCCACGATGCTCGTAATGGTTCTTCTTTGAGAGTTGCAAAATTTGATGGCGCCCCACGAGATTGCATAAATGAATCTACACGAAATTTGAGAGTTCAGTTTAGTGTGTTGTGGTTATTATTTTCATCTCTTGAGGAATTCGATTCGATTGAGGTGATATTTACCGTATTGAGATGGCAAATCTAGACCGGTTGAAGCATCAATTCGTCGTTGACGATGTGTGATATCACGACGAGCCACTGTCAACAAGAAAAAAAAACAGACACTAAAATGTCGAGGCTTCTCATTTTTTTTTTGTCTAGTTTTTAATCTTCCAAAAGAAAAAAGAAGAAGAAGAAAAGTTACGTTCGAGTAAAGAGAGATTATAAGCACCAATGGGGATCGCTAAGTTGGGAGTTCTCCTACGAGACTTCGCACGCATAGACGAAAGGAAAAAAGAAAGAAAGACGAGGGAATTTGTAAAATGAAACGATTAATCTGTTTTTTCTTCGTTGAGAGAGCGAGAGAGAAGAAAAAAGAGAAATAGCGTGAAGAGGTCAGAGTCTTCTTCCTTTTTCTTCTCTCTCTCTTTCGTCTTCGCGCATTAAATAACCACCAATAAGAATCGACGAGAAAACACGAGCCAATCCCTGATTAGTAACAAGAAAAATGATCATGATCTAGTAACAACTCATTTTTCATAAAAGCTGCTGACGTTTTCTTTTTCTTCTCTTCTCTTCGTTTTTTTTTCTTTTTTGTTCGTTTCCTCATCACGATGTGTAATCGTTGTTCCACTCAATCAGACGCATTTCCATTAGTTTTTTCGCTCTCTTTTTTTTTGTTTTTTTATATATCTTTAGAGAAATCAACGAGACTAGGGAATTCTTCTTTCCTGTCTTTGGATCTAGCTGCAATACAAAAAAAGAGAGAGAGAGAGAGAAGAAAAGGAGGAGACAAAAAGAACAAATGTGTTCGTTCGATGAATATATTCTCTTTTGACGCTTATCAAAAGAGAAGAGAAGAAACAAAAAGTCATCTCAGATAGAGATACATTATGGAAAATGATCATTTTTACGACTCCTTAGAGTCAGTATTCAAGAGAGAATTCGATTAATATTCATCTTTCTTATCATTGAAAGATGAGAGACTAAAAAAAGAAAAGAAAAAGTGCAATTGATGATATTTGCTGGGAAATGACTCAACAATGGTATATTGTGAACAATGGCATTCGTTTTTTTTTGTTGTTGATTTAAATATTCAAATTAATTATTGATTGTGTGATAAAACGACAAGGAAAAGAAAGCGAAAGAACGAGAATTTTATTACTCATGACAATTGAATCGATGTTCTCTGTAGATTTGTGAACGTGAACAAGCTATGTAATCAAAAAGTCGCTTGACAATTGATTAAGGAAACAAAACAAAATTCATTTCGATTAGATTCAATTTTCAAGTATTACGTGACTTAAAAAAATGCACACTTGCATGACACGTTCTTCATCAATGTGTGTTTTTTCTTTGTTTTTTCTTCGACATCTAATTTCATTACGAGATTGTTTTTTTCTTTCGTTCGTCCGTCCGTCTTCACCTATTCTTGAAAGTAAAAACAAGGCATTCATCGTTTTTCAATCATTTCAAAAAGAAAAACACTAGACAATTATTGATTGACGATGGAAGAAACAACAACAACAACACATGATCATGTTAGTCAATCGTCGCCAGTGCCAGATACTATTGAATATAGTTCACCGTCACAATCAAAACCAAGCACAGCGAAAACACTTCCACGTTTACCTTCGATTCGAACTACTCGAACGAAGAAATCGAACGGCAATGGATACGCACCGCCGGCATCCGACCGAGAGAGTTGGTGGAGAAAGACGATCAAAGTTCGACAGAAATCTTTGTCTGTTTTGTTTTCTATTCTTTCTATTGAAATTAAGGATACACCGAATCCAGGCTCATACGAAACACATTTGAATACATTCATCAAAGAAATCGTTGCTCGACCGATGACCTATGGATTTAAAAGTGATGGACGTCGTCGTGATCCTCAACCATTAGAACCCAAAGGCAAAGATCTTTTGCCTGGCGCGTATTCAGTCGAAGATTTCGTTGATCGGTATGCTCTCCCTCTCGAAAAAAACACTCGACCTCATTCTTTTCAATTGTTAGTATGAATCGATTGAAAATTTCCTATGGTTTCAAAGGTCCAGAACGTGAAGAATTATTGAAGAAAACAATGTCTACAAATCCTGACAAAGTAAACAACTATTGTCAATGAAGAAAAACGACGTCATATTTTCGATTTTTGAAGAGTATTGATCTCGCACCTGGCCTCTACGAAACGCAAAAATATCAAACAATCCATGTGCCAATCGAGCCAGCCAAGTTCGTGAACAAACTTTCAAATGATTTTGCATCTTATTTCATTTTTAGACACAGTTTTTTCAAATCTAAAACTTGTCGACGAATATTTCTTCCCGTGAGTTTATTTTCAACTAAAAACAAAAAAGAACAAGTCTTCGTTTAGAAAATCGGTCCAGCTCCCGGTGATTATGAACCGCGAACGAAAGTTGTCAATTGTCATACACCTGTAATAGTCTCATCGTTTCGAAGTCGAACCGATCGGTTTTATACGAAATCATCGAATCTACCCGGACCAGGCTCCTATGACAAACTCACAGTCTTTCCAAAAATGAAACAAATCGATAGTTATGCGATGCGTGGCGTTTATTTCAATGCAAATTTTTCGCCTATGGCTTCACTAGCCATTTGATTTGATTAGATATTTTTCTGTGTGTATGGATTTTTTTTACGTACACTGAATAAAAGTACTTTTTTTTCGTCTTCGAATATTTCGTCGAAAGACTGTTTTGAAATGACATCTATCGGGACAGATGCCTGTTGTTAAGAACGAATAGGTAATGATGTCAAATGCCATGACATTCTTGATACATACAAATTTGTAAACGTGTCAACATGTTAGCATTGTAATTATGAATGAAGAAATTATGAACGGTTCCACAGAAGAACTAGTAGAGAAAATGATTTTATCGAACAAATTGATATTGTTTGTTTTTCAGAGATCCGTTCTTACATGGACAACTGATGATGTTGAAGAATGGTTAATAAATTTACAATTTTCGCATTTTATCGATCTATTTTGTAAACAAAATGGTATCGATGGTTTAACTTTACTTCTACTAAAAGAAAATGATCTTAGTCAGACACCTTTGCACATCGAACGACTTGGCGATAGAAAAAAACTCTGGTATCATATTCGTTTACTACAATGTAAACAAAACGAATTCTATTCGCAATTGACAACGCATAATCACTCATCATTATCACCGACACATTTACTTGAAACCAATTTACACAATACGAGCAGTTCGTGTCAAGTAGTTGATAGCGATAAACAAGTTTTCAAAACATTAAAAGGTGAAAAACGAAAGACACTAGTGAGCTTTTTGTACGCGCTGTTTAGCGGCATATGGACATCGTTTATTATGGTTGTTGTGCATAATCGTGTACCGAATGTTCAAAAGTAGAAAATGAATTGTAAAAAGAAACTTTTCAAAATTTTATTTTCAAAGATATCCACCGTTGCCCGATCTCTTTCTCGATAATGTTCCATTGATTAGTAAGTCATTCGTTGTACGATGATAAAATCGAAGTATTTTTGCCGTTGAAAGGTTGGGCATTTATGGTCAGCGAATGTTTGATTATGTTTATGGGCATAACATTTCTCTTGATTTTAATTTTCCATAAATACTGGTATGATGAGAATTGAAAGTTCAAAATGCAATCATTACTCATTTGTTTATTTAGGAGTATTATTCTTCGAAGATTTTTTGCACTTGGTGGAACCATATTTTTTCTCCGTTCGTTTACTATGTTAGTAACTTCATTGAGTGTAAGCAAACAAAAGATTTTATTCGAATGAAAATATCGGAATGTTTAGGTACCCGGTCCACATCTTGAATGTTCTCCAGCAGTAAGAATGAGACTCCTATCTTGAGGGTGTTGCAAATAATGATGTTGTTCTTTTTCTTTTGCTGTTCTATAGCAATACGGAACTACGCGTGATATATTCACCCGTTGGCTTCAAATCTTTCTCTTTCAAGGTCTATCGATACATGGCATCCGTTCTTGTGGTGATTACATGTTTTCTGGACATACAGTTATGTTAACCCTATTAAATCATTGCATCACCGAATGTAAACATAAATTTTGGACAAAAAATCATCATCATCATCTTGAATTTTTCGTTTTATCTTAGATACTACCTCCGATTTCTATGTTCTTCATTTACTTTCATGGTTTTCAAATATTTTCGGAATGATATTCATCTTAGCTGCACACGAACATTATACGATTGATGTATTCATTGCGTTTTTTCTTACAAGTCGTTTATTTCTCTATTATCATTCGTTGGCAAATAATGCTGTTCTGCATTCAATATCAGATAAGCGTTTATCGATTTGGTTTCCAATGTTTTCCTATTTCGAAAAGAATATTCAATGTATGGTGCCCAATCAATTTCGTGTACCATGGCCATTGACGTTGGTTATGAGCGCAGATGATGATGATGATACGACGCATTCATGTGATAACGGCAAATGTCCTCGTCATCATCGTAAACAACAATGAATCCACTGTGTTTTGTGATAATTTTGTACTCCTCGTTTAAACGTTGATTATTATCAATAATAATAAAAACAACAATTCCTATTTTTATCTGAAGATAGTTTAAGCCCATTTCTTTTCTTTCGTTATGATTTAATTGTTGACAAAAGATAAAAAAGAAAGCGAGCAAATAGAGATCAGTAATCTACTTTTTTTTTGCTCCGAAGTAAGGAGATATACTTGTTATTTGATATTGTCATTTGAAAAAGGCGAATTGTCATTGAAGTTTTTTCTCTCTTTCTTCTTCCATTCTTCCTCTTCAGACTGCTGATATGATTGATTTATAATATTCATGTGATTTCGATAGGGACGTGCTTAAGACATATTTGAAATACCTGCCAACTGAACAGAGATTCCATTTCCTCTCTTTTTTTTATTATTAACAAAAAAAGCAAATAGACCTTAAAAAAGAAATTCATTCTTCTTCTTCTTCTTCTTTTTTGACATTTTTCTTTTGACCTTATATGCATCTTTTCCTAATCTGTGATTGATTGATTGATTTGCGCTCTTTTTTTCGGCGAATTCAAATGAATTCAACAAAAAATCATTCGAATCCACGAACATGGACAACAGATCAACTTGAAGAATGGCTCAAAATCAATGAATTCAATGATTGTATTGATTTACTTTGCTATCAAAAACAGTTCACTGGAAATGATCTTTTAAATTTAACTACAGATCAACTCAGGTCTCTAACGAATAATTCTCAATTCTACGCACAAATTCAACGTTTAAAATCGATCCACATCGAAATCGAAGAACAATTTCATCATAATTGCTGTTTTCTTACAACAGTTCGTTCCGATCGACGGAAAACATTCGTTGCATTCGTTATTCTTCTATTCACAGTCTTCTTTTGTTCATTTATTATAACAATCGTTGACGAACGTTTACCCGATCCAAAAACTTTTCCACCTTTACCCGATCTCATTCTCGAACATATCGAACAAATACCATGGGCGTTTTCCGTAACTGAAAAACTAATCGTCATCGAAATGACGACCTTAATTTTAGTGATTACTGCACATCGACATAAGTATATGAAAAACTGACGAATTACTTTCACTTTTTTTGCTTCATGTTAAGATTAATTATTCTTCGACGATTGTTTATAATCACAGCTGCGTTATACTTTCTTCGAAGTTTAACTATGCTTTTTACGTCGTTACCTGTCGCAACTCGAGTGACTGATTGTCAGCCAAAAGTTTGTCGATTTATTTTTCATTCGAATCAAATATCGATTTCGTCTATTTTAGTTATTAGAGAATTTTAATTCTCGTTTGCATAAAGCTCTTATGATCTTTCTTGGTCAAGGTATGTCATCATTCGGTGTGAAAACATGCGGAGATTATCTATACAGTGGACATACATGTACACTTGTACTTGCTACACATTTTATCAATGAATGTAAACAAAAAATGAAATCAATAATTTTGAAAAACAAATTCATATTTTAGATACGCCTCGTTCGTACTACCTTCTTCATTGTCTATCTTGGTTATGTGCGTTGACAGGCATGTTTTTTATTCTTGCTGGCCATCAACATTATTCCATTGATATACTCATAGCTTTTGTTTTGAGTTCACGTTCATTTGTTTATTATCACACGTAAAAATCTATTGTTTGATTTGAAATCGAAAGAAATGATGAATATTGTCGATATATTTTAGTCTAGCAAATAATCGTATTTATCTTCAACGTGATGTTGCTCGAATGAAAATATGGTTTCCATTGTTTAGTTATTTCGAATCGAATGTTCAAACAGCCGTGCCGAATGAATATTCTTGTCCCGAATTATTGACTAAATGTCGTTTGATATTAATTCGCCATTCAATCTCTTGGTTTTGTTTAGTTATTTTACTTATTTTTGTTTATACTATTTCGTTTACGAAAACTATTGACTTTTCTTCTTTACTTAAATAGTAGAAATATATTTGTTTTATTTCCTTTTTTTGTCCCGGTATGTATTTTTTTTATGTCAGATAGTTCTGATCTTTTTACAATAAATAAATATATATAGATGGATATTTTTTTCAATTTGTCGCCAAGACACATTGTTTATAAATTTGATTACCTGTTCTTATTCTATATTCTTTTTTTTTTTGTGCTCCCTCTTTTTCTTTCTTCTTTTCTCTTCGCTAAGGAAATCAAGGTCGATGAATTTTTGTGTTCTTTCTATTCATGTTGTCAGGTAAACGTTAGTATAATTATTTCAAAAACATTCATATTTTTTAGCGATATGAAGAAATATGATTTGTCGAGCGTTATTACTCAAACAGAGGCGCAATGTTTTTTCTCTCTTTTTGTTATGTTATTCTAGCAAAATATATATATATATACATATTATTTGTTTGTTTGTATTTGCAAGAGAACATAGAAAGCTGATTCATAGATATTTTTCAAGTGAAAGCACATGACGAGTTTATAAATAGCCAGCGCATTTCTTCTTTTGTACAATATTATGTTGACAAAGGAAGTCCCCAGGCGAACGTCCTCTTTGCCATCGTTTCGACCGCAACAACTAGATGAAATACTTGCCGATGATAACTGCTCAACAAATACCGTCCTACGACAAACAAGTCATTGGCGATGGATAATTGTATTTAGCTCGTTTTGCGTGCATTTTGTAGCCGATGGTGTCCTGTTTTCTTTTGGCCTTTTAATGCATCTGATAAAAGATGATTTAAAACTTGAACTACATACAGTTGGCATCATTGCATCGTTGTTTGTTAGTTTACCATTGTTCTTAGCACCGATATCGAGTGCATTAGTCAATAAAGTTGGCTGTCGATTGGTGACAATGCTAGGCGGTTTGCTCTGTTCGGCAGGATTATTTTTGGCATCAATAACGGGCAATTTCAGTGGCGCATTGATTGGCATTGGCATCACTTGTGGTAGGAAAATGTTCGACAAATTTCTATTTGAATGAATGTAAACATTAATCTAGGTATGGGCTTGGCGTGTGTTTACGTTCCAGCTGTTGTTATTGTTGCACATTATTTTGATGAAAATCGTGCTATAGCAACTGCTGTTGCCGTTGGTGGAACGGGCCTCGGCAATGCACTTGTAGCACAATTGATTCATCGATTGAATAATTATTATAGCGATTGGAGAGATACGACATTCTTTTTGTCGGGTGTTTTGTTTACTATTGTTGGTTTCGGTATGCTTTTTCGGCCGGTCGAATTTCGTTTTTCATCAAAAGAAACATGTCGATCTCGTCGAAAACTAACCGATCGATATTTGCCACCATCGTGCATGACATCGACGGAGAAACTCGATCGATTTGTTCAAGAAATGGATAAACAAGCAACAAGAAAAGCACATCAATCGGTTAGTGTATCCGATTCAAATTATGACAAAACTCTCGCCTATTCAGCTGATGATATTCAAGAAATTGAAGAAGTTACTCATCGAGAAAAAATTTCATTGATTAAACTTCGACAGAATAGCCAACAACACGAACAAATCATATCATCGAAACCATCGTTAGCACGTTTCTTTTCTCTTAAAGAAAACAAACAAGAAGAACAATTATTAGAAGTTTATTATCAACCAATTAGTCAAAAGGATATTTTCTACCGAGGAAATGTTCCGCATAAACCTTCGGATACTTCACCGTTGAGTTGTCCAAATCTCATTCAATCCTATGTTTACGAAGAATCAAATACGACAATACCCGATGATGATGACGATGATGATACTGATACAGATTCAACTCATACACAGCATCGACGAGTTATTTTCTATCAAAAAGGCCTGACTTTTCTGCATACATTAAAACGCATGCTAGGCTTACAGCTCTTTCGTGATTATCGTTATATCATATTTTTCCTTTCGCAAGTACTTTTCTATTTATTCTATGATCTCATTTATATATTTCCAGGTAAATATTTCCTGTCGATTAAAAAACGCACAAAATAATAATAATCGTTTGTTTTGTCTCTAGTGGATTACGGTGAAGCAGTTATGGGCTATTCAAAACAACAAATGACTGGCCTCGTAACAGTACTTGGTTTTGGACAATTTTTTGGACAGATTTTCTACGGTTTACTTGCAAATTACTCCGGTATTGATACATTGATTTTATATGATATCGGTGCGGTACTATGCGGTCTTTCGAGTATTCTCATTCCTGTTTTTGTACATTCGTATCTATTGTTAATATTGGCGATTTTATTATTTGGTCTATCGGTATCAGCTAACTACGCATTGACATCAGTCATTCTTGCGAATATGTGTGGATTAGATTTGTTAACATCTGCATACGGTTTAGTTTTATTAGGACAAGGCGTATCATCTCTCTCGGGACCGGTTCTCGGCGGTAGGAGATGATCGATTTCATTTTTTTCTTTCTTTCATTATAATTACACATACGTATTTAGGTTGGATTGCTGAACGATATGGATATAAATGTTCACTGATAGTCGCTGGTATATTCATGGGTGTATCTGGTTTTGTCCCATTGTTAATTCCATTGATTAGTAAAATTCGTGGAAGACAACCAGAAAAAACTGCTCGAACAAATACGACAACAATCACATCGGATAATTTAATGTGATATCAAACTTGATTTTGTATATTCTAGTCTGTACAAAATAAAATAAACTGTGTACATAAGATCTATAGCGACTCCTATCAGAACTATTGATTCAATGGAGTCTTTAATCGGTCCATTAGAAAAAATAAATCTTGTTTTTTTTTTTTCTTTCTTCTTCGATTAATCTGTATTTATCATGACAAGCTATAACGTGTATATTCCCGGTGATATTATCCCGACAGCAGAAACAAAAATTAAACTCGCAGATAAGATTTTAGTCTCTCCACTTAGTGAGTTTTTCGAACGAACAAATGAGAGAAAAAAAATGTTTGATTTAAATTAGTTTTGGGTACTTGGGCTTGGGGTGATACGAAAGTATGGTCGTGGAATGAAGAATTGAATGGACAGGCCAAAGAAGCCTTTGATATGTCGATTTCGAAAGGAATCAATACATTTGATACAGCTGAAATCTACGGTTCAGGTGAAAGGTAAACTTTCGACGAAAGAAAAATCTTGATTTATACTCGATATATTGTTTTTTAGCGAACGTAGTATTGCTCGATATAAGGCAAATCATAGTGAAGATATTGTTCTTGCAACAAAATTCTTGCCCTATCCATATAAATTTTCCTATCCAAGTTCGTTGATCAATGCACTTCGAGCGAGTTTAGAACGATTACAAGTATGTTCGAGATTCTATTGAACTTCTATTTTTGAAATTTATTCGAAAACAAACAGGTCGATTGTGTTGATTTATATCAAATTCACGGTCCTATTCATCTCCGTTCGATTGAAGTCGTTGGCAATGCTCTTGCTGAAGCGGTTAAACTCGGTCTAACAAAAACTGTCGGTGTTTCGAATTATTCAACCGATGAAATGATTAAAATGTACGATTGTCTACAAAAACATGGCATTCAATTAGCATCGAATCAAGTCGAATTCTCGCTTCTTCGACGTTCGCCAGAAACATCGGGATTAATCGCCGAATGTCACAAACGAAACATCGCAGTTTTAGGATATTCTCCTTTGGTAAAAACTTCAAAAACGGGCGAGAGAGAGCGAGAGCTTTGCATTTTAATTTATAGGCTATGGGTCGATTGACGGGAAAATATTCGAAAGCTAATCCGCCACCGTCTGGTCGATATTTTTCGAATGTAAACATGGATGAATTGGAACCATTACTTGAATATATGAGAAAACTAGCTGAAAAATACAATGTTAGTGTTTCATCGGTTGCTTTGAATTATGTTATATGCAAAGGTATAAGAATTCTATTGTGGTCGATGCAAAATCTTCTTGTATTTTCAGGCGTCATTCCACTTGGTGGTGCACGTGATGGCAAACAAGCTGAACAAAATGCTGGCGCGTTTGGTTGGCGTTTAACTGCAGAAGAAATAGCTGATCTCGAGAATTATCCCGTAACACCATCAGCATCATTTTGGAATCGATTCTGGCAACATGGTTAATCGAACAATATGGCTCGTTTGATCATTTTTAATCCGAGCACATGCGCTCATTCTTTTGTTTTTAAAAATAAGAAAACCGGATATACTGTTCTGAATTTTTTATATTGAGTTTGACGTCATTGCATTCATTCTCATGCAATCTAGTCTGTATTTCATACAGTGAGAGATAGTTTCTTCAAATTTTCATCACTGTCATTCGACGTTCGCGTGTTTAAACTCTATTCAGCACCTGAAATCATATCTGAGCAGAATAAACTGAAAATGAGGAAGAAGTAGGCGAATATAAATACAGGTGAATTACTGATAATTCATTTCATTTGCTTATTACTATCATCGTCAAACTCCAACATGCTCTCTTCGAAACAATTTCTTTGTCTTGTTGGTCTTATCCTTCTATGTTTTGTTATTTATACTGAACAACAACAACAAGCAATATCGAATGATGAAAGCAATATAAAACGACATCGTGTTGACAGTCATATACAGCCATCGTTTCCATTTTTCCGTGGATCGAATCTAGGTTATTTTGTGCGTAAACGTCCGTTTGCTTCGATATCCGAACGTTCACTTGGTCGACAAACTGAATTAGATTCATCGTTGGACACTAACGCAGCTGAAACTATGGACCATCCTCAACAACAACGACGTTTCGATGACTACTCAGAAAATCCAGGTCCAATGTTCGGTTGATGAAACAAAATCAAAGGAAACTCGTTCTTTCTTTTGTTGTTGTATACAGATATGAACATCTTATTTTGAAAATAAACAAACAAATCTTCTCTCAGCTCCTTTGAATTTTGAAAGTTTTAGCTATTCACTATAAAGAGATTTGACTACTGTATTTTGTCCAATGTGTGTGTGTTTTTTGTTTTATTGAGAAGAACGAAAGAATGCAATTTCTAAAACAAACAAACCAAGAAAAGAAAAAAACAACGAGAGAGAGAAGATACGACAGGTTATAGAGAAATCTTATCATTTCAAACGACAGCAAATATAGTAAACTAGAAGAGAATAGTATGTCGTTCTTGTTTTCTTTTTTTTTTGAAGAGTTGACTGACTTGGCTGCTGATCATATGACATTTATATACAAAACAACATACATACACACAAAATGAAGAAGAAAAACAAAAGATTAATAATGGCTATAGTTCATATACAAAAAAAAGTAGAAGAAGAAGAAAGAAAAAAAAATGGAGAGAGAGGAAAACATAATGCTATTCGAATTCAATACTGAGGTTGAATTTCTGTGATTGTCACAGCCACAGCTGGAATGGCGAATGGTTGATGTGACCGTATTTTTGCGTGTGTTAAAAGATGTTGTTTGAGATTAGTTGATTGAGCAAAACGTCGACTGCAACCATCGAACGGACACACATAAGGTTTATCGCCCGTATGTATTCGAACGTGTGTCCGAAGATTAAAATCCAACGAAAACCGTTTGCCACATCCTTCGAACGGACATTGAAACGCTTTTTCGCCCGTGTGAACAAGTTGATGGCGGCGTAATTTCGAACTTTCGACAAACGACTTTTGACATTCATGACAAACATGTACCCGAGGTCCGTGCGTATGCAAATGCTTGTTCATCGACGCTGTATCACGAAACATTTTCGTGCAGCCTGACTGCGGACAACGAATAGTCTTCGGTTGATCATCATTGGACACGTGCGTCCGCCGTTTTCGATGTGGTTTGACGAGATTTTGAACGTAATCCGGATTGGAAAAGTCAGCTTGAGCTAATAGCGACGAATCGGTGTCCAACGGATTGACAATACTACTCAGATTGTTATTCGTGTCGTTTCCAACGCCTAGTTCATCGAGTTCATCATCGCTCGATGATTCCTCGTCGTCGTCGGTTTCGCTTTTGTGATTGGCTGTTGTTGTTGTTGTTTTCTTCGAATTCGTAAGCTGTTGGTTTCTCCCGAGTTCGTCGTCGCTCGATATCGATTGCTCATCGGAGCCGCTTCCATCGTCACTATCGCTGTCTGAATCGTCGCCGGTCGGATCGTGGTGCAATGGATTGACACCGGCTTGCCGAAGCGCTTGGATAATCGCGGCTTGATCGTAGTTTTTCGTCGTCGTTTCACTAGCTGAATTGTTCATAATCACGAGATTGGCTTGTGAGGACACTTTGCCCGAGCGTTTCGAACGCGTCGTTGTTGTCGGTGAATCTTTGTTCGTTGGTTGTGTGTCGTCGAGTTTGCTGGATTTTTTCGTTGATTTCGGTTTTCTGCCGCGTTTTTTCGGTTGATTTACATTGGAATTCGGTGGTTTCGGTCGTCGGCCGCGTTTACTCGTCGGCCAAATCGATTGATTCAAAGAAATCAGATTTCCATGTGCGAGTGTCGTTGCTGTACTATCACCATCACCGATTTCGTAATCGCCTGATTCGACAAATGGGATGTCTTCGTCCAAATAAACCGGAGTCTCCATCATAGAAGAATAACGAGTTGTTTTAACACATTTTGACTAAAATAAATGAAAAATATTAGATGAATTGTCGAATTTTGTTTGTTTTGTTTGTTTCGAATCAAACTTTTGAATAAATTAGATGAATGTTTTTTTTATTCAAAATGGAATTCGAGTTTTGTTCTTTCGAGATTTTTGACTCTAGACAATTATGTATTGAAATTGTGCAGAAACACGATCTCGAACCGATGAGTCAGATCTCATCGAGCAATTCAACTGAATCGAACGTCTCTTACATGTTGTTTCGAATGATTTTTCAATAAACTTGTCTGAAAATAGACAAAAGAGTTTCGAGAGATAAGATAGGTTTTCTTATTTTTCCTTTTTAAGATAGTTTGGTTTTGTTTTTCTTTAATAATCACAAACAAATCGAACACAAGAGTACAAGTTTTTTGGAAACAAACGAAAGATTGTTTTATTGTTTATTCATTGATTGTTGAATACTTTCGAGAATTCGCGTTGTTTCTTCGTCATCATCATTGGGAGACGTTTTTCGATGTCGATGATGACGAGATGGTGGCGGCGTTCGAGAACGACGACGATGTCGAGAGTTCGAACTGAAAAATAAACAAAAAATAAGTTCGAATGGAGAAAAAACAAGAGATCTACCGAGATCGTGAACGACGATGATGTCGGTGGTGATGACGATCACGTGAACGTGAACGTGAGCGTCGAGAATATTTCGATGAGCGATGAGTCGGCGATCGAGATCGTCGTCGACTTGAGCTTTCGTGTTTCGCTGGCGAACTAAAACGAAGAATCCTTTTGATTGAAAAATATCGATCGAGTGAAGATTTTTACTTTCGTTTGGATTTGGCTTTGAATTCATCGACACGTTTCTGTAATTCGGCTTGTTTATCACGAACTTGAATGAAGCCTAAGTGCAATCGTCCACCGAAATGATCGGCCAATCGTCGGTCGTTATCGTGAATGCCTAAATACGCCGAGCAGACTTCGCAAACACGTAGTTTTTGCTGTTGGTAAGTCGACGCCGGCATCGTCGCACGAAATTCTTGTTCGGAGTCGGTTTTCGCTTTGCGTAGGTCTTCGACTTCTTCTAATAATTTCATTGACTCGTCGACGAGACCTTGAGCACCGAGTTCCTCGGCTTTGGCGAGTTTCGTGCCGATCTGCTCGCCGAGATCGTGAATTGCGTTCATTTTCCGAGCGGCTTCTTCGCCCAGTTCGTCTTGCGTTTCACGAAGTTTGCGTTTGGCGTGTTCGGTCTTTCGATCGGCTTCGGCGACGAACTGATTCAACACATCTAATGCCTAAAGAAACACGTGATTCGCTTAGAGTTTCGTGGGGTTTTTTGTTTTTCGTCTTACATCGTATTCGTATTGGAGATTTTTCGTCGCTGCTGCTCGTTCGTAATCAGCACGCAATGCGTATTCGTGAACTTTTGGACAATCGCCGAGATCGACTCGCTAGAAGAACAAGAGAATTTTCGAGGGTGTTTTGTTTGATTTTTCGTCGGAGAACGTACCGTTCCGCTGAAGATTTCGTGTGGACAACAGTTTAAGAGAAATGCTCGACATACTCGACGATCTTCAAATGACATACTGGACTTGCTAGCACCTTAACAAAACAAAAAACATTCAAAATGTTCAATGTAATTCGACAAAATAGAAAAAGAGAAAATGTTTGATCGATTATAAACTAACACTCCTTACATACCCTCAAAGATCTTTATCCGAACTAGAAGTAGTAGTCGTATTATTGATAATTTCAATTGAAAAAAAACGTTTGGTTGTATAACTCACGGGTTGATCGAGAGAGTAATTCTCAAGTCGAACTGATGAAAAAGAAATGTGTACGGAGACATTGACGAAAAAATGCAAACATACCGTTGTCAGATCCCATCAGTTGATCTAACATAGCTCGTATTTGATCTCGAGCTGTCATTTTTGTGTTCGATCGGTTAACAAATCGACGATGTTTTCTATTTTCTTAGCTGTTTGTCTTTAGACTTCTTCTTTTTTGTTTCAAAACACCATGACTATGTTTCTTTGTTGAAACATATGGTGGAGGTCGGACAAACGATATTTGAGATAGGCATTTTATTGATGAGATTTTAGTAAACTAATTTCAAGTCGATTCTTCGAATGGAAAATCTCGGAAAAACTATTTCCTTCTTTCGAAATTTCCGAGTAGATGTCGCTCTTAATCGAATCTTCAACCGCAAATTATGAGCAACGATGATTTTATAGTCTGTTTTGAGTTCAGTTTTATTAGTAAGAAGAAAAGAAAACGGTATTAACGCGCATATGAGTTGATTTGTTAAATTTCTAGTAAGGGTAAATAGAGTTTTGATCCGAAACGAAGAAAGGTTTGTCCTATCTAAGCAAAAAAAGAAAAGAAGAGGAGGTATCACACGCACACAAAAACAAAAGAAAAATTCGTTGTTTTTTGCCGATGTTTTAATGTCTATTGAGAGTTTGCGTTCGGATAAAGATTGTCTAAAGAAAACAAAACGATAGTTAAAACGAATGAAAAATTGCCATTTCGATTACTTGTTGCAGCGGGAGTATTAGCTGGTCGTGGAAGTTTTGCGAGTAGAGGACGAAAAGCTCGTTCGTATAAGATTTTCGAACCATTGCTTGGGCCTGGAATCATCAACCAAATAAGAAAAAGACATTTACCAAGCCAATAGAATGGTAATGTTTGAAAAAAACTATGGCCAATGTATTCAATAAACGTTGCAGTTGTATAAACGACCCAATAGATCAACCATTCGGTGTCATCACGTGTACCTTTCGATTCAACAGCTAGAACTCTTTAAAAATAAACCTTCGATGGACTGTTCTATTGCCAAAAAATAACTTACGATGCATAAGCTGGGAAAAGAAATCCAATCAAATTGCAGAGAAAATCATTTCCCCAACCAAAGGCTAAGTATAAACCAAGGACAAGTAGTACACCTATATCATACGAAAGATACTCAATGCAATGTGATCGTTATCTATATGCGAAAAAAGTAAATACCTAATGCAAGTTGTTCACGTTTCAATGTCGTTTTCTTTTCAGCAATCGCCCAATAATCGCTGCCAACCGTATTATAAAGAGCAGGCTTTAATTTCTCTTCAACTTTACGAAGTTGTGCTTGAACAACGGCAGCCATATTTGTTTTTGTCAAATGTTTTAACTAGTTATATATTTCAAAGAGAATAAATAAACGGCAAAGGAAAGAAGGAAGCAAAGGTGAAAGTGCTATCGATTAGTATTGGATCGTTACATTGACCAATGCGAATAATAAGAAAAAAACATATTTCTTGCACAAGCTATTTATTGAAACCTTAGTCGAACGTCTGATATCTGAATCCAATGAGAGGCCGCTAGTTTATTAGAAATATATGAGCGGTCTCTATACAGAAATGAATCTTGTTAATGGTGTTTCAATGATGACCAATACAGACAGAGAATTTCAGAAAGAAGAATAAGAAAATATAAAAAAAGAGACGAACGACCATTGAATTGATTTTCATCTGATTTGTGAAAATATTTTTTATTTTGTGATTTTAGATGGTGAGTAAAATGATTCAACTGGAATGTCAAACTAGGCTATGTTTTCTCTCGTTTTTAGCTACCTTTAACACTTCTTCGAACAGCTGTTTACCATCCTATGGTTAGTAATTACGACAGAATGAGATTTATTGAAAGATATCTTTTGTTTTCAGTTGGTGGAATTAAAAAATGGCGAAACTTATAATGGAAATTTAGTTAGTTGCGATAATTTCATGAATATTCATCTACGTGATGTTATTTGTACTTCACGAGTAAGCGAATACGAGTTCATTTTTGAGTGAAAACAAATCATAAAAGCTAGACAATGACTTTCGAATTGTAGGACGGTGATCGATTTTGGAAAATTCCCGAATGTTACGTTCGTGGCAATACAATAAAATATCTACGATTGCCAGAAGATATTCTTGGTCTTGTCAAAGAAGACGTCAATGAAAAACCATCACGTTCAGGACCACCATCACGTCGACCATTTCGAGGTCGTGGCGATGGTGGACGTGGAGGTAAAACTCAAAACTAAATTGGCGTCGGAACTCTTCGAGTTTTTTTCTTTTCCGAATAGGACATGGCGGTGGTCGAGGTGGAGGTCCCGGTGATAATCGTAAAGGTGGCGGCGGTGGCGGTCGCGGAGGACATCAAGGCTCCCGAGGTGGCGGCCGTGGCGGTCAACAAGGTGGACAACTTCGTCAAGGACGGTAGTGTGCCAATGACAACGATTGCAAATCTTCTCAATAAAACAAATAAATTATTTGCATATCGTTCTCGTTCGTTTATTGATCAGATCAATTGGCTCGAGTGAATAACATTTTCATCAGCTTATTTTCTAACACTGTTTGTCATGTCGTGTCCTCTTTTTTTTTGAATTAAATCCTTGTAAAAAGATATAATCATTCAAGAACTTTTTGCCTTTCTTCACATTTTCGTTTTTGAAGTACATTGCATTAGTAGACAGATGACATTGAATCAGGTATTCGTCTCGTCCTACCTACCTACCTACTTAACTAGTTTGAACATGTAGCAATGAGAAACACCAATCGATTGTCAGTCGAATGTGTATCGTCTACTGACATCTTCAGATTCGTTATTGGTTCTTTGTAAACTTATCTAAATATAATTATGATGAAAAGTTTGCTTGCGTCAAGACAGAAAAACAATCTCTCACGAGGTTGATCAACTGATAGTCGAACTATAATTGTGTCGATTTTCATATGACGTTTGTTTTTTTCCTGTCATAATCAAAAACATATTTATTTACTAGATTTGTCCTTCTACTTCGATAGATTTCAGTTTTTTTTCTCACATGTCGTCGCCGCCAAATCCGACAACAACAACAGCAACAACTGCTCAACGTCGTCTCATGCGTGACCTACGCGATCTAACACAGAATCCCGTTGAAGGCATCAATGCTGCGCCTATATCAGCTGATAATATTTTCCAATGGAACGCTATTCTCGACGGGCCCGATGATAGTCTGTTCGAAGACGCCAGTTTTGTTCTGTCATTAAAATTCCCTCAAGATTATCCAAATCATCCGCCTGAAGTCAAATTTGTTACCAAAGTCTTTCACCCGAATATCTGTAAATCGAATTTTTCACCTCCAAAAAAACAAAACTTTTCGATTTTCTTTTTCTTAGACATGGACGGTTCGATCTGTCTTGATATTCTTCAGCAACGTTGGAGCGCAAGTCTCGATGTTTCGACATTGCTCGTCTCCATTCGTTCGCTGCTAACAGATCCTAATCCGGCATCGCCAGCCAATTCTGAAGCTGCCATGCTCTATCAAAATCATCGTCGTGATTACGAACGACGCGTTCGCGAGTACATCGATCAACAGATTATGGAAGACGACGATGTCGACAGTGCTCAATCGAATCTCGATATAAAAGATTAACAGTGCATGTGTGTATATGTGTAAAAGCTAAACGTTTCTCATTCTACCCTCAACAAGTGTGTAAATTTGTTTCGCTGCTTAGTTTATTCCTTTTTAAGAGAAAACAAAAGAAGAAGGACGATGAATTTGTTTGTTGGTTTGTTTTTATTGTGTTTCAATTTGAAAATGAAGAGAAGGATAAAACGAAAAAAGAGTTTCGCTAATATGAGTTTGTATACGTTCGAGAAGTGACTGATTTATTGTGAGATACACCCAATTTCCGTCGTCGAAGCGTTCGATTTCGATTAATTCATTTTGCAATGTTCGTCCGAGAGTTCGATTCGAATAATCCAATCGTTCATTGTAAATCGAATGTAAACAAATGAGTAAACGTTCATAGAATCCAATTGGAAGAAAATGCGAAGATTTATTGAAAATTTTCAGTCGTATTAACGGACTATTTTGATTGATAATCTGAGATTCTGGAATAGCTATTTGATCACTTGATCGGAGTTCTTGAACGAGATTGGAATCGAAGAGATTCTTAGGCAGATTTTTCTGTTCGTCCATGCCGAACCATAATTGTTGTTGTTTAAGTTTGCGCATATTTTCCATTCGGAGATTTTCATAGGTTCGTTTTTGTTCGAGTTCGCGAAAATATTCGTTGAAATCCATAGTCGATGTTTGTTTTTCGTTTAATAACCACGGACAAACGAAATACGGATTGGTAAATTCTCGATCTAAAACGAAAAACGTTGAAGAGAAATTCTTTTTCGTTACTCAACTTACAGTTGAGATTTGCTGGATGAATAAAACCGAGTGATAAATGTTCCATAATTTCGCAATAATAGAGAATATGTTTGTCGATTAAACATCGATCGGAATTGTTCTGTTCGAAAAAGAGAACGTTCAACATATTCCATGTGAATTCACCTCGATTCAGCAACCGTTCTCGATCGATTTCGAATAGTTCGATCGTTGGATAGTAGCCTGTGAAACGAAAGAGTAAATTTTCATCATAATTCAACCACCGATCGATATCTGGTCGAAAGATTGTTCGAGAAAGAACGTTATTGAAGAGAAAATACGGTTTAACAAGGATCGATCGTTGAGGAAAATAGAGAATATCGCCGAGTAGTTTGAGATATTCAAGACATTGATCGAATGTCATTTGAATATTGAACGTAGATTTCATTTCTTCGAACGATTTCAAACAAGTTTCATAGTCGATGAAGATTGTATTCTCTCGAAAGAATCGTAGATTTTGTTTGAGAATTGAATTGAGTTGTTTCGGATATTTTAAATTCCATTTTTGTGCGATTAATTCGAATTTTTCGATTAGATCTTTTGAAATTTGTTCATTATCAAAATAGATCGGCTCAGGAAAATAATCCGAATACAAACGAATATTTTTTCGTTGATAATCATCGTTCGTTAAGAACATATTTACTCTCGAATGAATTTCATCGAGAAGTTGCTGATGATACTCATTCGAACCATTCAATTGACAACTCGAAATCAAACCAACGACTGCAATCGATGCTTGCTGACAATGATCAGCTATCGATTCGATATAACGAAATATGTAGAAATATAACCAATCGAGTGTCAATAAACTTTCGTAATCGATGATTGAGATTGTATCTTCGCTACTACAAAACTCGTTTGAGAATAGGAAATGAAAAGACAAAAGTCTTACGAATCTAAACTCGTTGCTGCATTGATGATATTCAAAAGAACGGTTAGATTAACGGGCAGAATGAAGAGTGCATTTGTATCGTAGATTAATGGATAGAGAATTTCGAAACTTGGCTCACTTGTAATGTCAAAAATCGTACAATAGAGATTGTTTTTCGTTGTTAGAATTGTTTTTTGTATGAAGTAATCGAGAATTTCATTTTGTCGATAGGTTTTCAAGGGTGGTGGGAAGATTCGTTTGACTTTCGATGAACGTTGAAGAAAATATTCGCCATTCATCGAAATTCGACTTTCGATCCATTGATCGGTGAGAATCGATGATGATTTATCGCTTATTCGTGGTAGATTTTCGGAAATGATTTGTTTTTCTTGAAGAGCCAACATATATTGGTCGAGAGGTTTTCGACCGTGAGCAGTTAATTTCGAAACTAACGTTGACTTTCCGCAACTTTTCGGACCGAGGAAAATCAATTTCAAATGTGTGTAGGAATTCGAGAGCTTTTTTTCTTTGGTTTCGATATAATCGAATAGCGTTTGAATCGATGTTGATTTCCAAATGTAACTCGGCGGATCGACAAGTGGATTGCCGAGAAGATGAAGGCCTGACCGTTGAAAATCATCATCGAATGTGTTCATTGATTTGATATTTTTCATTTGTTGAAATGCAAGTGGAAGATATTCGATTTGATTGTAGCGTAGATCGAGCGTTTCCAGTTGTTTGAGATGACATAAATGTTCGGGAAGAATTTTCAGCTGATTATAAGCGAGATCGAGTGATAATAATGACGGACTTTGCGAGAATTCTTCGTCGATAGATTCGATACGATTACGATTGATGATAAGATTTGCTAATGTTTGAATTCGTGAGAGATTTGCTGGGAGAATTGTCAGTTGATTCGATGATAGATTTAAGATTTTCAATTGTTTTATTTGTATGAAATGATCGGGAATAGTTTGGAGACGATTATTTGACATGTCGAGAATTTTTAAGTTATTCATCGAACTGATCGATTCGGGTATTTGATGAAATGAATTATTCGATAGATATAATTCATTGAGACGAGTTAATGTATGATCATTGGGTATATAATTGAGTTTCGTTTGATTGAGATCAAGTATGTCGAGACTTTCGAGTTCGAAAATAACATGAGGAATATGTTCTGAACGAATTTTCCCTTCATCAATCAATTGAAACATATAATCATCGAGAAATTTAAAGAAATTTCGATAATTTATTTTAATTTCAGTTAAATCTCGACATTCAACAAGTGTTTCCGGTAGATTATCGATGGGATTACCGGTTAAATCGATTGTTTGCAGTTTATCACAAAAGCCGATCTCCGGCGGAAGTGCATCGAGATCCATTTGAGATAGACGAAGATTTTGAATGTCAACTAAATTTCCAATCTCACTGACAATGTAGCCGACTTTATTTCGGCTGATGTCTAACGTACGGAGACTAATCATTGTCCAAACAACAGCTGGAATATATTTAAGTGAACATTCAGCCATGATTAATGTGTGTAGATTACGTAGATAACGAAATTCACGTGGCAGACATGAGTAATCATCGACACCGTTTTTCACACGGAGAGGATTTCGTGATAGATCGAGATATTCAAGATTGACGAGTTCACGAATATTTAATGGTATACCAGCGAGATTATTATTCGAGAGAATCAATCGACGAAGTGTAACCACTGCAGCAAAAAGAAACAAAAGAAGAAGCTCAATTTGAAAGGAAATTTACTGATTTACAATTGAAGACTTCTGTTGGAACAACAGATAGACCTCGTGCTGAAAGATCTTGTCTTTGAGCATCATTTTGTGGTTCTTCTTGTTTGCTGTCGGTATCGTGGAGACTAGTTGTTGATTTTTTTTTCTTCGAGTGTTTTTTATCCTTGGATGAAGCTGATTTGGATTTGGATTTTTGTCGTCTCGATTTGCTTGACTTTGGTGATGATTGACTATTTGAACTTGGCGAACGTTTTGTTTGCTTCGAGTGTTTTCGAGATTTATGCGATGATGCTCGACGAGTTTGAGATGATGAACGACTTCTTATTTGTTTTCGTTCACTTGGAGACAGACTCGCACGACGATTTTTACTCGACATTGTTGATTAATCAAAAAAAGTAAAAAAAAA
>ERZ778019.1118-NODE-1118-length-40176-cov-13.015802_pt1 | contig 40176 bp, 54 predicted proteins | sample MGYA00375749_ERZ778019 | MGnify/ENA primary metagenome ERZ778019 (study PRJEB29350, sample SAMN05389821) | bioreactor metagenome | isolation source: Ammonium sulfate bioreactor | place: South Africa: University of Cape Town | collected 2014-03-17 ... | reverse complement strand
GTTATTACTGACAAAAAAAACCGATCCAACTTCAGATTCTTAATTAATCATCTCTTCGTATTCATTCGATTCATTGCGCCGTTATCATAACACAACAAATATCTTCACGTATTCGTTTTGGTTTTCGAATGCGAATAACGTTTGAAAATTGTGTCCTGGATTCAATCCAAACATATATACTCTCACAATATCAGACATCGTTGGCATAGTAACCGTAGACGAAAAAGTCACAATACCTCTACAGATATCATCAATTCTTTTGCGTCAAGACATTGTTCTGTTCTGTTGACACGCATGCTTACTTGAACTGTGAACTATTCGCTTCTCTTTTCACATATTTTTTTGCATTTTGTTACGAAAACACGCCCGCTGCTTCTCAAATTATCTTTCACAAATTTTGTAAGTAAGAGTCGTATCGAATGATCTTACTTCTTTTCAAAAATAGTCAATATAAAATATTCTCCTTAAAGTGAACTTGTCGCCGATCAATTGAGTTATTCTGATAAGCGTTGCTAACCTTTATTTCATCTTTATCAAGTGTCAAATGAATATCTATACAGATTATAATAAGAACAAGACATTTTTATAACCACTCTTCAATGACATGACGAAAAAAATTTGAATAATGAAATGAAATATTGTCCGAGATAAATGTTATGTTGATCAATATTTACTAATGTAAGTTAAGCCCGAACTGTTGAATGAATTCTATTTTAAAAAGAAGTTATCGGTGATATTATTCACGGACTTAGCTCACGGGTGTGTGTGTGTGTATGTGTACTGTTGAATAGCGTCACTATGGTTGACAAGAAAATTTCTTTCTTTTTCTTCTTCTTCTCTAATAAGCGCCTTCAGTAGAGTTCGTTAAAAAATGAAGGGAGGAACACACAAGGAGCATTATGAAAAAAAAAACTTTTCTCTCTCTCCTCGTTCTAGCGTCAATAAAAAAAAATTTGAGCAAAATTTGCTTCCTCCGACTACAAGTGAATTGCAAAGAATGCTAAAGACCAAAATTTTCTTTAACTTGAATCGACTAATCAATTCGAATTATTTTTAGATTTAATCCAACGACTTCTTTCGAATCTCAAAATATGAATATGAAGATCTTATTTTCCTAGAGAATTTTTTCAAATGTATCGTGATATTTCATTGAAATTTGTATGTGCTACTTTGTTCAGGTAATCACAATAAATCCTTCATTTATTATTAAATACGTATCATCATGATATGTTTATTAGTTTTAGTATTTTAATTTATTATTTAATCACAATATTTTATAAGCAATCATCTGTAATTACAGCTAATATCTCAATCGATGGAATGGCATCAAGTAAACAATTGATAAATATTTCGAATAGAACTCTAGTCGATTGTGCAAGATATAAATTTAATTCGAATCTCACACATTCATCATTACCAATCTATGATTTCTTTGTATTTCATGATGAATTAGATATTCTCGAGATACGTTTAAATGAAACATATGATTATGTGACATTCTTTTTAATCGCTGAAAGTTCAGTTACGTTTTCTGGAAAAGATAAACCATTCTATCTCAAAGACAATTGGTCACGATTCGTAAAATATCATAATAAAATCCGAAGAATCGAAGTTGAACTCGAACGGAATGTCAAAGCTCAATGGTCGAACGAACATCGAATGCGAAACGAAGGTCTTCGTTTAGCACAAGCAACTATTACTGAGTAAAATCATTCTTAAGATTTTCATATTATTTCTATATTTTTCTTTTAGTAATAAATACATACTTTTAGCATCAGATGCAGACGAGATTCCCAAAGCTCGTTTCATGAATGCCTTATCTCATTGTTCATTACCTTCGCCCTTTCCTTCGTCGGTACTTGTCTGTGATTTTTATTATTATTCATATGAATTTCGTAATAAACCTCATGTTTTTCTTGGCTCGACAGTAATTTTAGTCGATACAAAACAATCGAATTCACCATCGGGTAATACTCTACGTAATGTACGCGGTTCTTATCATCGTATGGACTCATCTTGTTTTCATTGTTCATGGTGTTTCAATGAATTGAAAGAAGTTCGTCTTAAAATGGCTTCATATTCTCATACAGAACATAATGAAGAAAAATTTCGAGCACGTGATCATATTATCGATCGATATCAACATGGCAAAGATCTATTCGATCGTCCTGGTGAAGAATATATTTATATTAGTAATAATACTGAACTACCACGATTAGTTCAATTTCAACCAGAACGTTTTAAGTTTATGACTCAACGAGCACGTTTACCAAACGCTGGTTTCATTGATGCTTGATTTGTCTTTTTTTCTTTCTCGTTCACTCATCTTTTAAGTTATTAAATATCACTATTAAAACAACACGTCTTCCTTAATAACCATTCGAAACCTAAACGGAAGGAAGGAATGATGAGATGAGAAAAAAAACTATGGTTTCTCTCCTTTCATTTGTGTTAAAAGCATTGCATAAAGATAGAGTACTCTATGAAAACGAGTCGCACTCGCAAGTGCTCAGTATTAATTCAACTTTGTTAGATTTAGAAAAGCTTATGTCAATGACTGTTAAGAGCTGTTCTTTGTCAGCAATGTGTTTTTATAAAAGAAACTGAAAACTAATCTTCTGCATTTAATAATTTTACATGACAAACAACATACAACATACAAGTACAAGCGAACCAAGTTCACTTGGAATTGCTTCGAAAACAAATCTAACTTTATGTTATGCTGATTATTTCGAAACATGTTGGTGTAATTCGATTGATTCTAAATTAAAAACATGTTTTTATCTTCTTCGTCATGTTAGTATTCATTCGAATTCATCCTATTTTTGTGTTTATCATCTAATAAAAAATGCCACCGAATGTTACAAATCATCGGCCATATTTTCTTCTCATCAAACTCTTTCAACATTTTATACTTATTGTTCATTAATACTTTTCATTTTCGGTTTAACTGGAAATGGAATTTCGATTGTTATTCTACTGAATACAAAACTTCAACGTTTGTGTATCTATAGAAATTTAACTATTCTCTGCTTTTTGAATATATTTTATTTAATTTCGATATTTATTCGACATAAGAACGCATTTAACGAAGACATTCGTGAGATTTCAATTAAATTCTGTCGTTTACATACGTTTTTCGTTGCTTTTCTTGGTCATCTTTGTTCATGGCAATTGATCTCAACGAGCATTCAACGTGTTCATGCTCTACTCAGTCTACAGTCACACCGAACGACCTCATGGGTATGAATTAAAATTTTTTAATTGAAAAAAAAAAGAAACTCTTTGAACCCTAGACACGAACGTGGTTTATCTTTTTATTTGCTGTTTTTTCTCCTTTGCTCGTGTTCGATGGACAGATATTATTTAATTACGGACTATTTTCACATAAACATATATGTAAAAAGCATCGAAACAACCAATTTCGACTTGCATTAAATTATCCATTTGAAAATCAATTCAATCAAGTTCAAACAATTCCAGTGATTTATCATCTCAATGAAAAAATTCATCATACCAAAAATGATATTTGTTTGACTTGGAATCTAATCGATATATTTCTCTATGCAATAATACCGTTTTTAATTGCATTAATCTGTAGTTTAATAATTATTGTTAAAGTTTGTCAACGACGTCAAACGACTCTTAATCTAGGCGGACGAATTTACTATCAAAATCACGATGTTTTTCAACAATCTCGTCATCATCTTTCAACTCTATTAATCACAACTAATCTCCTGTTTTTTCTTCTAACATCACCATTGAATATCTATTTAATATTTCAATCGATATTCGACTATTTTCAATCGAATATTCTCATCGAATATTTAAGTCTATTACAAAATTCTTATCATTCATTAGCATTTCTCTTCTATTGTGTTATTGGAAATAAATTTCGTAATTGCGCTCAATCAATCTGTCGAACGATTTATTTGAAATGCGTACAATGTAAACCAATGCATTGCTGTTTCGAATATCGTCGTTCGTCAACAAGTGGCAATACAATATCGACAACAAGTCATCCTCGACGATTGACCTATGCTACCTATGATGTTCATCAGAAAACCATCGGTTTAATCTGTAACGACGAACAAATTTAATCGAAACAAAAGAAGAAAATCACGAATTGTTTTTTTTTATTTATTTATTTTTTGAATATCTATTTGATTAAGTACAAAAAGAAGAAAAGAAAAACAAGAATAAATTGTTGTTTGGCATGCAGTTTAAGAAAATATTCGCAAGTTATTCGAATTTTCTTAGTCTCTAGTATGTAATTGACTAAAACAAATGAACGTTGAATGGAAGTATGTTGTTGTTATTGTTGTTTAATTTGAAGATGTTGGAAGAGGAGGTAAGGGTTTAGTCAAATGAGATATTGGATCATAACGAAGTACCATGTCGCGAGCTTCGGGATGAAGACGAAGATATTCTTTTTTCGCATTTTCATACGCTTGAACCATTTCATCATAATGAATTCGTTCACTTTGATTTGACAACGTACATTTTTCATTATTCGTAAAATGTTCATAACCACTGATCGTTTCTCGGCACACATAACAAATAAACAAGCCACATGACGAACACGTCATCTTATTACAACCTTCGACTTTATAAAATCGTTGTGTACAACGTGGACATTTACGAATCATCGCTTCGGTTACATGTTCTTCGATAAATTTACGCATTTCTAATTCTAAACCTTTTTCAACTTCGTCACATCGCAATGGAATATGATTCGGTTCATGACATAATCTAAAGCATATCATTGATATGAAGAGAAAAACAAAGGTCAACGTGACGTTGTCTTACCGGCATGTTTCTTTCATACATTCGGGATTGAGACAACGAAAGACTTTATCATTGGGATTATCGACAATAACAGCATATGGACAGTAAGGACAGCATTCCAAACCTTCGATTTGAGCTTAAGAACGAAAGAGAAAAACATAGAAGTCATGCGAATTGATTTGTTTGTTTGTTTTGTGTTACCTTGACGAATGTTTTCTTCCTGAATTCTTCGATTTAATCGTTTTAAATCTTTTTCCGGTAGAAGTTCGTTGATTAATCTCATTGGATATTCGCCCGGACATGAATTTTCCACACAAATAAAACGACATTTACCTTCTTTGAAGCAAACATCGATATGTGTTCGAACACAATTTCTAAACAAAAATGTTCAAAAAACAAAATGAAATTTTCTGTTTGTTTTGAAGAAACTACCGGCAGTATAAATGCCCGACAGTACACTCAGCCATGTCATCGAGCAGTAGATCTTCTTGACAACAAATATCACATTCGAGCGTTTCGTTGCCTTTCTTCGCTTTTTTCACACGACGTTCGTGTTCTTTCGAGATTTTAGCGAGATATCCTAAAATGACGAATGATTTTCGTTTGAGAACAAATATTTTTGATTCGAATTTACTTCGAATTTTGATTTCGTTTTTAGCAAAGCGAAGTTCATCGTAGAATTCTTCACAAGGCGTGTGTGGAATTGGATAAGCAAATTTATTATTTTTAATAATCCATGCTATCGAAGGCGTACGTCCAACGCCGTCAATCGATAAATCTATTTGAATAAATGATTTTCAAAATAAAAAAAAAAACGAATTGAAATCTCACCAATCATATCCAGCGATCGTTTGATTGTCATTCGTTGTAGGAACGTATTGACACGAATTCGTTGTTGAGCTTCGAGCTTTCGAATCGTTGGCAAGAAATGCCAATTGTGTTCTTCGAGTGTTTTCTCGAGAAATGTCTTGTCCATCGTTGGAAACGCACGTAGAAGATAAGCTTTAGCGTGATTGACGTATAGATCCGATTGTTTACGTTCGACATCGAAAAAGAATTTAACGGGATCGGGATAGGACGAGAGAAACTTCGGTATATCTTCGATGATATCCGAAATCGAACGTTTCAATGACGATGACTTTTGAGAGTCGGTAGAAAAATGTTTTTTGATTCGTTTCGAGTAGCCATTATCGAGAAAATGTGAAACGAGATCGTTCGTCGATGGTAGAGGATTCATCGTTCGAATCGTTCGACGTGCATATTCAAGATCAATATCAGGTATAACAGATTCGATTGCATTGAGAATTTCATCGAGATCGAGTTCGGGAAGGAGAATAACATCGTTTTGAGACGAACTTCTCGATAAAGGCACTGTTGGTAGAGGTGGTGGTGGAGGTGGTGCCATGGTGTGATGCATGGGCATCTTCCATGGCTGATGTGAATTAGGATTTGTCCATGGATAGGGATGTTGTGATGTGGGTGGATAAATTGAATGATTCCATGGAACGATTGGAGCTTGAGGAAACCAGAATGGCTCGAATAGATTAGGCGATGTACCAAGTTGAATGTTTCTCCAATCGGATAGGTCTTTTGTTTGTTGTTGATTGGGAATAATCGATGAGTTATTCGCAGCAGCAGCAGCAGCCGCCGCTGCGACGGCTGTTGTTGTTTGTGGTAATAATGGCTGAAGATTGGCTGGATTTAGATTTTTGATTTCCTCATTAAAATCCAAATAATTCATAATTTTAATCTAAAATTTTTCGAATACAACAAAAAAAAGTACATTCGCAATGTCGATGAGAACAAAAAAAAACAGCGTCGATGTTTGAGAGAATGAATAACGCGTCGAACATGTACAATAACGGAAGAAGAAGAAGAAGAAGAAAAAAAAATATATGTACGTCTGCCCGACCGGTTATCTGCTTGTTACATTTTTCTTCTCGTCAATGTTGACCAGAAAGAAGAAAAACGGTCGATTGTCTCACCTGCTGAGCAGTATTTTTTTTTCTTCTCTTCTTTTCCTATTCGTTCAATAGACAAACCTCGACGAAATGAATATTCGTCGTTTTATCAGTAGTTGAAACCCTCTAGTAGAAAATCATGAGTAGCGAATGATGATGATGATGATGAAAATTGACCATTGTGTTGTTTTTCGTTCTGTTTATAGGGCGAGCAAAAAATGACATGACATGACTGTTTAGTTGTTTATTTACAAGATTGAAAAAAAGAAAACATGTGTTGACAAGAATGAACAAAAAAAAGCAAATGTATATTTTTTTTCAACGAGCCATTTCGATAGTATTTGATAGTTTGTTTAGTGTTGTTGTTTTCTTTGCATATCTAATGTTGACATTGATTGTAGCGACATAGGAATCGTATTTTGAAAGATACAAATAAAAATAAAATTTTCTTCATCAAGAAAAATCGAAGTTTTTCGATTGGAAATCTGCTCTCAACTGATTATTTTTACTTCGACTACGATTGGTTTATTAATCAGCTGTACATAAACACATTTGATTGAGAGTCATTTAGGTACATATTCTTGAATTTCATGCATGTTCAGAACTTCTCAAAAATACTTGTGGAAACCGAATGGTGGTAGCATTGACTGTTTTCAGTCTACTATTCAATCGAAACGATCTTTTATTTTAACTCCATGTTATTATAAACCGGCGAATATTAATTCGAAAAATTATTATGAATTATTGGGTGTTGAGAAAGCAGCAACGCAAAAAGAAATTAAACAAGCTTTTGTAAAATTATCCAAAGAAGTAATAACTTGATTTTGTTTGTGAAATAATGAATTGATTTCGATTTTGAAAAGTATCATCCGGATTCGAACTCATCGGACAAAAGTCTTCATGATAAATTTGTTAAAATCAACGAAGCTTTTACTATTCTCAGTAAACAATCGACACGTGACACTTACGATCAATGTACGACGAAGATTTCTCGATGATTCAATCTAAAGTTCAATTTTATTTTCTAGCATTGAGTCCACTCAATCGTTATCCTCGTCCGTATTCATCAGATATGAATAACACACGTCGAAATCCATATCAACGACCTTACAACGAGCCAAATTGGTATTTCATGTTCACTGAATATTCGATTGAAACTCTTTTTTTTTGTTGTTGTAAAGGAATGCAACGTATAATGATAAAACATTTTACGAAACGTTTCGTCGACGAATGGATCAAGACCGACGGAATTCATATAATTATTCGAATGCAGGTCATTTTCAAGGAACATATTTTGCTCCTGCATCAGTTATTATAGTCATTATTGGTTTCGGAATGTTTATTCACGCACTTCAATGGCGGTAGGATGCGTATTCAAAACGAAATTTTCTGAAGTTAAGTTAAATTATTGTTGATAGTATGATGCAATTTTCTGATCCACAGTTTGCTATCGATCCTCGTACTCGTCACTATCGTGCTTATCGAGAATGGCAACGGCTGAGTGCTCTGAAAGAGGCTGAATCGATGCCTATGCAGCGTCGTCCATCAACAACAAGCGAAGAATAAATATCTCTTCTCCTCCTCCTTCTTCTTCTTCTGTAAAAATCGTCTTTCACAATTTCTATTTTGTTTGAGATTTCGAATAAAACGAACATGATTTAATTATTTTTATTTTTTTAAAGATTTTAAGTGACAAAAGAAAATGAATTATTTCAAGAAAAGTTGTTGTTTTCTCTCTCTTTTTATCTAATAATCAATGCAGCTCGTTTAGCGAATTCATCAGCAAGTAGAATTTGTTTTTTCGCTCGAATTGTATTTCCTCCGATGTCAGGAATTGGCTCTGGATATTCGAGATGATATGCTTGCAGAGCTTGAGTTTTCGACCATCCTTCTTGAATATCTTTCAATTGTGATTTATTGGAACGAGTGTCTATCGATTGTTGAGTCGGTTTTTCGATTGTTTTCTGTGCTTGAGCTGGAAGTTCTTGATAAATAACATCTTTAAATGCATGTTGATAAGTTGTACGAGGCGCAAATGTTGGTTCGACGAGTTTAGCAACAATTTCTTGACCAGGTAGACTGATAACTGTTTTAACTGAACGTGGAATTTGTTTTGGAATGGAAAGAATTGGATCAAATGATCTCGACTGTTGTTTGAATGATTGAGTTCGATTTGCATTGATCGAACTTTGAAATGGCGAATCATAAACTCGAACTGTCGGCCGACGTATGTATCCGTTTGTATGTTCACTGATGGCATTTGTCGAATAAATTTCATCGGTTATCGATGGACGAAGAACTGAACTAACAAGAGGTTGATTCGATGGTGTGGTTGGAAAAAGATTTTCGGTTGTTTCAAGTGGATAACTATTCATACTTCGAACACGATTGAGATTCGAATTGAATCTCGAACTCATCAGCCGTGTCGGATCGGTTCGTGCATGAAGTGCAAGTCGATTTTCTTGAAGAAACTTCGGTGTATTGAAACTTTGACCGTAGATTGTTTTCGTTTGAACGAACTGTTTGTTTCCTTCTTGAGTTCGAGCATTGATTGCGCCACAATCATCTGGACTGGTGAGTTTTTGTAAAAGTTGATTCTGAATAAATCAAAAGAAAAAAAAGAAGTGAACTGATTTTATAATGTTTACTCAAGAAAATTGATTGGTTTTTAATAAAGTACGAGCATGAGAGAAAGAGAGATTTCAATCATTTATAAGTTCTCTTATGGAGAAGAAAAATAATAATAATAATAAAACTAACCCGCATAGTTTGATAATCACCAAGAGCACGAGTTTGAAATAATTTTGATGATGTTTCTTCTGTTGTCAACGGCGAATCTTCAGTTTGATTAGCTAATTCAGGTACAGCTTGAACGAGAGCACTTGGTTCGTAACTTTCCGTATGATATAAACCTGCTCGTTCGTTAACAAAACTTCCTGTTTGATCGTAGAGTGTATTGACATAGTCGTCTCGATATTGAGGTAGAATAGGTCGTGCATGACGTGGGTGTTGAAGATGTCGAAGTTTGACATTGAATAAATCAAGATTTTCTTTCGGACGAATGATTTCTAATTGTTGAAGACGATTTTGTGCGTCGATTTGTTGTTGATTCGTGTAGTGATCACAACGAATTTGACTGATTGTTGTCGATGGACGGTAACGAATTTCTCTGGGAGTTTTTGATTCGAAGTCAATAGTCGATGCTTGTTGTGCTAACAAAAATATGAAAAGAATGAACGTATATTGATGATAGTTTGACAACATACGAATCCATGTTGGTGCTCGATCTGTTGCAAATAAATGCTGAGGAAGATTAACATAATCCGTTCCATTTCTCAATTGATCATCGAGTTTTTCATTTTCACTCATTCGTGTTCTCAAAAAAACAAAAAAAAATCCATAAGGATCAGCCCGTTTTTGTTCTTCAAAAACTCTTTACTCAATCGAATAATTCGCCATAATTTTCTTTCTAAAAATCGGTCAGGTATGCTGCACAACAGTTACGCGAACAACAACAACTGACACACACGATTGCTTGTGTTTGTCGTTGTTAGAATAATAGCAATTTCTTTTTTTCTCTTCTTGTTTCTAATCAACGAGTAAGACAAATAAAAAAACGAGAGAGGGAGAGAGAGAAAAAAACCGTCTTGATCGTATTTCCAATTATTATTCTTTTGCTTTTCCTTTTGCTTTTTTAAAAAAATACATACTTGTCATTTTTTTCCCTCTTTCTCATATAATCACAAGATCATTTAAATAAAAAGATACTTGAAGACGAGAAAATCGTTTTACCTGTGTCAATAAAAACATCTGATTTCAAAACTGAAGTCTCGTGTGTTTTTTTCTCTATTTATTACAACAAACTTTATTTTGATACTTATAAATGAGAAAGAATAAATGAAAGGGAGAGTGAGAAAAACAGATTTACAAACAACATAGAATATGTGCGTGTGTGTGTGTTACTAACTAACTCGATAAAAATATCACAGATAGGAAGTATTAGGAGAATGATGGTGAACGAGCGATTTCTTTCATATAAACAGGATCATCGAGTATTGAGATGTAGGTTTTCTCGGCATCGGCGTCTTCTTCTTTCATTTGTTCGTGTAAGGCAACAAGACGATACCATGTGATCACATCGGGATCGCCGATTTCTAATGAAAGTGAACTTGAATCGATGCCATTGTTGTCTTTTTGTAAAGGATCAGCTGCACGTTTGAGCAACAACATAATGGGTCTGCGAAAGAGCAAAGTTTTAACTTTCGTTTTGATTTTCTATGAAAATCTTACCCTCGACCTTTGTGAGCCAATTGCGTTGCATAATGCAGTGGTGTTTTACCATTTTGATCGGGTAAATTCACTTTTGCATTATTGATTAACAGAAATTCAGCACTCGGAACAGATCTCTAGATTAAATAGATTGTCTTTTCGTTGAACAAAACAATTTCGCTTACACTTAAAATGGCTTGAATTAGCGGTGTGCATCCTTGATCATTTTCGTTAACGAAATTTTTATCAGCTCCAAGAGCGATTGCGTGAAGCATCATTGTGACATTTCTATGTTTAGCTCCATCGTATAAATACAAATTTGCATTCCAATTTTCAGATTGACTTGAATCGCTATCCGTTGTTGACACTCGTCGTCTAGAAAAATAGCCATTGAAATAAATAGTGTCTCATTGAAGTTCAAACAACCTTGTTGGATTGTGTCGAGTGGGTGTTTTGTTTGTTTCATCGTCTGTTTCGTGTGATGCTTTCGTTACAGTCCATCGTTTGATTGTTCGAGCTACCGAACGAGCTGGCAATGAGCGTAAAAACAATTTTTGAACATATTTAGCCTCGATAAAAGCTCGACGAGTGATCCTAGAACAAGTTTTTGTCTTTGAAATATTCGAATCATTCTTCGAAAATCTTACGCATCAGTATCAGCAGTTGGTTTTTGCGTTCCATTATTGATTTCGACTTCGTAGATTTCATTGACAACTGTATTTCCTAATTCTGACATGACTAGTAAAGTTTCGAGATCCCATGTGTCCATATGAAGAGAACGGACTTTTGATAGACTCACACCCAAACCTCTGAAAATTAACAAACAAAATGTTTCTCAGTGAAATACGATATTTTCATTGAACTAACCGATGAGCTCCACCACAATTCAAACAAAGCAATATACCGAGATTAATCGATGCCCATTCAGGATTGTCAGCATCGCAATCACAACATTTCTCATTTCCTGGAAGTGACCGAACATAATCAATCTTTTCTCTAATCCTAAATAATCTTCTCAATTAACAAATCAATTCTCGATAATCTCTCGTCTTTACATGTTCTGTTTCAATTGAAGTTTTTCAGTAACGGATGTATTCAATTGTTCATCATAGATCGATTTTGGCGATGACTAAAATCAAAATTATCTTATCGAACAAATTCTCAATGAAAATTTCTAACCGATGCCGATGTTTCAATTCCTCCATTCGGTATTTTAAACGAATTCGTGATTGCTAATTGAAGAGAATTGATCCATTGATCACAATAATTCTGTGAATCAGCTTGAAGTAAATGCGAACTAGAATAACAACAACAAAACAAAACACGCCGATCAATAATCGAAATGAAATTGAATATCAACTCAACCTATTCGGTGAGATAATCTCGAAAACAAATCGTCGATCAGTATCATTTACAGATCGAATTGTACATAAACGTAAATCAGGCACCATGATTGAGTAAGTTATTTCTTGTTGAGGATTATCATGATGCCGTTTTGTGTAAAGTAATTGACCATTTCGAATGACGAACCAGCGTCTATGAGTTTTAAAAATGAAAAGAATTCGATTTTGTCTTTTTTTTCAATATTTACCTGCTCCAAGTTTTGAATTTATTATGCGAACGTTTAAATAAATATCCTTCTTTACTTAATTCAACACCTGGCATCGACAGATTCGATAGACTTTGTTGAGATGAATTCCTCGTTAGATTATCTTTCGGCTACAAAAAAAACAAGAAATTTAATTCAAAACAAACTAATCATCGAGTTCATTACCAAATTGAGAGTATTTTCAGTTGGAATTTCATCGATATTACACTAAAAATAAATCAGATTCAATTAGTTTCGTCTGTTGTATTAACATTTTATCAAGATTAGTTCCTTATCCCGTCCATCACCCTCAATAAAAAAGAAACGAATCATAACCTGATTATTTATTAACAACGATCTTTTTATCGTCGATTTATACTTATATGAATACAGTCTCCTATCGATTGTTGATTGCATAGATGAAGGTAACTAAAAATATTTGATATTTGAAAATACCAGTTTCATGAGATTTCTCTCTCTCTCTCGTTTTTGCTTTCGAATATTATTACTTACACGTTTTTGATTAATGTCATGAATTTTTTCTAAATTCTTCTGTTTTTGACTATTCTCTTCACGCATTTTTGTTAACTAGAAATATTTCTTGTTCGTATATATATATGTCTTGATTTTTATTTTGATAAGTGTTGTTTACTTGACTTGTTATGGCATTAAAATCTCGTTCGGTATCTACGGATAATAATTCATGTCCTTGATGATAAAATGCTTTGTGAATATTGATATACGAGAGTAACAATTCGACGAAATCGATTTTATGTTGATCGAATAAAATATTGATTTGATATGTATAATCGATAGATGTGTGGTTGAAACAACTACGTGTTGCGATTAATATTTTACTTGCATCTTCGTATACATGTGCTAGAGAAAGAGAATATTCGATTATCTGATTCAGTTAACCCGATATTAAAGATAGATAAACAGTTTCTTCTGTTAGTCAAGGATAACAAATCAAGATGACCTTTGTCAAGGAAAATCTCTCTCTCTCGGTACGTACGTTTTGTTTTAGATGCATCGGCATTTTTTTGTAAAGCTAAACAAAACAAAAAGGCAATTACGACGTGAGAAAATTGAATTCAAGCCTTTTTCCATCGTTTACCAATATCGTAATCAGAACTTAATCTATCGAATAATTTGCCTTGTTCTTTTACTTTACGAATGTCATCTTTCAACATACGACTTAGTGTTCGTAATACACTATTGCTTGTTTGCTCGAATAAACCCTATTTATAATAATTATTTCGAATTAAGATTTTCTTTTTCGTAGCTTACGGAAAAAAGAGTTTGAATTTCACGTAGATAATCACCAAATTTAGCGAGATTTTTATATGTGGACTCATCGGAAGAGAATAATTCACGAACATCATATATACATTTCAGAAATTTCCTATTCAAAACAATGACAAAAAACAGAAATAAGATTCTTTTAGCTTTTTGTTTGTTCGTACTGGAATTCTTGAATAAAAATTTTGCCATTATTTACGACAGAATTGCACGATTTCGACATCTAAATTCATAAAAAATGAAGTGTTGATAAAGATCAATTTTGTTTTATCTAACTTGTTCTAATCGATCTTCTAATAACTCGATACGATTAGTTGCTTGTCGAAGTTGATTCCTACGGGAAAAGACATTTATCGAATAGTCCCGCAAGGCAAAAGACAAACAAAACCTACCGATACGTTGGCGAATCTTTTAAACATTCTTCAAAATCAATTTCATTCATATTATAACTATTGAACTAAAACAAGAAAATGATTGAACTAATCTCTTCATTCATCAATAGAAGAGAAGGAGAAAAAAAAACGCAATTGATGATAGCCAAGGATGGTTCCTGTTACGTCACCGATGAGATGAGATATTTGATATGCCTTTGAGTTGTTAGATTTGTTAATGTTTTGCCGAAAGATACTCGATGGGAAAAAATGATTCGATACAGATGAATAACATGTGTGCGAGATTAATGATCTATTGATACTTACGTGGTTTTATTCGGAAGAGAAAATATATACGTATGTTAGTCTATTGACATAATTAAAAATTAGAAAATCTAGAAATACGAAAAAGAATGATGAGAATTTGTATATTTATTAGATAGATTTATCTTTTTGTTGTTCAGTTACAACTGCTTCCTCCCAAGCACCTCGAATCGATCTATAAAAACAAAATATAACTATTTTCTAGTCTCGCACTTGTCGAAATAAAATTTACATTTTATGCTTTTGTAATGCGACAAACCACATAGGACATAGAAATGTAAGAAAAAGAATTCCTAATGCATAGAGTGTTGTATGTAGAATTGACAGACGACATAGAAGAAGAATACATCCAATTATATGAACGATAGTTAATAGAGAAAATACGTTGAAACTCGATTGCTAAAACAATCAATTCTCAACAAAAATATTTTTGTTTTCGAAATAAAATACTTTAATATATTTTCGTAATTCAGGCCAAAGAGCAAATACGAGAACAGCTGATGTTACAAGTGAGTATGTGTGGAATGAAGTCGATAAACGTGATGCAAGACAAACAGATGCAAATAATGCAACACTAAACGATAATGCCTTTTGCACCCTGAAGCAATCGAAAATAGTTTTTGTTAGTAAACAGATCGATTTTGTTTTACATTGCAGTTTCACAACCATAATCGTAGAAAACCAGATGAGTTATCATCATTAATGTACTCATAGCGTAGATTGTATCGGTACTGATTGTTTTTGTTAGAGTAAATACGACTGGAGATACTAACGAACCGAAAAGAAGAAAAATTGATAAAGTTTTGAAGTTTTCTTTTACTAAAATAGAGAAAAAAAAAGAAAATTATTCAGTGACAATGAAATAAATTTACATAATTTAAAACTAATATGTTGTCGATAAAGAAATAAACCAATAATACCAATTAAAGCATTGAATATCAGAATATTTTTTGGATGAAGATTTTCATTATCCAAATGAATAAAAATAAGAACGAATAAGATAACTCTAATTGAACAAATACATTGAATTCTGGTTTTCCTTTTTTATCGAAACATACAAGCTAACTTGTTGAGTAATCAATCCTGATTCTGCAACAGTTGACCAATAGATCTGTCGATAGGACGCTGAATTTGAACGATTTATTTGACTATTCATTTGATAAATGTGATCGTCGTCGAGTATTCGAAAATCTGTCGATGAAACATCGTACAAAACTTTCGGATACTCATTTTGTTTGATCATATTTCCTTTTGTTGTCTTTTTCTTTAATGAAGAAAAAAAAATGACACGATGAATTCTGATTCATCACGTTAGACGATTGCTCATTTATCATGTCTCTAGATGTCGATAGATATCATCGATTCGTTTTGATTAAAAGCGAACTTGATTTATTTAAAGAGAGAGAGAAAGAAAGAGAAAAAAAAATGAAAACATATTTGCATTCGATTACAAATGTTCTAAATGTCGGTCTTTGCTTTTTTTACGATGTTTGCGTACATGATTGAAATTGTCTCGATTAGTCAATGCGCTTGCTGTTCGAGGTAGATTCGTTTGCTGTTGAAAAACATCGGAGAGTTTAACTCGAGAATGTTTGTGCGATGATGGTGGATGATGATTTTGTTGTTGAGTTAATGCATGATAACGAGATTTAAAAACATGATCAAGTGATTTGTTATACAAATGACGTTTGTTCGAAATTTGACGACGTTTTATAGCTTCGTAATTACTTCCATAGGTTTTCACTGAGCCCGAGACATAATCATTCATTTGACTGATTTCACTATGATCCGTTGTATCTAAATTTCGTTGCATATCATTGACTTTAGCGATATCACTCCATTGTTGAGATGTACAAGCTGAATGTTTCATATAACGACCACCGCCATTATTTGGATAGATCAAACCTGTTGTTGATAGATCAGGTTCAGTTGCTTGTTTATCTTCATCGTCATCAACATCGTAATCAACTTCAGGTAGATATTCATCATCGAAACCTTTTAATTGTTGAAGAACTTTGACTTGTTCGACAGCATCTTCGATGTTATCCGAAGTGAAATCACCTCGTCGATGGCCACGATTGCTCGTTCCATTACTTCGTTGTGTCAATTTCAAATCAGTTGACGCAAGAAGATGTAGCAATGTTCCATAACGATGCCATAACATCGAAACAAATTGAACAAGTAAAATCGTTGCAAAGAAAAGCAAAAAACCGAGACCAAGTGGTTCGAAACGAAGTGGCTCGTTGTGAAGACGTTTGATTGGAATGAAAACATAATCACGAATACGTTCGGAAACAAGTTGAAGAGTGAAGATGATAACTAACCAGAGAGTATTAATCATGAAGAAAATGAAACAACCGTTATTTCGAAGAGCTTTGAGATCTTGAACGACTTTCTTTTGATGATCTTTATCTTCGACTAATGGAAACAGATAACGGTCGATAACTTGCTGGAAGAATTTCGTTTCACGTGGATCGAGCATAGCAACATCGGATTCATTGAGAGATTCATGAAAAATCCATGCAGGATTAATTAATTCATCTCGTTTGAGAACATTGGGTGATTCGCCTGGACGAGTGATTGCAGCGTAGGACGGCATTTGACCATAGATGGTCGTTCGTTGATTATTCAAACCACGATAGACTAATTGTTGTTGAGGATCGATTTGTTGGTAACTTGCTCGATTACTTGGCGTTGCAGCACGAGCTGCTAATTCCAATAGACCGTATTTAGCATCGAGTTCCGAACCGCCTGCAGCTGTAGCAGCGGCAGCAATTGATCCACCTTGTGGATATAAACCTGTTGTTGCTACAGCGTCCATTTCTTCATCGAATTTACTCTGTAAACACACACAGAAAAAGTAAAACTATCGAAATACTATTTTTCTTTTCTTTTACTTTTTCCATTCGTTCGACTGCGCCTAAGATTTGTTTTAACAAAATTCCATTTAAACCCGATCGTTCCAAACCAAGCCATTTTCGTGCATAAGATCTTATTCGTTCATCATATTTCTTCACATTAAAATTAGCAAAGACTTGACTAAGAAACCCAGCTGATTTCTGTTTTGCTTGCGTTAATTCTTGCATTTTAGCTCGTTCAATTTCTTCTTTTGTTTGATTTTTCTTGACTCTTTTCGGTGCTTCTCGGGTTCCCCATGAAACAATATTCAAATTGCAAAGTGAATAGATCAACAAAAATAAATATCCACTTGGAATACATAGGAAGTATAATAGACCCGGTACGATACACCAAAACTCTTGCGGATGCATGCAAGCTGCAATGAAAAATATCGAAAAAAGCAACATTAAGAACACGGCATTTGGCGATGTCCAAGAATCTTCAGCAACTTGAATTGTTGTACCAACAATGACAGCCATCATAATGATGGCATAGATCGCCGAAAGAAAAGCTGCTGCACGTATTTGAAAGTCCGTTGTTGTGTGAAAACAAATGAGAAGATAGAAAAATGCAGGAAAAACTGACATGTACATCGATTGCCAAAGGCTGGTGCCGAAACATGCATTGAATGCGCCGATAATCATGAGAAGTACAGTTGCTGGCCCGAGAACTGTTGATACCATGAGAAAGAGCTGATAGATTATATATAAATACGAGATACTATCGTTGACAATAACAATTCGTTTGTATTCAGCAAGAAAATCAATAATATTAGCAATGGTTGATGGAACCCATCGACGACGTTGATTGAAAAATTCCTACACAACGAACACAAAATCATTCTTTGAATTATCTCGATAAGAATATCTACATGAAATGATTCCGGTGCGTAAGTCAATGCATCCGATGCTGCACAATATTCGACTCGATAACCTTCTTGTAGCAAAAGTGTGCATAACCATCGATCTTCGCCTTGATCGTATTGAACATAATGTCGAGCTTCAGTAGATTTTGTACAATATGTTCGAAGAACATGATCATCCATTAATGCTGAACCACGAAACAAACTGAAACAACCTGGACTACACATCTAGATGAGAGTTTATCGTTTGATTTTAAATATTTGAAATGATGTTAGTAACATACGACGCAGCCGAGAATATGTTCAGCTGCCTTTTGAAGCCAATGACCAATTGCATATTCGAATTTTTGATACCAAACCACCGGACCTTGTTTTGTTTTTTTAAAAATAGAATTTTACGAAAAAATCCTTTTCTTGATAGTAAAGTCTTACCACTTCCAATAGGATGAATACGTCCACATGCTGCTCCGACTTTTTTATTTTTCTTCATTCGATCAACTAACAATCTCACAGCTTCCGGATGAAAATCAACGTCTCCGTCCAATGCTAATAAATACGTATTTTCCATCTGAAAACAAATGAATTCTTCTTCTTCTTCTATAACCTCTCAATTCATTTTCGTAATTACCTGTATTCGTTTTTTATTATCCATATTATTCAATAGATTTCCAAAGCCTTTGAACAGTTTCGATTTATTTTTCGATGAATTCTTTTTCCATTTTTTCTTGTACAATTTCTCGATTATATTCAAATCGCCAAATAAACGATAACCAAGCAGATAGTACATATACATAACTTGACTCCAACGTTTTTTATGTCGAATTTTGGTTTTATCTTTAATATGTGCAATGAGAAAATTTCCACCAGGCAACACCCAAGTCAATCGACCACCGTACGGCGTCGGTGTTTTCAGTGGTGGAGGAATTTTCATTGGACATTGATGAATAGCTCTACACAAACAAAAAAGAAATTGATTTTTACTTTATTTAAAACCAACGGCAACAATATTTTTACGTTGCAGCTCGATCGACAACTCCTAATAATTGCTGAACGAATTTATTTGGTACTTGTTCATTATTATCATCTTCTTCCATAGCGTCATCAAAGAAAATATGACCTTCGTATTCATAATAATCGAGATCTTTTAAATGTAAATAATTTCTTGCTGTTCGTCGTGCACATTGATCACTATCCAATCTGAAAACAAAATTTTCTTTGCGAACAAAACTTCTTTCTCTCTTGCCTCATAATCGATTTCAATAATTGCAACATTTCAGTTTCAGTTTCATGCCACATTGTCGCACAGGAATAGATTTTCGTATGAACATCAGCCGTCAATTTTCTCTCCATCGACAATTCTTCAATACTTTGCTCATCGAATTCCGTTTCGACATTTGTCGTTGTGATTTCATCGAATGAACCTGGCAGAATATCATCGTGATCATTTCGACGACGATTCATCATTAGAGATTGCTCGAGAAGTGTGGCGCAATATCGTGGTGAAACAAATAAACTTTACAGAGAACAAAAAAAAGTTACAAAATTTCTGCTAAATTCTTTTGTTTTACCGTTCAGTAAATGCTAAACGTTGACTTTTACCAAACCAAATATGTCCTCCGATCCACAATTCCGATAACCACCAAAGAAACAAACCACAAATCACTTGCCATTTGAATGATTCTTTCGCATACTCAGCATAACAACTCCAAAAGAGAAAATTCTCAATAAAAACTGTCGATTGCGGAGCTAATGAACACATCAAAAGTAAAATAATCAATGCTAATGGCGTAACTAATGTTATTGGCAATGCAAAACCTATTCTTTGCATACATAATTTACATGCTAAACGTCCCATATAAAAACACAATGCATCGGAAAGAACTTTGAGTATCATCGGAGTTAAATAGATAATCCAGCGATCCTTCGGATTGGGTTTATCTTCTTGAGGATTATTGCCTCCCGCCATGGAATTGAGTGTTTCCTCGTCGTAGACGAAATTATTCGGTAGATCATTGTCCATTTGTCGTTTTAAACGTTTGAACGTATCAGATGAATTCAGGAAGTCTACTGAACGACGTTCTCGATGCGGCATAGCTACAAACATACCCTGCGATGGTTGCTGATCTAAGCCTAATGCAGCCCAAGAATTTTGTCCCATGGAAAGTTTGGTCAATGGATCTTCCAGTTGATCTGTATTCGTATTCTTTGGAAAGATCACTTTCGTATTGAATATGCCATGATGAAATATATAAGCAAATAGAAATGTAATTAAGATTTTCCAACATGTTATTATAATTGATGTTTTCGAACGAGTTGCGAGAATGTTTTCTTTGAGAAGTTTCATGTGAATGATAGTCTTGCCGCCTAATTTGATATCTCGATCGACAAAATTCTCCCACCTACAAAAAAAACGAATTGGATCGATTTTCGACTTTCTGAATCTGCTTTTTTTTACCATGTCAACGAAACGAGTATCAATGCAACAGGTAATTCCCATTCGATATGAAAACCAGCGAGAATTGTTTCGAGATTTTGATCAATTGAACTGATATTATTGATTGATGTTGTTAGAAGAAGATTATCCGAATTCGGCAAAAGATCTGCGGGAATGAATTCATCTTGTCGTCGATGACGATTGAGAAATTGCAGTGGACTTGTTGTAGTTGGCAAGAACAACGACGATATTGTCGTTGGAATTGAATTGATATTTTCAGTTTTGAGAAATTGTGATGCAAGAGCTATGCCAACACATGAACATTGCATAACAAATGCAAAGAAATCCATTAGAAACAGAAGACTTCGTTGAACAATCGATGAGTTCGATTTTGTTAGAAATAATTTTAGAAAGCCCGGAACTAAACAAACAGCATTCATGATTAGTAAACTACGTGCTGCATCAAGTTTCGGCAGAATATGAAAGACAAATATGGCTATACCAAAGCTATGAAGTGTTTCAATAAAAAATACCTAAAAAAAATAAAAATTCATCAATAGAAAAAAAAACGAGACAAGAAATCGAAATCACGTACAACAGTAAAGATTTTCACTGTTGGCCAAGGTTTATTTCCGAATAAACATTTGCCCAAACTATCGAAGAATGTAAATACATACGGTGCACATACGGCAATTAATAACATCCAAACCCAACGTTCTTTATACGGAGTCTTGACAAACAAAAAAAAAATGTTTTGTCATTGAGAAAATCCGATTTCGATTCGACTCACTTCTTGAACTTTAGCAACTGAATTTGTCATTAAGAGTAATGCACCTTTGCTGACAAGTGCTGTTAACAGAACACCAATATTCAAAACAACATATGTAGCGATTTTTAACATGCGCATCGATAAACGATAGCAATGAACTGTTTTTTCGTACGCTTCTTGAACGTTTATTGTTCGAGGTGAATCCCAACAATCCATACTATCACTGAAGCAAAAAAAGTATTCTTGTTTAATTGATTGTGCAAAATGAAATGTTTATATACTCTTCGAATAGTGCCTGTTCATCCTCGTTTTTCGTCGAGCCAAAACCATAGATTGAATTCTCGAATTCATTTGCTTGGCCGGTTTTTCTCGCTTGATTATCTTTAAATTTCTGCCTTTGAAATTGAAGAATTTTCTTAACCATCTGTCGTTTCTGTTGAGACAACATCGATTGATCATTAAAATCTCGACATGAATATCGTGGTTCCGATTTCGATCGTTTCGATTTCGTTTCTTTTTGTTCTCCTTGTCCAGCATTCCAATCTACTCACTCTCAACTAGATTTCTTCTTTCCAAACTATCAAAATAGTTTACCTGTTAAAAACAAATCACCATTTGTTGCTGCGACTTCACTCCCTCGAATTAAATGCTCTGCCGTTGTCAAACTCATTGTCGGTGCTATAGGAACACCTGCTGCAACGAAAGCAACAACTCCGTCGTGGACATTCAATGGATGATCACATATTCCATTGAGATTAACTGAACCTGAACCGGTTCGAACCGATGATGCTTTCGTTTGATGACCTTGTTGTGCTCCAGGATTGAATTCGTCCTGGACGAGAACTCGAACTTCACGTTCGGAAAGACCTTCTAATGATGAACGGAAATCTCCGGGATCGGAAACGATCAATTCAGGATCGATACTCTCGATTTCTTCTTTATCCAATAATTGTAATTTCTAATAAAACAAAAGAAACGAACGAATAATCGAAAATGATAAACAAAAATTACTTTCGCAACTTTCAACATTTCATCATGTTCTTGTTCATTGAATGTTATTGATTCTTTAGCTTTTTTCTTAATATAATGTCCTCGTTTTCCATTATTTTTCTCGGGAATTTGTTTAATATTCTTCACAGAAATCTAAACAATCAATCAATAAATTCGTTTTGTTTATTTTCTTCAATAAAAAAATCTACCTTTGGCAATGAAACCAATTTCTCAATCGTTCGTTTTCCTGTTAGATGTAAATGCGTCATAAAACTATGTCGTTCATTGGCGAAATGTTTAGCTTGTTTTAAAAGATTTCGTCGAACAAGAAATCCTTTGACCATTTTTTGACATTTGATTACATTTGAAATGTATTGTTCATAACGTTGATTAAGAATTTCCAGATGTTTTAATTTCAAAAAAACTTTCGATTTTCCCGTAACAAAATCTTGAATAGTCAGATCTTTTAAAATCTTATCACATGTTATTGCATTTGCTCGTATTGGACTACTTTGCGGATACGAGATAAACTTAAATCTAATGAAAAACAAAACCGAAGAATCATTTCGATGAAAATTATCTTTTTTGTTACAAAATTACCGTTGCAGAAATTCTTCGAATGTGAATCGAACAGGCCAACCTTGATTTCTAATATAAGATATTTCTAGAATTCCATTGTAGCGTAATTGTTCTTGAACTAATTCTTCATCGAATTGATTAGCAACTTTGCCGTGATTAGGTTTAATACATCTAACGAGAGAAAAGAATGTCGAGATTAAATATTTGTTTAACAAGGAGATTTATTCAATAATCGACTTTAGTCAAGTGATATTTGTTTTACATACCGAACAAATGAAGGTTCAGCATCTTTCATTTTATCGAGCAATTCAGCAAGAGAATTCTATTGAGAAAAATATTAAAAAATAGAGACAAGAAACAATTTTCTGTTTTTGAGACTTTAAAATGAAGAGTAACAGTATTTTGACTAAAACGTTCTTTTAGTGTTGTATTAGTTTTATGCGGTCGTCTAAAAAAATATCAAATGTTCGCATTTTTAAAAAGTATTTTGTTTCGTATTTATTTTACAATTCTTGTCGAAGTGATTTCGCTGTTTTTTGACTTAGATTTTCTTTCGATCGTTCGGTATCAAATGATTTTCTTGTTCGTACGTTATTCATTGTACCCGATTTCGATCGATTGATCACGCCCGATGGTGATCTAAAAATTCTCTCTCTCTCACATTGATCAATGAATCACTTTCGTCGAAATCCTACGTTGATGATGCTTGAGTATCTGATGTACCATGTGTTTCATCATTCAATGAAAACAAATAACTAATCAATTCGAAGCCACTTTTCTCCATACATTCAATTAAATTCGCACTTAAATTATCTCGATTTTTCTCCAAGAAACCTCGAGCATCATAAACAACCTAAATCATTCGAACGAAATGCATTTTCAATGGATATTTAATCATTTGAACGATACCTTGCCAGCATAGTGATGTATTCCAAATGCTGTTTCATTGCCACGAGGTTTGATGTATCTCGGATGATTTTTACAATGACTATGAAATTTTTGTACTAGAGACTCGTCATTAGCTTTGGGAAAACGAGATTCTTCATCGAGTAAAGCAAAAATTCCCAATGTCTAATTAAATCAATGAATTGCTTCTTTTTTTTAATTTAAATTGATTTTCTTACGCCCATGAATAGTTCGATAAGATCTTCATTATTTTGAAATTCAACTTTTTCACATGAAACTCCTTCGGTACGATAATCGGATTCTTCTTGAAGAAAGATATGTTCGTTGAAATAATACTGCAAATGTTCATTTGCAACATTGATACATAACTGTTCGAAACTATTCATTTGGAAATTTTCAAAACCTGACATATCCAAAATTGAACATGTAAGATAGATATTTCCATCGGTTGGATTATGTCTTTTGATAAAAATTAATTTAACAAAACGAAAAAAAAGAAAAACTAGGTCCTTTACCGACGATTTGGTTGTAGGAGTGTATTGATCTGTTTGACAATCCATGAAAATAATCGTTCGTACAACGCTTTAGCCAATGCATCTCGGCAATCATTTGCTTGATCGAAATTCTTCAAACTAATTACTCGTTCGCCTAAAATCATCATTCGAATATCTATCCATTCGAAATCAATTTTCATTTCATCTACCTTTCGTCGTACTAAACGTCGAAATCAATGCCATTGTCAGCATTTCCTGATCGAGTGCAAGTAACGTACAAACTAAACACAAACATCTCATTGATCTTCGATTTTAACTCAACGAATGTCTATACTAACCAACTTCCAATGGATATTCGTCATCAATGTAAACTCCATCAGTTTCATCATCATGCGAAAATCTTATATTAGTTAAATGAAGAATAGCTGAGAGAATGGTAAAAACCATGTTGATATCCTATTTCGAACATTTTTTGTCTGATAATGAAAGATTTTTGTTTTTTTTTACTTCATCAGTAAAACCAACTCGACGCATGATTTCTTTTTGACTGCTAAACATTTGCCGACAATGTTTAAAATCTGATCGACTTGGAAATACTTTTCCACCACAAGGATCTTTTAGAATTCTATACAAAAAGCAAACTTCTTTTTTAAGTCTTTCTCTTGTTCTTTTTTTGTTATTACCGATATGTCTCAGGATCATCGAGATAGAAATATTCCAACGCTTCCTTCTCTAAACCCGCGAATAGATAATAAAAAAAGTGAAATGTTCGTTCGCCAGGTCCATGTTGAACAACTCGAGATTTCTCCAATAAATAATCATAAACTTTGGCTAAAATTTGTCTCTCAAATAAATTCATTTCTATTTTCTATTGATTTACCCCCAACAATTCGACCCGTATTCGTAAAATTCAATTGCAAATATTTTCCGAATCGACTCGAATTTTGATTCATACACGTTTGTGCATTGCCAAATGCTTCTAACAATGGCGATGTCTATTGAGAAGAAAAAAGCACAACTTTACTCATCAATATAAGTCGATTATCATGCAAAATGTCAACCTCGATTATCCGATTTTGTAATTCACGATCACCTGCATCGCCTGAACAATGAATTATATGCGAGACCATTAACTTCGTTGATTCAGTTTTGCCTAATTAAATTCGAAATTGTCTTGACAAGAAAGAAAATCATTGAGAATCTACCTGCACCACTTTCGCCTGACACAGCGATACATTGAGCTTTTTTCGATAGACAAAGTTTTCGATAAGCTCGATCAGCAATCCAAAATATATGCGGAGATAGATCATTTCGATATTGAACTGATTTATACAGATCATGTTGCTACAAAAATATAACAAACCTTCGTATTCATATCATCGAAATCAATCAACAAACTTGTTTCTCGTAAATATTTAATTGTTTAAATGGATTAATTGCTATTAAAACATCTCCAATATAAGTCTATTGAAATAGAAAATATGTTTCTTTTTTTTCCTCAATTAAAAATTCGTTTTCTTACATAAATAATTCCTTTTTTATATCTCGCACGTAATTCTCTTAGTAGACTTTCTTCATCGAGAACATTCAATGTTGATAAATCATCGATTTCACCCGAACCAACTTTTAAAACCATTCTCGTGTGTTGTCAATTGATTCCTCAATCCAACCTACTTGTCCTCTTATTGAAATAAATACACACACACGCACACGCAAAAAAAAACTTTTTTTTTGTTCTTTAATCGTTAAACTAAATCCATCAAACGATTGTTGCGTATGATTAACTAGTTGATCGTTCGGACCTTCTTCTCTTTTGTGTACATTGATAATAAGCGATATACGTAAGATTTCAAATAAGGACACATTCATTCATATATTTGATCAAACGATTTCGTTGCATTCTCTCGACAATTGACAAATAAATGTTTGTCGACGAGAGAAGGCAAAAGAAAACGACGAATCGATTAGGAAATCAAATTGATCTTCTTGTCGAAAGTCAAGAATGTTTTATATCAATATAAGCATGAATGTTTGATTTTATTCCACAATAAGAAACGATAGATACCCAAAAAAAAAAGAAATAATAACAAACGAAATAATGAAGAAGAAGAAGTACGATGTACAAAGTGGCTGATGATGATAATGGTGGTGATTGATCGGTATTAAAAAAAGAGAGATGGAGAAGAAATAGAGGAGAGAGAGTGAGAGAGAAAAGAAAAACTCATCATTGGATGTTCGTACTGTCTATCATGTCATTCAATGACTTAGATAATATAAACAGACGATTGATAATATGACAAGTTTGCTTTTGGTGATTTGTTTCTTTTGGATATTAGAATAGTGAACAACGAGACCAGAACGATGTTCCTGGCTTTTTATTTGTTTCAGCTTTTGGTCTGATGCCTGAAGTAACACGATTACCACCCGGTTCAGCGCCCTTCGAAAGAAAACAATCGATATTTAAAACAATTTCAAGACAAAAATCAGATTCCTACAGCTTTCTTATCAATTTTCGCTTTGATATCTTTCGCGAGTGAGAGAAAAGCTTCGTCGACATTCTAAAAAATTCAATCAAATAACAAAACAAAACAAAACATTCATTTCATCATTTACAATATTTCCTTTGGCACTTGTTTCCATGAATTTAATTCCATATTCGGTCGCCAACTAAACAGTTCACATGAATTTCTTGTTTCGTTTTGGAAATTCTACTACATACATGTTCGCCTTTCTCTCGGCTGACTTGTCGTTTATCCTGCATGTCACATTTGTTTCCGATTAACATTCGTTCGACTTCAGCTGATGCATGCTAACAAATCGAAAACAATCAAGAAAATCAATCGAATCAATATCGAATCCTACTTCTTCGATATTTCGAATCCAATTTTTGATATTATCAAAACTTTTTTCACTTGTTATATCATAAACTAACATTATTCCCTGAATAACCAACAGAAACTTTAAAAAGTAAACAATTTTTTTAAAATTAAATACCATTGCTCCACGATAATATGCGGTTGTGATTGTTTTAAATCGTTCCTAAACATACATTTGAATGCCAAAATTCGATAAAATATCTCATCTTACTTGACCAGCTGTATCCCTAGAATAAAATCAAATCGAAATTGATTTCTCAAAACAAAAAGATTCAATTTACCAAATTTGTAATTTGATTTTTCTGCCATCAAGATCGATCGTTCGAATTTTGAAATCAATACCTAACAAAGAAAAAAAAATCGTTTGACTTTCTTCTGCTGCAAAAAACAAACCGATTGTTGATATAAAAGTCGTGCTGAATGCCGAATCACAGAAACGCAGAAGCACACATGTCTAACAAAAAAAAAGAAATAGTTCAATTGATAACAATTCAATCTCATCATCTGTATGTGTACTTTTCCAACACCACTATCACCTAAATTAAACAAAAATCATGCGAATTTTTCGATAAAAACAAAACGAAATCTACCAATCAAAAGTAATTTAAATAAATAATCGTAGGCTTTAGCCATTGTATTTTGATTGAAATCAATAAGAAGAGTTCGAATTCGGTGATTAATAGAGATCCATGTGTTAGTTTGAATAAATCTGAAGAAAACAATAACTCTTGTCTACTGTCTTTATCTTGTGTATCTGTCAATAATGAAAACAAAAGAGTCAGATTAGTTTGATTATACTTTTGTCTTCGAACACAAGTCGATTAATCAATCAAAAACAAGTTTAAAAGAACATGTCGAAATTTTATTATCATGTATTCGATCTCTCTCTCACACATACACGTTCGTTTTCGCGTTTTTTTATTTATATATGGATATTTATGAATCATCAGGCATCATTCAAAAAATATCTATAGAATGATGTTTCAACCAGCAGAAATAAGCGAATAGATTTGTTGAGTGTCAACTAGCGCACTCTACGAACAAAACAATTAGCGATTAATTGATCTGATGATAACGTTGGACATGTGTGAATATTAACGAGAAAAAAAACCGAAACTCAATCGAAATTGTTAAGAATATTCGCATGAATGATTATTAAATGAACTCGTTTCGAGTTACGAATGAATTGAAAAGAAAAAAAAGCAGATATTTTTGATGAAATTTAAATCATTGAGACTTCAATCTCGAGCGTCATCTATACGAAGACACCGGTTTTTACTTCCTCACAGCTGGCTAATCAATAACATTGTTGTTCTTCAGAGTGAAATCTCTCCTTGAGTCAGACGAATGTAAGTTAAATAACGTGGGAGAAGAAGAAAAAATAAAAAGCTTCTTGTTTGGGAAATATTCAGTAGTTAACATTTTGTTTATTAGATACATTTCAACGCAATATTACGATGGAAGATTCACCGAGTTTCATTGATCAACATTCACATCAGGTATTTTGTTGTTGTTATTGTTATTGTTGTTTATTCTCATTTCAATTTGATCTATTGAGAATGATCATTATGCATCGCCCATGTCCTTGCCTCCTCCATCGGCCACACCGAGAAGTGTACAGCCACGAGATGAACTAAGCTATATGAATACACATTCACATGAGAATCGAATGCATCATCGTCCGTCAGTCGCATCGAAGAAAAACATGGTCGATCTCGGGCCACCATCGACTGTGACTTCGTACCATTTGAGTTCCGTCGATCCAACGACACCCTACACGCCACAAACACATGACACATCAGCACGTGTGCAACCAAGTTTACAGTAGAAACATTTGTTTTGTTTTGCTTTTTGCATTTTGACGAATTGATTGACTTCGATAGAAATATTGTTTCAACTGTGAATCTCGGCTGTTCATTAGATTTACGAAAAATTGCTCAACAAGCACGTAATGCCGAATATAATCCCAAACGTTTTGCTGCTGTTATTATGCGTATTCGTAGTCCGCGAACGACAGCGTTGATATTCAGCTCGGGAAAGATGGTTTGTACAGGCGCAAAAAGCGAAGAAGATTCGATTCAAGCAGCACGACGCTACGCACGTGTTATTCAAAAACTTGGCTTCGAAGTACGAGCTCGATCAGAAAGGCAAAAATGAATTCGATATATTATTTTTCAGGCGAAATTTCTTGATTTTAAAATTCAAAATATGGTCGGTAGTGCAGATGTTAATTTCAAAATTCAATTAGAAGCTCTATCGATGAGACACAAGGAATATTGCAGGTATATTCTTATTTTTCATCGATGAATATGTCGATTGTAAGATTTATTGCGATTTTCAGTTATGAACCAGAATTATTTCCTGGTCTGATCTATCGAATTATTAAGCCGAAAATTGTTTTACTCATATTTAATTCTGGTAAAGTTGTACTTACAGGAGCCAAAGAAAGACGTGAAATTGACGAAGCATTTCTCTTAATCCATCCGATTCTCAAAAGTTTCCGTCGAACGAATACATAAGTGTGACATTCAAGTGAACAGTTCTTTTTATTTTGTCTTAAAAAACGCGCGAACTCAAAAGCAAATCTACTGACGGTGATGTTTCTGTTTCTTTGTCATTTTATGTATTCGAACGAGAGTAGAAATTCAACTATGATCGTAGTTCTTTGTTTTTTATTTTCTATTTTTGAACTTCTCTGTAATTGTATGATATAACAGTATACAGGATTTGACTTGTTTTTATTTACAATAAAATAAAGAGAAGCAAACAAAACACACACACACACATATGTGAAAACGCGAACGAACGGTCTGTCAATCAATCAATCAACCGGATTTGACTGTGGAAACGATTGTAAAATCGAATGTCTTTTAAAGTTTAGTAGCATCGTGATTTGTCGAATAGAAAAGAGAGTAATCATCGAGTGATGTTGTCGGTTGATTGGTTTCGTAGATATAATTTGTCGATGGCGCCCAGACATGTCTCGGTTCGAAGAATTGATTCGTTGGCGAATGTTGTTCGTCGTTTTCGGTTAACAATTGTGGCTGAAGTGTTGTTTGAGTAACAGGAGGTGCCGGTGGCGGAGGAGATGACGGCATATAAGCATCGATAAAATGCTGTGGTTGAGAAAGTCGTGATAATGGTTTAGGATTGTCACTAATTGATGTTGTAGAATAATCTTTACTGTTGAGAAAACCTGACGATGTCGATAATGTCGGAGAATAGATCGAGGAAATGCCGAATGATTTAAATGCATCTAAATCAGATACTGTTTGAAGATTTGTTCTGTTTGAATTCAAAAACAACTTACTATTCCAATAGGTTCGTTTGGTTTTCGAAGTGAGAATATAAAGTATAAATATAAAAAATCCAGTTAAACTTGCGAAAATACAAAAAAGTATTTGAAAAACTAATCGAATCGAACCAACGGCAAACAAGCCAAACAGCCAAGTTAAACCCAAAACAATAAAACAGCTCAATGCCATAGAAAATCTCGATAAACGTTGTGATTCAATCGTTCGATTTCGTCGTATTTGTTTACCAGTTTTTCCACACAAAAGTGAATAAGCCACGAATAGAAATATCAAACTATTCACAAATAAATACAAAACAATTGGCAAAATAAACGCAAGATAAAATGGTAAATTCGTTAGCCAACAAATTCGATCTGTTCGTTTTGTATAATTAAATGGATCGATTGAAAGAACAGTAATCACAGGAATCAATGGAACAACTAGAAATCAACAAGATCAATTTGCTTTTTCTTTTTTAGTTCTTTCGAAAACTTTTACGTTGAGCAAATGCTGCTGCTTTTCGAGTAAATGCTGTGATTGTACTCGGAAATACGCGTACGAAGAGAATATATTGAATAATTGCCATGATAAACATCCAACTGAATGATGATAAAATAAAATAATGTAATAAACTTGCAATAATAATGCACAGAATTGGTTTCAGCTGATTTAATGTCAGGAAACAAATGGCAAAGAAGAGAATGTTAACAAAAAGAAGATTAAATGAGAGAAATAAAAGTGATTTTTGGCTGAAATGACGACGTAGTTTTCTTAAATTAAGATAGAAGAAACAAATTCAAAATCGAAATAATTATTTTCAAATGAAATTCATACTTAAAAAGAACAAATGTTAAAATAGTTAAACATAAACCAATCGATGATAATATCAAACCAGTCAATGTAATGACCGATAGGATCTGTTCGATGAATTTCGGTGTTGATTTTTGTTCGACATCCTTTAAATAAACAAATTGGCAAATACAAACAAATCTCTTCGTTAAAATTCATGCAATCAAACCATTAGAATGGCGAAATGTGTTAAATGATTACACACACATGTAACACTCGAATTGGTTAGTTCATCTAAATAGCATCCGTCCGTTGACCATTGATTCGTTCGATTGCCTGTCAGATTCCAAAATGCGCAATAAATCGTTTGATTCGTTTCTTGAAAACGATTTTCGAGAGGAAAATGTATTTTAACTGTTTCGATTGATTCAGGTTTGTCGACTGTCAGAGATATCAGTTGAGTTAACAAACGATAATGTTCATGATCGAATAGACCTGATCTTTCATTGAAAACAGAAAACACTAAACGATTTTGTTTGGCTATTGTTTGACGATCGAGAAGAATGTACGTTGAATTAGCCGATGGTTCAGTTGAATGAAGAGTTGTGATTTCATTGTTTAATGAATCTAGATAATGATTTTTATTGATAGAATGTGAAATCAAGAGCAAACTTATACCAAAAGAAAAGCCAAGAACTGCATTTGGTCGATGATTTGGTTGATTGACAATTGAAATAAGAAGATTGGTTTTGTGAATATATTTTTCCAAATCATTGAAAATTAAATTTTGTGATAAACGTTCGAGTAGTGTTAATAAACCAGCAATACTACTATTGCTATTTGCATTTGACTTCATATCGAATTTCGGATAAATCGATAGAATTCGATCGACAATCGAATAAATACTTTCGTAATTATGATTCGTCTGTGTTATACGATCGATTAAATTGATAACGGATATGATATCTAATGATGATTTGTAATCAATAGTTTCATCATTGAGATAGGATAGAATGTTAGTCACATCAGTTGATGTTGTCATAGGTAACTAAAGATGAAAAAGAGATAATTACAATTCTGACAAATACAATGCGAGATTGTTGGTTTACTTTAGCGACTTGTTCGATTGAGAGATTTCGATAGGGATTTTCGTTGAGTAGCATCTTTTTTGTTTGATTTATTTGTTCGAAACAATCGCTGAAATAAGGTTCGTGTCCCCATGAAGAATTTGAATAACAAGGAAGATAAACATAAGGACGACCTGTATCTGAATACAAAAGAAATCATTCGAATAAGATATTGGTGAATTTTGAAAAACATACATGGACAAGCTTCTAATGAACCCATATTTCCAATTGTTGAATCAACAAAATTATACGTGGATAATGTTGTTTTATTACGAAATTGAAATGTAGCTCTTGGACATCCACCTAAAAGATTTTTCTTGTTCTCAAAAGTCAATGATTTGGCAAAACTTACAAGAGATAAAATGAACAAGATTTAGAATAATCAAAAGATAACTTCCGATTTGTTTCATGTTTAAGTTCATGACCTAAAAACAAAAAGAAAAACATACAGTGAACTGTTGTTCGTTTGGCTTCTCTCTCTCTCTCTCTCTCTTTTCTTTTGTTATATATCCACTAAACAAACGAGGTGAACTGTTTCATTTCTTCTCTCTATCTACACATCTAAATTATTAAAAACCAACAATTTTCTTCTCTTCTCTCTCGCTTTCTCTCTTTCTCGTTCTATGCTTGAATGAGTTCAATCAATAAAATTCTGTTTTCTACTACTCTTTCTCACTTTCCAATCATCACTGTAATTATCTTTAAGAATTAGTTTTTGTGATTGCTATCATTCGAATCTTTTCTTAATAGATTAAAATGCATCAATCATCTGTCTCGAACATCAAATAGAAGATTTCATCAATGAAAGAACAAAGTCAATAACTAAGTCACCTCGGACTTTTCTTCTTCTTCTTGATTAAACTGTCAAATTCGTTTCATACTGCTTCAATAAGTCAATCTAATTCATAAGACGAAGGGAGAAAAAAAAACCGACATATTCTACACCTGTTCATGTTAATTCAACTCTTATGTAAATGTCGATGAATGAACTACGTCGAAATGAAATGAAGCCATTGTATACGAATCGAGTAGGATTTAGAGATAATAATATGTTTGTTTTTAACACAAACAAAACGAAAGAAAATTTATTCATATATGCAACGAGGAAGTTAAAGCGTAGCGCATGTATCGGTTCGTATCTGTTCTATTAATCCATCTTATCGAATGAGATTATCTCATCATTATACTTACAATTGAAGTGTAATCGAAGAGCAATTGTTAGTTTTTGTAGTTCGCTTATCGCAAAAATGTTCAAAAAGAAGTAAAATGAAACTCAATCTGAAATGTGTTCGTTCTCACTCGCCACTCATTTCTTTTTTTCCCTTCTTCTTCTTCTTCTTCGTCTCTCTTGTCAAGTGGCATAATATAAAAGAGAGAAATGTTAATGTATTTCAATCGGTCATTGGGGGTTGGGGGACGGCGATGTGTGTTCACAATGAGCGAAAATTAGTTCAATAAACACTAATGGTCTTAGAACGAATCGAGCACGTATTTCATTCATATGTACACTGGTTATGTAAATGGTCGTACACGCGAAAAAGAAATTCAATGAATAGAAGTGTTGCGGCTAAATGATCTCAATTTTCACGGCATTTTACGAAACTTTTTTCTTTTTGCCCCTTTTTTCTTCTTCTCTCGTGTTCGTATTAGGTCATGAGTTAATTATTCAGCTGATGCCTTGAACATATAACAAAAAAAGAAAAACGACGAAGAAACCACCATCTTCCATCTGACACAATTGCTTTCTTTCGAGAAAAGGTCAATCAATGGTGTGAAATCAAACTTTCCTTTGTGCGAATTAACATAGCTTGTAAACAGTTTGTCTTGAAGATCGTATTCTCGAAATTAACATTCACATTGAGAACAAAGAAGAAAACGATGCGTTTCTTTTTACTAATAGGATAATAAAAAAACAAAATCAAATGACAACAGCTGCATATACAAACGACAAGACTTGATTATGCACAAGTTGAACAGACATCTATCAATATTGAAGCATTCAGCATTGTTTAAATGAATAAATTAATTTCATCAACCTGGTATTTTTCTTTCTTTCTTTGATTACTTAATCTTACTTTTGAGTTAATAATCAAACACTCTTCTGTATGATCAAGTGTCTTTCTTTCTTTTGTAAGTATTCAATATACATTTGACAGTTGAGAGAAGAAAAATGGAATAATTTATTTACGATGTATATTATATATAAGCATTAATGTGTTCACAATTGAATCAATACGATTATAAGTGTTTCTGATGACGTAGAAAGTCAACGTTGTAATGACTGGCACCTGCTGATGGTGTTCGACGAAGGAATTTTCTTAATGGATCGAGAATTTTTGATGTTGAACTAGTGTTTGCTTCTGTTGTCGTTGATGATTGTTGTGTATTGTTAAAATCGAATATTTTAACTAATTCGATGGTATTTCGAGCGAGTGCTGTCGATGATCGTCGTCGTTTCGATGCATCGATCGTTTCAACAAGAATATCCATGCGAAGTTGATCGAGTTTTTTTCTTATTGAATTTAATTCGAATTGAACATAATCGAATTGCATTTCATCATCAACATTCAATCTCGAAATGAATGTATCAAGTTGTACTAGACGTTCACGTATTGTTGTTTGAAATTCATCAAGTGAAACACGTAATTCGTTTATCAAACGGCTCACTTCGGATTGTTTACGCTTTTCAATGTCATTTAAAATCCGTTCCATTTCCTTTGCATCTGATGTATCAAATGTTTCACGCCATTTACGTACATTATCTGAAGCACGTTGTTCGATTGATTGAACTTCTAATTGATTAACTCTCGAACGTAATTGATCGACTTCAGTTCGATAGGATTCAAGATGATCATTATTAGCCTGCGCCATTGAAAATTTCTCTTTTTTTTTAAATTTTTTTCTATTAAACAACGTAATAGTACCCGACGTGACTCTATCAAGTCATGCGTGTAAAACCAAGGACAAGTTAATTGATATTCGACAGACATCTATCATAAAAGTTTTTGAAAGGTTAAACCCGAAGGAAACTTGGGTATTCATTGGATGACGATCGAGACACGAATTTCTGCGACTGACGTTCTTTTTTCGATTCATGATCATGTTTCGAAGATTTTCATCGATTATTCATGTTGTCTATCGACATCAACGGTATTTAACTAATCTAACTTCGCAAAAATTCGTCGAAAAAATCAATCAATCATCGAATGATTCCAATGAATGGCTCTGGGAATATTTACGACATCGTCAATCGTATCAATCACTATCCGAAGAACAAAAACGACAAGTGATTCAACTCGAAGTTCAAACACTACGCGAAAGTGGCGAACGTGTACCCGATGAAATTCCTGAAGAACATTGGCCAGAGATTATTTCGACACCATTGCTAAACAATCGAAAATCGATTTATAATTATCTATTCGTTCGTGAAGTTACTCGACGAAAGCGTGCAGCAGAAAAAGCAGCTGTACAAGAACGTCGGATTCAATCAGCTGTTCGGCACGTTGAATTAGCTGCAGCTGGACTTCCGTTATCGAATTATCCGGGATACAAATCAATGTTTCGTCAGTTAAGTGGTGGTCAAACCGAACGATATTTACGTGATATGAAATTAGTTCAACAAGCTCGTCTCGGAGAAACTCTACTTGTTGATTGTGGTTTCGAAGTTGAACATGCTCGTTCACGATATATAGGCAAACTAGTCGATCAAATGGAGTTCTTCTTTGCAAATATTCATCAATTTCATTCGCCTTCGTTTGTTACTCTTTGTAATTTAGCAATCGATGGTCAAATTCACGGTGAATTCGCTCGACGTTCAAGTCAAAATCGTTGCATATCATGTTTCGAAACAACCGAAGCCAATTATTTAGATTTAGTCGATAGAAAGAATCTAATCTATCTCACACCGCATAGTCCATATGAAATGACCGAATACGATCATAATGCTGTATATATCATCGGTGCTCTCATCGATTCTAGTAAGAAATTCAAATAGAAAATGAATGAAATCCAATGATGTTTTTTTCCTCAGGTATCGGTGGAAAACCTTTGACATTGGCGAAAGCGAAACGAGATAATATCAGACATCAACGATTGCCATTGGAAAGATATCTCAAGTTAGCAAACATTTCTTTTTCTCCTTAAAACGCTTTCCTGTATATTTATTAGATTCGGTAGTAATGCTCATCGAGCATTGTCATTGGATAAAATTTATAATATATTAATGTGTTTGAAACACGGTTTATCATGGAGTGAAGCTTTTCAAGCGGTTCCGTGAGTTAAAAATGATCGAACTGAGAAGGAAAGTTGATTTGAATCATTTTAGAGATCGAAAAGTAACTGAACGTTTCGATCAACCTCGTTTAAAGCGAAAAGAATCGAATCAGTGGGGCAAATGGACCGGCATTCGTGATGAGAAATTCTAGTCGAATCGAATGATTTTGTTAAAATATTTTTGTTAACATTGTTTAATTAAAATAAAGAAAAAAAACCGTTGACAGATAGATTGTTGTTGTTTTTTTTGTTAAATCAAATAAAAACAAATGAGCAGACTGTACAGAAAAAAAAATCTCATTGATATCTCATGTAAATATTCGCCTGAGTGTTTTTTCGATAACGATGAACGATTGGCATTGTTCGAGTCGATTGATCGTTCAATGCTTTGAGACGTAATTCGTACGCTTTGTTTTCTCGATAGATTGGATTGTTAAGATCCGATGATATCGATCGTTGATGTGACGAACTTCGAGCACTTTTGACGGATGATAAACTTGAATTGTCATCGTAACTTGAATGTAGACGTTCGCTACGAAAATCTTGTTCATCAAAACCTGAATCTCGATCGAGATTGAACGGATTTTTATCGATACATTCAGTCGATTGTGAACGTTGAGAGAAATTCGATGATTTTCGTTGTATTGTTGTTTTACAAATGCGTTCTTCTTTAGCCATGGCTTCGACTACATTCGGCAATGTATTCGAACGATTTGCTTGACGTTGTTTTTGAGCAAGATAAAATGCCGTACAAACACCGCCTGATTTGATCTTCATATTCGAAACCATTGGCGATGAAAATAGTTTCTTTTTCGTTTCTAAAACACCTTCACAACTTTCTAAACTATCTTCGTCCATAGTTGTATGATCGTGATTCAATCGTAGAGCATCGCCAATATCGGTGATATCGAAATCATTTTCCGATTCAGCATAAGTCGAATTATCGATATTGTCAATGAAACCTTCGGAATACTGACGTCGTTCATGTTCGATGGATGATGAAGGTGTGTAGGATGAATAATCTTGGTCAGTTGAAGGCGATGATTGTTTTGGAAGAATTCGACCTGTGCCACGAGCACTTTGAATTTTGGATTTTTGATGATGAGCACATGAATGCGATTGTGATGTGAGATCTTCTTCGCTTTTGTATGTTATCTGATTGATACGATGACGACCATCAGCATCACGCGTGATGACAAGTTGAGCATCAGTTAAATCCGTATTATGCGCCGATGACGATTTACTCAATGGGAAATCTTCGGTTTTCATATTTGGTATTTTACTGAATGGTGTTGATTTCGAACTATTCGGTATGGCGAGAATTGGAACATCTTTATGATGATCATGTGTTTCGACTCGACGGTGATGACCTTTGAACAAGACATGAAAATTGTTATTAGTTGAGTGTATCGGCTTTTAATACTAACCACCTGTTCGTCGACATGGATCATGTTTATTTAGATAATTCTCCAGTGTATCCCAACCCCCGCCGACACGAACCATAACATGATAACGGAGGATCTATAGACAAGAATAAATAATTGATGTAGATAGAAAAGAAATCAATGTGATTTACTCGAATGAATATTATAGTTCCGTTTTCTCCGATGCGATATTTGCCTTCGCCTAATCGAATAACAGGAAAACGTTGATCACAACAGCATGTATTCGTCATTTGTACGACCTAGTTAACAACAACAATAAAATTCGATTGAATTTTGAAATAAAAACTCAACAGTTTTGTGTAATTGTGATGATGTTACAGGTGTTTGACATTGATTTTCTCCTTCGCCTAATGTTCGACTAACAAACGGAATATTCTGTTCGTTATTCGATAAGATCGTTGTTGTTAAATCGTTGTATGTTGTACTTTCATTGCTTTCTTCACTGCTTAATCGATGTTTACTATTATTTTGCGTTAATTTCGGTATACGAGAAATTCGTTGTCGTAACCAATTTGCTCCATTCGAATGCGTCAACGAAAATGCATTGTAGGGAGTTTTCGGTGGCGATTCATGTTGTTCATGTCGAACAAATTTCAATAGTTTACTGTATTTATTATGAGTTGGTGATGTCGATGTTGTTTTTTGATTTTCTTCTCGATTTAATCGTCTCAATTCAGTGAACGACATGATTTCAGTTTGTTTATCTCGTTGAATTTCTCGTTCGATTTCATCTTCTAATTTGATTATAATCGGTACACTCACACCGAATTGTGCACCATAACGAGCGATTTCAAGTAGACAAAGAAGAAAGTTCTTTTCATTTTTCCGTAGAATAATATCGTCAGTTTCGAACATGAGCACTTCACGTACGCCAACGATACGACGTGCCCATTTGATAAATTGTGAAACATTATCACGAGCATTGAATGTTTGAGGTCGAGCATCAGCACGATATTTACAATTCTCAAGTACAGATCGTACTGGTTGACGAGCGAGCTTTAATGAATATGCTCGACGTGCAGCATCATTAACATTGTTTGCATGTTGACAAAGGAGAACACCATTTTCTAGAAGAGAAAATAACGATCTAATGATTTCATTTTGTACTTCAATTAGACATAACATGTGTACATTGTCTGAGAAGAATTTATCGACATCGAATAGCTTCCGGTTCTAATCAGTCGACTGTCTAGCGGTCAATGTTTTCCTTTCCTAAGCTTCATTAGTACTTAACCATCCCATCTCTCAAACAAGCGTAAAAAGTGCGAATTTTTTTCTGTTTCTTCTTACCTAAACTTTCGAGAAAATGATCAGCCGTTATCGGCCGCCATTCAGGATACATATTCGAAAGCCAATCAGCTAGATCTTCTTTCATTGCATAGAGATATTCGTCGGTTGTTGAATATGGTTGAACAGATTTCATTCCAAGAAAACGTGACTGAGGATCGATGACTAATCTTTCGCCAGACATTGTCATCTTTGCTGATGGATAATGATATTTTACTAAAATAAATCATAAACATCTGAGAATAAATACATTTTTTTTATTGACTCACAACGCATCTTTGTGCTAGTTCGAACTTTTTTTTTGTCTCTCTAACTGAACAATTTCTATTCTGTTGCTTGATGCGTGAATAAATGCCTAGTACATTCTTCTTTTTTTTTTATAGAACATATTGCACTCTCTCGGTCATTGTCTGTCCTGCTCGCCTCTCCTCTCCTCTCTTCTCTTCTCCGTCTATCATCAGTTGAAAATCTATTTCAGCTGATTTTACATATGAACATCATCAGCATCGTCTATGTATAATAATAACTATGCATTCAAATGAAAGATAGATT
>ERZ778019.1102-NODE-1102-length-40582-cov-11.197991_pt1 | contig 40582 bp, 35 predicted proteins | sample MGYA00375749_ERZ778019 | MGnify/ENA primary metagenome ERZ778019 (study PRJEB29350, sample SAMN05389821) | bioreactor metagenome | isolation source: Ammonium sulfate bioreactor | place: South Africa: University of Cape Town | collected 2014-03-17 ... | reverse complement strand
CATTCATTCACTTCTTTTCTTGTGTAGCAACTGACATACATTCAGTTGCATCACAGTGTATACTCTTGTTTTTCTTTGAATAATAAGGTTGAATTTGTTAATAATAAACCTCGTCATAAAACACGAATTCTTGGTAATATTCGATCTGGTCGATCAACAGAAATCAAAGCACTTTTAATCAATGAGATAAATGAAGCATGGACAAAAATTGTCGGTCAACGATGTCATCTCATCGGTCTTGCTGATATTGATGCTGAAAATGTTGCCGAAGATGGCATTATTTTGCCTGCTGCTGGAAAGGAATATGAATGGCTTGAAAATAATTTGTCAACATTTGAAGAACGTGCTCGACGTGGTGAAGAAACATCACAAGATTTATTGACTGAAATAAATGCATTACAATCGAAATTATAGAGTAGTTTGGACAGTGCGTTTTATCACAGTTTATCATATCTTTTTCTTTTTCTCCTATTAAATAAACTATCTTTAAAAATAAGAAGCACAACTATACTCAGAATGTCTAATACAACAACAACAAAGAAAATTTACGGCGTAGATGCATCTGATCGTAATACACGTTTATTACGTATTCGAATTCTGCATGCAAAAAATTTACAACAACAAGACATTGTGAATGGACTCGGCAATCCCTATGTGAAAGTTTTACTTCAAATACGTGAAAATAGAAATGAAGCAATCGTCGATATAGCACGTACACAAACTGTACTGAAAACAATCAATCCAACATGGAATAAAGATTTTCTTTTTCGAGTATTTTTGAATGAATCTATTGAATTTTGTTTGTTTTGCTCATATGACTTAGGTTGACCCAACTAAACATCGACTTTTATTTGAAATTTATAATCAAAATAATTCGGTAAATTAATATTCAATTTGATATCGTAATTTGCTTGTGTTTTTCGTTGTAAGACAAAAGATGAATTTCTTGGAATGTTCTATATTGAATTAAGTTCAAATACTCCCTATGAATCAGTTGATCATCCAATGGTAACAAATGACTATACTTTATTACAACGAAGGTAATGAATATGTACCATTGATTTTGATATTATAATGAAAACTCTTATCAATAGTACTCTTGAACGTGCTAGCGGAAATGCGACAGTTGGCTTATGTTATATTGAAGTACGACAGTTTTGTTTGCTTCGTTTTTTAGAAGAAAACCTGTCAATTTTAGGATCGAAAGAAAGCTAGCAATCGTACTGATTCAGTCGAATCAACAGAACCATTACCATCTGGATGGGAAGGTATAATCATCAATTTACAAATTCTTTCTTTTTTCCACTTCGTTACTCATTTATCAGAACGAAAAGATCCAACTGGTCGAACATATTATATCAATCATAATACTCGAACAACTACATGGATACGTCCAAATGGACAGAAGTCTAGTACGACTTCAACTTCAACTAATAAACCGACAGATGACTTCGGACCGTTACCACCTGGTTGGAAAATGATGAAAAATCAAAACCATCGAATATATTTTATTGATCAAATCAATCAACGTACAACTTGGGTAAAACGATGAAAATAATTTGAGAAAGAAATGAAACGACGATATTTTATTTAGGTTGATCCCAGAACAGGCAGGCCAAGTCCAGAGCCGGTACTGGTTGCTCAAACATCATTACTAGTATGAATATGCATATACCATTGAACAACAACATATCGTTGCTTTTTCTCTTAAAGGATCAGTGGGAAATGCGAACATTAGCTGATGGTCGAGTTTATTACATTGACCATAGTACGAATAACGTTCATTTTTGTTTCTATTGAAATTATTTGTTTTTAGTTAACAAAAAAACATCTTGGACAGATCCACGTACTCCTGGACCTGTAGAATCTCAAAAAATAATTGTTATTTTCTAAATTCTTGTTCATGTTTTCAGACTGTTCCACGTGATTACGAAGAAAAACATCGTATTTTTCGTCAAAGTCTACCTCGATCACGTGCAAATGCTGCTAAACCAATTGAAATACATATCGATCGAAAAGATGTCCGGGAAACATCATATCGTGCTGTAATGTCTATCAAAGATCCCGAAATATTAAAAATAAGGTTTAATTTATCAAATTGATATTTTCAATGGCTCTTATCATTTCGATTAGTCTCAAGGTTGTTTTCGATGGTGAACAACGTTTAAATAATGATGATTTAGTTCGAGAATGGTTTTTAATTCTCTCAAGAGAAATGTTCAATCCACATCATGATCTATTTGAATATAGTGCAATGTAAATATTCATTCATTCAAATAAATAATGAATTTTCATTTTCTTTAGTAATAATTATATATTACAAATCAATCCTAATTCGGGTTTTATATTGACTGAACATGAGAAATATTTTCGTTTTATTGGACGTATCATAGCCATGGCTATTTATCATAACAAATTGCTTGAAAGTAGAATTTATTTTGTTGCAATTTACTTCACATGTTTTGTTATTCTGTTTCAGCATTTTTTATTCGTCCGTTTTATAAAATGCTTTTATCCAAACCGATCACACTCGCTGATATAGAATCGGTCGATCGGGAATATTATCGATCATTGAAATACATTGCTGACAATGATCCAACAGATTTAGATTTATACTTTGTTATTAGTGAAGAAGAACTTGGTGAAGTATGTTTTTTAACATTTGATTTGATTTTTTCGAATAAGTTTTCAGTTACGCGAGTATGAATTAAAACTGAACGGTCAACAGACTCAAGTTACTGAACAAAATAAAAAACAATATCTTGACTTAGTTATTCACTATCGATTTGCCAAACGTATAACGAAACAGATGGATGCGTTGAAACAAGGTTTTCAAGAAATTTTTCCACTTGACACTTTGAAAATGTTCGATGAACAAGAACTCGAAGTAAGACACATCCACTTCATCGAATATACAGGTAGAGAAAATCGTTTCTAGCGTTTAATCAGTGGTCTTGGCGAAATCAATGTCAATGATTGGAGAACACACACGACGTACAAAGGTGGATATACCTCAGATGATCCGGTAATACAAAACTTTTGGAAGGTTTGTTTATTCTTTATATATTGTCTTGTTAATGTAAAACGAAAAGTCTTTAATCTAAGGCTATTGATTCATTTAATACCAAAGAACGTAAAGATTTATTACAGTTTGTAACTGGTGCGTCTTGTTTACCAGTGAATGGATTTCGTGATTTGTGGTGTTCGTCTGGTCCACAATTGTTTACAATTGAAAAATGGGACGATAAAACAAAATTACCACGTGCACATAAAGAGTTTGTCTTCGTTTCTTTTCAATGACGAATTTGCATTGTTGATTTTTAGTTTCAATTGTATTGAGCTTCCACCATATGACAACTATGAAGATTTACGCCAAAAACTACTTCAAGCTATTGATTAAGATCTTTTTCTTAAATTTCGTAGCTTTTTTGTAATTAATTCTTGTCTATACTAATCCTCGATAATACTAGACTCTTTGAATATTCAACAAGAAGATTAAGATTAACAAAATACGTGAATCCATTTTCTAAGAAAAAAAAGTTATAAAGACAGTCTGATTCTTATTTACGTCGATAGAAAATGGAAGAACCGCCTAAAATACATCATCATTTGTAAAGAAAAAACCATGGATGCTTATATTTATTTCATTCTCGATGCTGTAAAAACTGCTCTGTATAGTCTATCATTATTTCTCGCATTGTTATATTTATGTTTGATTTTATTTATTCCACGTTTTCATACACAAAACAATATGTTCATACTCAATATATTAGTCAATGGAATTCTATCAACTATTTATTTTGCTCTTTATTTCTATGCTGTTGAATTTCGAATGTCACCATCGATATGTACACTTTTTCATTATGCATTTAATACTGCAAGTTTACAAGTGGCATTTGCTTTCATTGCAATTACGATTCATCGATTTTGTGTCATTGTTTATCATACAAAGGCATTTTTTAAAACGAAAAAATGGACAATTCTTTGCATTTCAATACAATGGATCACTCAATCTATTGCATCAGTGCCATTTATTTTTGCACGTCGTCGCGTAGCTATTCTTTTCTAAAAACACACAACAAGAATTTATGTCGATGAGTCTTTTTTGTTTATTATAGAGTTGTACAGGCAATACATTATGGATGGGAATCTATACAGTTGTTACAGCTATAGTAATACCAACAGTGATAATTCTTGGATTTAATATGAGTATATTTATATACACACGAAATTCTGTTCGTCGTGTCGAAAATCATGATATAAATGCTGGAATTAGTCAACAACAACAATTCAGAATTAATCGCCGAGATATTTCGTTGATAAAGCAAATAATTTTCATATTTACCGTGTTCATTATCGGATGGTGTCCTGTCTTTGTCATTAATACAATAACAGCAACTTCACGTGTCGATGATAGAATTCAAATGGTGTGTATTTATTTGAGCGAAATATGTTTAATATGCCTCATGATTAATTTGTTTGTTTTTAATCATGATATATGACAGTATGTCATACATAAAATCCAACGTTGTTTTCCATGTTGCTACATTTATAATTAATAGACAAGATAAGCACATTATAAGTAATTGTTTTTTTTTATCGTCGAGTTCATTATCTCATCTCTCACTTCTCAAATGGATCTGATTGAAATTCTCGATATTATAAGAAATACTCTATATGGTCTAGCATTGTTTTTTGCATTGCTATACGCATGTTTACTTGTATTTATTCGACATTTTCATACACAAAACAATATGTTTATACTCAACATATTAATCAATACGATTACATCCATTGTTTATTTTATTATCTATTTTTATGCTGTTTCATATGAGATGCCTGCATCATTGTGTATTCTTTTTCAATATGCATTTAATATTGCAAGTATGCAAGGACCCTGTGCGTTTGTTGCATTTACTATTCATCGATTTTGTGCCATTGTTTATCATACAAAGGCATTTTTTAAAACAAAACGATGGGTAATCTTGTGCATTTCAATGCAATGGATTTTTGTATTTATTCTTTCGTTAGCATTTGTTTTTACAGCTCCCGATGTATATGTATGTTTTACATGAATAGGACATTTTTTCTTTTTCTAAATATCAATTTTAGGGTTGTACTGGTAATACATTCTGGATGGGAATGTATACAGTAGTTACGTCTATAATACTGCCATTAGTACTCAATATAGGCTTTAATATTTACATATTTATTTATGTTCGAAAATCTGCTCGTCGTATTCAAATTCATAATATTAATATTGAAACAAACAGTGGAAACAGTCAACAACAACAACAACAACAACCAAGAATCAGTCGTCGAGATATCAGTTTGTTAAGACAAATGATTTTCACATTCGCTGTGTTTATTATTGGATGGACTCCTGCACTTGTTGTCAATACAATAACAGCAACCTCATATGTTGATGCCATAACAATGATGGTCAGCGTATATATAAGTGTTATATGCCCGGTATTTTTAATGTTTAATCTCTTTATTTTTAATCGTGATGTACGTGAATATTTATCAAATAAAATTGGTTGTTGTTGTTAATTATACACAAATTAAAATATATTAAAGACTATATAGATCCTTCTTTTTATAATATACTTAAAAAAAATCCAGGTTGCATAATTCATAGACGAAAAATAATCTTTATTTAATTTGAATAGAAAATTGAATTCTATAAATTCTATTTTGATTTCCAAGGAAAATTTGTTCCCTCAGGATCCAAATATAAAAGTTGTTCTTTAGCATTCGTACAAATAATTTCGCCTGTATCACCATCGATTAAAATTAATTTTGGTATTTCATCGACTTGAAATTTTGTCATTAAATCTTCTCGTTTCTTTCGTTCTTTATAATCGAAAGCATACCACGGCATTGTTCGAAAATATTTTTTAAATGAATGGTCATCACGATCCGCACTTATGAAAATAACTTTGACGCGTTTTTCTTTACCAAATTCATCGTAAAGTTCAGTTAATAACGGAGTAAAAGCATGACATGGTGGACACCAATCAGCACTGAAATAAAGAGCAAATATATAGCCACGATATTTTCTATCGTTCAAATCGATTTCCTTATGAGATTTATCATAAACACGTCCATTTAGTAATTTTGCAATTCCAGACATCGGATTCGTATTTTAAAAAAAAACTACAGATTAATGTGCGCTTCGATACAGTAATAAACAAAACGGCTCTTTTTTTTCTACTATAATTATTCACATGATCAATCAGCTGTGACGAAAAAACCACAAAAAAAAGAATATATTTTGCTTGACACTAACAGAGAGAAGAGAAGAGAAGAAAAAAATGTTCGACTATCCACTGATAATATTAGTCTGATAGAGATAATTAACACAAGCTTGGTTAATTGTTGTGTTAAATAATGATAGTGCTCGAATGAGTCCACCACCAGTTGCATCAAACTGACGATTGTTATCTGGCCACCATCCGATACGTACATCACCTAGACCAGTATTGTAACGAGCATTTGTTCGTGTAAGACATACAGGTGGCAATAAATCGAGATAAACACATAAATACCTAGTATTCGTATCGTATGTCACACATAATTGATGAAAGCTACCGTCATGTAATATACTTTGAGTAAGTGCAATATTATTATTATCGTAACTAAGACACATACCATAAATAGTAACATGACTTGCATCCATAATAGCAAGAGCAAAATGTCCATTACATCCGTCCGATTCTGTTTTTTCTTTTGAGCCTATGTCAAATACAATATCATCCCTGTTTGATGAACTGGCACGAACTGATACACAACCACTACGACTAACATCACCATTAATCTGTGTATTGGCGTTAGAATAAGTCCCATAAGTATATTGATCTCCTGAAGGCATCTTCCAAAACGGTACACATGGAGGTCCTAAGCATTATAATCGATGAAAACTAAAAAGAAAAACAATGACTAAAATCATACCAGTTGTCGTGCTTGTAGTAGTAGTAGTTGTAGCTGTAGTTGTTGTAGTTGTTGTAGTTGTTGTTGTGGTAGTTGTGGTTGTAGTAACAGTGGTAGTTGTTGTACTTGTTAGTGTACTTGTATTATACGCTTTTGATGATGCCAACCAGAGTGGAATTGCAATGGCAAGTAATACAAAACCAAATAGGACACCTAAGATTAATCCTTCACAACATAACAATAGATCAAAACCACTTCTTCTATTTAAAAAAATTGCATTTTTTCTATCGATAAATTCACTTATTCATAAATGTTCACTTCTCTGTATCGTATTCTCGTGATTCATCGTCTCGCATCATCATAGTTGACGAGTTTCTAACCGAACTATCATTGTTGATTGTCCAGTCACTGCGTTGAAGATTTCTCGTAGGCATTTTTTTCAAGAAGTCTTTCAAATAATCTACGTCGTTTTTTTTTCTTTATACATTTTATACTAGAATAAGATTGAGAGCTGAGGTGGTGACAATGATATTTCTAGTGCTTCAATTTTCGTCGTCGTCTGCAAAGAAAAGATGTCACAGCACAATCATAAATTTGAATAATCTTATTATTCAAAGAGAAAAAGCTCTGATTATTTTTTATTTTGTGCATAAATAATAACTCGTTTCTTAAGATTTTCAATATAACCATCGATTGATGTATCAATATTCCCGGCTTGTTCAAATTTCGAAGTTACCGTTCCATAATGATAACGACGAAATTGTCCGACAGAAAATGATTCTCGATGAGAAGCAAAAACAGTACCGTATTCTAATGCATGAATATGTTCCCTCATGATTAATGAACTTTAGATTTTGAAGGAAAAAAAATAAGGCGCTCGATTATTTACTCCTATTTTGTTTTCTTTGATGAATTCTATTCTTTTATCTTATATTTTTATTAATCATTTGATCATTTCTATTCTCAGTTGTATTACTTTTGAAGATGAAAATGATGGACAATGTATAACTGGTGATGATTCTACAAAAGAAGATTATATTAAATTAGACTGCAATATTTCGAGTTCAGATCTTCGAATTACATCAGCGGATTGTGAAAAACGTTTTTCAAAGATAGTTTTTCGAGCGAATGATCTTACGAATCTTGATGATCTATTTCTTCATAATCTAGATACAATCAAGCGAATTTTTGGTTACTTCAAAGATGAATTCAAACTTTGTCAAATTGACATTCGATTAAAAGATTTAACGTCAAGCAAAAGTCATATAGATTTATTTATTGATATCGAATGGATAAAAAAATTCATCGAACTAATTCAATCGTGTAATGTTCATCTTGAAATTTATATTGATGATAATAAATGGGATCGATTAAATCTTACAATTAGTACAAATGTAGAAAGTTTTACTCGACCATTAAGCTCTATTATATTCTATTTAATTGATAATGGAAATCAATGTTCAATCAAATTAAATCATGCACTTCAAAAATTGAAAGACTCACCATGTCAAAATTACTATCGAACAAATCGGAACATACCGACATATAGTTCGATGATGAGTGCCACTACAACCAATAGTGTCGATCAAAGCAATCAACGAATGATGATCGCTCTTAAATTTGCTTTTATTCCAATAGTGCTCGTTTTTCTAATTGCTTGTGGTTCATTTCTATTACTATATATATATATCCTATTCTAATTTATTTTCTAGGTGTTGCTATCTATCATATGGTCAACGGAAATTTTCATACAACACCACCAGTACCACTTTATCCAATGTATCACAATCATGTTTATTATTGATATCATCAGAAGATCTTTCTCAATTTCAACATTTATTATCAAACTTTTATAAGCCAGGAACAATATTTGGACCTACAAATGACGGTTGAGCACCTGTAACTTTGATTTTCCATGTTTGTCTATCTAAGACAACGGATACATTATCGATTTTTGTCAAACCTCTATTTGTACACGATGCATCTTCATATTGTGCGGGTGGTAGTTTTTTGATTGGCGATTGGATAACATTAGTACCACCATTCATTGTTGTTGTACAAGCATTTGCAGGCCAAACATTGCCTACTGTATTATTGGCAATAATCGATTGGCTAAGTGTAACTTCGGTATTACATGAACTAAAAGCCGCACCGAATGCACCAGCATAATTGTTCGCTACAGTGAAGCCAGTAAACGTTCCCGAAACAGGATTCGAACAGTAGACAGCAGCACCAAGACCAGTATAAGCTTGATTTTCTAATAGATTCACATTGTTCAATACGACACTTTTCTCATTACTGAAAAAGATACCACCAGAAGCAGTAGCTGAATTATTGACGATCGTCGTACTTTCAATCATTGCTGTACCACCTTGAATATACAATCCACCTGCTAAACCGTTACCATTTGCCGGAATAAAATTACTGTCAATCAATAAATAACTCAAATTATTTTGTTCATCACCATTGTATGAAACACGAAAAAAAGCACCACCAAATTTGTTTCCTTGATTTTTTGTAAATCTTGTTCCACATATCGTATTGATTCGACCACGTCCATCGAAACTAATAGCACCACCATTGCCACCATTGCCTGGATTTCCACCATTACCCGTTGCTTGATTACTTTCAAAATGGCTATTATATATCAATAATCCACTGCCAAGAATACCAATTGCTCCACCATTTGAACATTTATTTTGCATAAAAACACTTCCGACAACCGTCGAATTACCACCACCAATTGTCCAAATAGCACCTCCAGCAGTATCTTGTCCAATCACAGGACCAGTATTATTTTCAAAAATACAATTAATAACAATTGTTGTACCACCATTTTTTTGAAAGATGGCACAACCACCTTCGAGATCTTGACAATAACCATTGATGAATCGAAGTCGTTGAACAGTTAATGTTATATTCGAATATCGAAAATCACCACGATCAAAGTTCAATATTCGAGTTTGTCCTGTACCATCTAATGTCACAAGACCATTTCCATCAATCGTTGTATCCGTAGTTCGTGAAATATTTAGTTGTTTCGTAATTAAAATCGTAGCTGGTTGATTTCCACAATTGAATGTAACAATACCTCCAATCGCAAGTGCTGCTGCTAACGCACTTTCATTGCATGATACAGCTGTACCTGTTCCAACGACAGTCGTTGGTTTTGAAGTACTAACTAGATCAATTGGTGATTTACATACATTCTTTGGCAATGGCCAACCTAAGATGCAACTAGTTCCGAAGAACAACAGAAGTACCAACGAAACTAATAATCTATTTGTACTCATCGAAGAACTAACTATTTCAGTGACAATCAAGTGATTTAAATATCCGAAGAAAAAAAAATCAATTACAAGTGCGGGAGAAGGTATTTACTTTGATCCGATGATAAATAATAAAAAATATATTTTTGTAGGAGATTAACAAAAATGAATTGAAAAACGTAGGAAACTAACTAAAAATTTTTGGAATAAATGAAAAAATCACACATTGATATATATATATATATCAATTAACGCTGTGCATATTGTTTCGATGTAGCTTTTATGCCATCAGGATTTGTAAATGTCATTGTCGCACATTGACATTCGACAATACTTGATTGGCAACAGTCGGCATTTGTTGAACGAGTAGTGGTGCTTGTTGTTGTATTACGAAGACAATTGACTGATCAAATCGATTGAACATATTGTATCATTGTTACCTATGCAGATACTTTTTCTTATATCATAACATTATTGGTGAGATCCACATAATTTGAAATAACTTGTTCGATAATAATAGTCTCAAAAGTAGAAACCATTGCAAATAGTGTGATTATCACTAGCATATGAGCATTTGGTTCCACATGAATAAAATGTTGAACAATTTGTATTATTATCATAAGTATATTGAGAAGAAGTGTAACACGTAAGTTCAAGTAGAAATCACTCAAATGAACTATAGTTTCTAATATCACAAACAAGTTCGCCGTTATTACATACTTTTGTGTTGTTATAACAATATTGAGAATTTGAATAACAAACACCATTTGAGGGTGAGGGTCTTGTGGGCGTTGCAACCGCATTTGCAGGCTGCCACCTCGAGCATCAGCATAATTAATATTCAACTTTTTTTCTTCTTTTCGAAAAGAAACCGCTTCATAAAATGAAATTCTCCTTGATACATTTGATTGTATAACTTCAATTTTATCGTACATAAATATTTTTTAATATTGTTTCTTTTATTTGTCTATCTTTAATTAATGTAACTACCATGAGAACTGTTGCACCAAAAACAATTAAATTCGTGCTAATGAAATAGAATTCTTCGGGTACAGAATGTTTTCGTATAGAATTCCAAAGGACAACAATCGAATACGGTGCACCACCCAAACCAAAAATATTCATAAGCGTCATCATATGTTGCATGATTTTCAAATGTTTTCTTGACGGTCGTGAAATATGTTGACGAACAATTGTTGAATTTGTTTGTATAGTTGGTCCTATTTGACGCATTGATTGATGAACTTGTTTGAGAATCATCATGAAAGCAGTCGATACAACACTTGCTGGAATAACAAAATTGATAACGATAGAATATACTGCAACTGATAAGATACTTATTGATATTGAACATGTTCGATATTCTCGAATTAATTCAAAACCACCTTCAATAAACCATGGCTCAGCCATGAGTAAAAAACTGATGGACCATTTAAAAAGAATTAAAACCATATGTGTACGCCAAGTAAGTAGAAAACGATATGTATAAAAATTCGAAAAAAATAATCGACTAATAGCTTGAATTAAAAATGAATAACTAACAGCAGCAACAATCGCTGTTATCAAATAAGCACGTAGACGACATATTGGTTGATGAAATTCCCAATCATTACGAAGAGTAAAACTACATGAAACAAGAACAATTAAAAAGTAAACTGCTGAAGTAATGCACATATCACATTTAAGTAAATGATGAACTGTATGAAATTTTCGATTTTTAATAATAATAAAAGTTATTAGAATACCAAATATGAAACCGATTACAGAGAGAACAACAGGAATGATTGCATTTATGGTGTAAAAAAGTTCGGAGGGCATAAATATATGTCAAAAAATAGTTGTTCGTGTTCAAGAAATCTAATCTTATATACACGACGTCTCTAATTTTAATTAACAAACATCAAAAACATACGCATACTCATCAAATAGGAATGTTTTATCTTTCCTCGAAAGAAATCTATTCAGAAAATAAACGCGAGCCTTTTTTATTCAAATAAATATAGATATATAAAGAAAAATAAAACTGAAAATATTGCTTGAGGTTTTGTTGCTGTATTACAACGTTCTAAATCTTGACAGCAGCATACTGATATAGTTATTTGTGTGTCTTTATTTTTGTCTATTGTACATGTGTTCATCAACGGACAAGTGAAATTAGGATATTGATCTTGAAGATTATTACCATCACGTTCGGCCGTTACATTTTCTTGATTTTCGATTTTAACTTTCTATAGTTCATATAAGAAAATCAACAACAATTTATTCTTTATATGATGACACATACCCAACAATATCCACTCGTTGAATTGACTGATCGAACACCACGACCATTGATATAAAATTGATCGATACAATAATCTGATCTGTACGTAGAACATCGATAGCACATTAGTGCCGATGTTTCGATTACTTGAAAAACTTTTATTGCAAATTAAAATGCAAAAAAAATGGATTCATTTTAAGAGCAAAAAAAAAATTACCGAGAAGAAAACCGAAAATCCTAACCAGCATGAGTCGTTTTATTTTATGAACTAACTCTTCTTCTTCTTCTTTCTTTTGCTATCAGGCAGGATTTTCCTGTTGATTCTTTTTTTTCGAATGACAGATGGCTTTTAAGCAATCGGTTGAATATTTATTTTTTGTTGGCAAAAAATCGAGAAAAATAAAAATATAAGAATTGGTGTGAGAATTTTCAATGCTGTTGAAAGACCTCCATATATTGATAATAAACTTGTAATTAAATAGAATATATCGAATGTTTGAATATATGAATACGTACAATGCGTAGCTTGACAATGTTCATAATAATTCTCATAGGATTTATTAATAAACCATTGATTAATAAATAAACGATCGAGAATTTGTTCGACTGTTTCATTTATTGGATAAATATCTGTTGTTGAAATAAGTGATCGATTGCCGTTGAATAATATTGTTCGATTTATTGAAAGTAAATAATCATTTAAACATGTTTGATTATAAAAACATTCGAATGTCGATTGTAAGATTGTTTCTAATGGCGAACAACCAATAAATAAACCTGGTAAACCAAATGGATATTGATCTGTTCGAATAGCTGGTTGAAAACATTTTGACGATGTTGCACAAGAACATGAATCGGCATATGAACGAGGATTTGTATAAATCGGTGCGTCCGTATAAGTTTCAAGTACTGTAAATTGCCAATTACTTTCATAGGCTGATATATATGCATTGCCTTGAACTAACGAACGAATTGTATTAAATTGATATGTAAATGTATGAGAAAGAGACGTTTGAAATGATTGAATAAATGAATCGATCTGTTGTTCGAATATATCGAATGATATTAATTCATTTGCAAAGAATTGTCGTGCATAGAATTGAATGAGACTTGTATTGATCGCTGTTTGAGTTAGTTGGCATAGGGTTTGAAGTGTTCGAAATTGTGCTGATGCGAATGCGTGATAATTTCGGTCGTTTTCTTGTTGAAAATCATATAAATAATCGATCCAGATTTGACTTGTGAAATTTGATGAACAGATTTCATGATAGAAAAAATTAATTTCGAGAAAATGTTGATATTCAATCGAAATTTGACTACATGAACAATGCACTGTCGATGGATATTGTCGTTGTAAATCTTCATAATGTTTTTGATTATCTAATTGAATTGTTGTTGATATAGTTATTTGATTGAATGACATATAAAAGATAAGAATTACAAGACAAAATAAAATTAAACATAGATACAGTTTAGTTGTTAATTTTTGTCGATAGACTACTTGATGATTAGTTGATTTTGTTCGAAAAAGATTCAGATTGATGAATTTAGTTTTAGTAAATAGATAAAAACGATGAAATTGTTGATATTTTGAAATATTTTCAACTGGACGTTGTTGTTTTTCTCTACGTATTCGATTGACTATGATTGGTATGAAAATTTTCAAAATAATTGATAAACCTCCAAATATGCCAATAATTTTCGATACAACTTCGAAAATATCAGCATGTTGATTATTAATCGTATATGAACAATAATTCGGTTGACATTGTTGATAATATTTTTCATACGAATAATTTTCATTCCAATTTTCAATAAATAAATTCTCGAATAGATATTCGAATGTTGTATTTGTTGGATAGATTGTTGATGCCGATTGATTTAATGGATGTAAATATGGTACGATTTCTGATATACCTGAAAGATAGTATCTTATTATTTGTATACAGTACGGATCGAAAAAACATTCGATTGTCGATGAAAGAATTGATTCGAGAATGTAACAAGCTACATACAAACCATTGATACGTTCTCGAGCTGTTGGTGATGCATAAATATAGAGTTCTGTTTTGCAATTTGCATCTGTTGCACAAGAACATTGACTGGAATTGATTAAATGTGTTTGAACAAAATATGATTGATTTTGTTCTTGAATATTCATATTAACGTTTGTTAATCGATAGGATATAAATGCATTCGTTGATATAATCGATCGATAGATGTTCACTATCTGTTGAAATGTTTGTTTGGTTGTTGTTTGAAAACGTTGAATATATGATTGAATTTGTTGAGTGAATATATCGCTTGAAATGATTTGTGATGTTATATAATAATTTTTATCGAATTCTGTTAAACTAGTTTCGGTTGTTTGAATTGACAATTGACATAAATATGACAGTGAAGGAAAGAAATTTTGTGCATGTTCAATAAAATCATTCGAAGCATACGTTTCCAATTGATAGAAATTACCATATTGTTTCCATGTATTCGATGCGAATATACTTGAACATATCGAATGATATGTTGGTTGAAAACTAAGAAATTCTTTATATTCAATTGATATTTGTTTACAAGGACATTGAAGATTGTAGAGAGAATATTTTTCATATAATTCTTCGTATTCAATTTGTGTTGGATGATTAATAGTATAGATTTTCGTATGTTTTCTTATGGTTGTATAAATACTAAATATGATTAAAGAAATAACGAGTAGAATTAAATAGATTTTGGTTGATATACGTTCATTGCGTTGTTTATGCTCATTTGTTGAATAACTATCGAATGAATTCAAGTTTTTAATTGTATCGATAGTTTTTTGAATTAATTGATATAAACGAATTTTCCATGGTACAGATTGAACGATCGCTTGTACTTTCTTTCTTCGAACTAATTTAATTACAATTGGAATTAATATTCTCAATGTAATTGTTAAACCTCCGTATAAACTAAGAAGTGTTGTTAAAATATACGCAGAATTATGTCGTTTTTCGATTGAATATTGACAAAATGATGGATGACATTGTTGAAAATATTCTACATAGGATATATTTGTTATCCATTGTTCAATGAATAATTCATTAATTAATATTTCAACAGTTGTTTGAGGCGAATATCGAGATGATTCGTTGAGAATTGTTCTTGAATTTAATGAGATTTTTGAATGATTCATATAAAAAATAATTGCATTCAAACATGTTTCATCAAAAAAACATTCCAATGTTGATTTCATTAGTGATTCAGTTGGCGAACAACTAACGACTATTCCTGGTAGTGTTAGGCTCGCAGCAATAAAATACGTATTTGGTCTAGGTTGTTTTTCGTACCAAACAGATCCAGCAAGTTCATATCGATCTAGATTTGCATATATACCACCGAACAATTGATTGGTTGTATAAGTCGTATTGTAACAGTCAATAGATGTACTCTCATCAGTCCAATTGAAGGTAGCATAGTAAATAGCATCTCGGTCGAGTTTGAGTGTTATACCATCACTGTTTATATATATGACGTTTGATGCATCAATAGCTGAATATAATTCATCATTTAAAGCTAAATTTCGAAAGAGATACATAAGATTTTGAAATGAAACAGTAAGGGATCGTTGAAATGTTTCAATAAACGATTGAATTTGTAGTGTAAATGTTTGATTTGATAGAAGTTCTAATGTGAACATCTGTGTTGAATAAAATTGAATACGATTTTTCTCAATCATTTCTCGAATATGTTGACACAATCCACGAAGCATTTGAAATTCTAATGATACCATTCGACGATAATCAAGTTGATAGTAATAACTTATATTTTCATACGAGAGAAATTCAATCCAATTATCATTTAACAATTGAGATGAACATATTGAATGATAGTTTGGTTGTGTTGAAAGAAAACTTTTATAAGAAATCGAAATATTTTCACATGGACATTGTAATCTATTCGAATAATCTTCGTATAAATCTTCATATTGTTCGAATGTTGGTTCAGATTTTGTTATTATTAATGTTTCCGATGATAATGACGTGTACAAAACAAAAAGAAATAGAATTATGAAGAAAATAACGAGATATACACGTGTTGATAATATTTGATTACGTTTTTCATGTTGATCATTTATATCATCATTGAACAGATTCAAATGAATTAAATCATGTTTAACTCTATGAAAACGATGCATTTGGTCTACTTTTTGTTTGTTTATTGAACAATGTAAATTGTTTCCATTTTGTTAACTAATTTTTAATGAGAAACAAAAAGGAAATTATAATTTAACGCATATCATATTATAATATTGACAATGATGAAGCATGTTCTATTTAGAAATGTTTTTCTCATTATGAATATATTTATTGGTCAATCGATAAGTCCAACATCGCCACAATTTGATTCATATGCAGCAATTGAAACTACGAATACAATTTTGACATTTACTGCTGATGATCTTGATGGCGATGGTAGAATTGATTTAATAGTATCGAATTGGGATTTAGGAACGTTCGATGTTTATTTAAATCGTGAAAATGATTTATTTTCCGAAGTAATTCGTTCGTCAACGATTGAAAACGTAAATTTTATTTATCTCGCTGATTTGAATAAGGATAATGAGCTAGATGCTATTTTTTTATGTGATCAATACAATACTATCAATGTCAAACTTAATTTAGGCAATGAAAGTTTTGGTGAACTGAGAGATTTTCCATCGGGAGCTATACCATCAGCGTTCGATGTAGATGATTTAAATGGAGACGGAAATCTCGATCTTGTTGTTATTAATGGATACAGTTATACGATACGGATATTTCTTGGATTTGGAAATGGAAGTTTTCTCGCACAAGTACTTCCAACTTTTTTTCAAGGTTTAAATTCAGTAAAGATCGCTGATTTTAATCGCGATAGTATCTTAGATTTCGTTGCATCATATTTCGAAAAAATTATTATCTATTTTGGTTATGGTAATGGATCGTTTCAAGATGGAATATCATATCCAATTTCGCACTATCCATTCGTTATTGAACTCGGTGATTTTAATGAGGATACATATATTGATATTGTTGTAACAGATAATCAGGAATATATAATAACTATTTTATTTAATGATGGTTACGGTAATTTTCCATCAACAATACAATATCCTACTTCGTATAATCCCGGTACAATCGGTGTTGCTGATTTTAATTGTGATAATCATTTGGATATTGTGATTGGTGATCGCAGTAGACCTCTTTTAAAAATATATTCAGGAGATGGAAATGGTTCGTTCGAAATAACAACATTAAACATTGATTTTTATGTATATCATCTTATAGTCAAAGATTTTAATAATGATAATCGAATGGATATAGCTGTAGGTGCAAACTATGATAGTTTTATTCAAATCTTTATTAACACATGTCATTTTATATGAGTTGTTTGATGGTTAATCAAATAAATTGTCATTATCGTTGTATTTTTAGCATCTTGTGAACATGACCTCTGAACGAATGTGATTGCACATAAGTAAGAATCGGGCGATTTTCTTTGAACTAAAACGTCGATGATTCACTTTACGAGATGTATAGAAATATCGATCTATTGCTGTCAAACATATTGAATATGTTGAAATCTCAAAATAAAACCATCGATAATATAATTCATTAGTCTACACCAAGGCAACCAATATTCAGTACCATTGCTTCCATAAGTTAATTTAACTATAGTCGGTAGAAAATAAACTAGTAGACTTCAGCAAATTGTGACATTGTAGCATTTTTTTCTAATGATGAAAGAACTTTTTTCTTATTATTATCTCGCTTTGATTATCGCGATGAAAAGAATATTTTATTGTCGAATAGAAATTTCAATACCATCTCGAGTCTTATTATCATATTCAAGAGTCGACTCGTGAAAAGTCGATGTATAATGTGGATTATTTCGAACATATTGTGCATAATCAGGTGCACCTGGGAAAATAATATTATCAGCAACAATCATTGTACCATGTTTGATCAAACCACTATTTTCTAGTAATTTAAAATCGGGCAAATAAGCTTCTTTATGATGATCGATGAAGATGAAATCAAACGAATCAATATTAAACTGTTGACTTAAACGAGGAATAACTTGATTCGTTTGACCTAAAACAATATGAATGCGATTGGCAACACCAGCATGTTCATGAATACGACGTGCTGTTTCTGCTGATTCAGCATTTATTTCAATTGTTATAATTCGAACATCATCGGGTAGTTGAGAAGCCATACGCAATGAACTATAGCCAAGAAAAGTGCCTAGTTCAAGGACTGTTTTTGGTCGTCGTGTTTGTAAAGCTGTATCAAGAATTTTGCCTTTGACATCACCAATATTCATAAGTGCTTGTTTAGTCCAACCATATTTATCAATAGCATTAATCACACTTTGAATATCACCGGCACGACTATGTTTAAGAACATAATTTAGCAATGTTTGACGAAAATCAGTCGACATTATCTTGTAAAATAATATAATATCTTGAAATTCTCTCTATATAAATACGTGTATACCTTTATCAAAACGAAATCTTTTTAATCATAGCTGCGTCATGTTTTCAAGTGAGTCATATACTATACGAAATGAAATGAAAAGTTCTTCTGTCATTTTCTATTGGATTACGTACATAATAACGACATTTTGTGGAATCTTGAGAATATATTGGAACATAAAAAGATTCATAATTACAAATATATACTATTGAAAACATGTTTAAAACAAGGCATCCGTTGTTTAAATTTGTGTTTCATTGGAAAGTTATTCGTATTTTTAGTGTCTTTATTGACATTGACTCTGAACGATGGTGATTGAATATAATAAATATAAAAACTACTTCATTGAAAAGTAGTCTAGATGACGTAGATAATGGCTAAGGAAACATTTTCCACTGTAGAGTGTCTCTTTTGTTAGCATCTTCAAAACAAAAACTATCTGTATTTGATATATCATAATCGTGCATGAATTCTGTTCACTTATTTCTATGACATCTACTTCTTTACCGCCATCTAGGTGTTACTTCAGTATTACCTAGTATGATTTGTATAGATAATTATTCTGGCATGTTGAATAATTTCAAGATCATTTGATGAACATTTTTTTATTAAAAAATTTACCGAATCGAATGACAAGAGATATTGCGTTTGGTTTGGTCACAGTCATCCAATGCTGCTCATTCGTCGGATATGTTTCATATTGAGGACGAGAAGAGAATAAGAGAGTAAAGTAAACAAAACGATTCATATTTTTATCTTGTTAATAACGTTTAGAACTTAACATTCGATCGTCTCATAACCTTGAAGTGTCGAGAGATATCTGCTTCAGTTAACATCTACTCAAAAATACCTGATTATGTACTTTTTATTCGAGTACTTTGACCTGTTATGTCCTCTTTTTATTTTTCTACAGTTCATGAGTATATCGATACAATGATAACGATTTATATCATATTCACTATATTTCTATCGTTGATTCATCACCTCTCGGGTTTAAATGTATTATTTATTAGTATTGGCAGAGCTGGCCATGTAATACCATTGTTTGAATTAGCTAAAGCAATGCACAATCATAATGTTACATTTCTTACACAACGTTTAGCTACTAATTATATTAATTTTGATTTACATTCGCTTCCATCTACGTTCCGCATCATCTATGCCAACGATTCATTCGATGGGCTACTAGCAGAAAAACAATTGGAAGATGATCTTAATAGGGAATTGTCTAGTCAGTCGTCCGAGGCACGTTCACGTATTTTAGTATTAATGGGTCAAACTCTTACAGGCATATTAAATAAATCAATACATACTCTTACAGAAGAGCGATTCGATGTCATTGTCGTTAGTATGTTCGCTATAGCTGGAAAAACTTTTACACTCTTATGTGAAAAGGCACAGACTCCATGTGTAGCTATAAATCCTGCACCTTTTATGGAATCTCTTGATTTTAATTTGCCTAATACATTTTCACTATTACATCGAACGGACATGTACAATATCAAACATCGTTTATACAATGCTATTTTTAATATACGTTTGATTATTGGATTTATTTATCGATTACCTGTGCTCAGTAAAATGATAGAATTCTTTCCAAATGTACCGGGACCATTTCAAGATAGTTTTACAGTTAAAAATATTTTGAATTCACAACCAAAATATTTAGAACTCATTTGTATACCACCAACATTTTATATTCCAACATATCCAAATCATTATAAGAAATACTTAGGTGTATTCATAGACGAAACAACGATGTTTCTCGAAAATAATGAACTTAAAAATTGGATTCAATCAAAAGTTGAAAATTCAGTTATTTACGCAACTTTTGGCAGTACTTCTATAATACCGTCGTATAGAATGCGAAATTTAATCATCGGTTTAGCAATGTTCTTATCACAGGAGCCGGACAGTTCAGTGATATTAACTTTTCGTCGTGATAATTTAGCTACCTTTCAAGCAGTTTTAAAAACATTAGACAATAGAGAATTTATTGGTATTTTGAATAATGCAGAACGAGTTCGAATAGAAGGTGGATTTGTCGAACAAAAATGGATTCTAAGTCAGAAATCAATCAAGTTATTTATATCACATTGCGGAATGAATTCTGTTATGGAAGCACTCTATCTTAAAAAACCGATACTATGTATGCCATTTAGTGCAGATCAATTTAATAATGCTATTATTATTGATGACAAAAATCTTGGACTCTCATTATTTACTACGATGCCTCTATCGAAATTATTAATATCACCCTACAGTTATACTGAGTACACCTTTACTGCTGCAACAGTAGAACAAAAACTATTGAATTTATGGACAAATAAGACATTTGAAGATGAAGTTCGAAAAATGTCATTAGAAATGAAACATAGTGGTGGCATACGACGAGCGATTGAAGAAATTGAATTCTATGTAGAACTCAATGGTGATTTAGATCGATATGCACCATTTCACACGACATTACCATTTTATCAACGATATCTGCTCGATTTAATATTTATCCTTGTCGTTCTACCGAGCATGATTTTTATTTATTTGATAAACATCTGTCGTCGAAAACAAAGAAAAATCAAAGCAGATTAGTTAATTGTTTGTTAAATAAAAATCACATGAATTTTGTCGAAATATTCGAAGACTAAGGAAAACAATTACATTCAAACTGTTACCTATTAAGCCAGCAATGGCAAGTATTAAAAAAATACTTTTCTGTACTGAGTCATTGCTTTTTGGAATGCTTGTTTGTAAGTTGATGATGGTAAAACGAATAGAATAAATGTTAATGATGACGGAATCAATGATATATAATATCCAAGAAGAAAAAACCAAAAATCATTCATTGATTTCATACAACTTGTTGTAAATGAAGTAATTAAACGTGGAATACCAAGAATAGTTAGAACACATGGACCAATCAAAAGATTTCGATGTTGTTGTATTTGTTTGAAGAGGATTTTCCTTCTTTGATTTGTTTGTTGTCGCTTATCTAAAGCAATTTGTGTTCGAGTTTTAACTACAATGATAATAATAGCTGAAATTAAATTAATCAAAAATGGACAAATAAAATGAATTATATGTATAATCATATTATATATTCGTAGAAAATCTGTTGAATAATTAACAGTACACCAGTATCTTTGTTCTTCATAATCATTTTCTTTGAATAATTCTCGATATAATGGATCATGAATATTTGTTACAATTGTCACTACAATTGAAATACAAATAACCCATTTGGCGATAAATTTTGCTTGTGTTTTTTTAAATTGAAAACCTTGAATTGTAATCGTTGCTCTTTCAATTGAGACGAATGCTGTCAACCATTGTTCAATGATAAAACTTGATTTCAAAAGAAAATCACTTGGATAACATTGAACGATTAAAAATGAATAATTCGTTATTAATCCAATTTGTGAAAGTAAAACAATAAGATATTTAAATAGAAAGAAAAACATAATCAATATAGTAATCATCGATGAACATAATAAATAAATTCCACAACCAGATTCACGTGTACTTGCGTTTTTAAATGTTATCAATGATAAAGTTCCATTGATAAGACCTAAGATAACAATAATAATCGTAATAACTAAACTAATTATAACTGTAGACGGTTGATTTGTTAGATTAACATTGGGTAGAATACGAAAAGCGAGAATTGCATCAAGTGATAAACTATAAACATGTGTATTTAATTCACAAAATGATCCATAAAAACAAGATTCACATTGACAAAGAGTAATTCTTGAACAAATGCTATTCTCTTGATAACATTTTCCACCATTCTGACAAAGATTTCGTTGTGGACAAATTGATTGTTGTTCATGATCGAATTCAAAACAATTAGCTACTCGATTCTGATTGATTTGTTGGCACAAACATAAATGCATGTCATCATAAAAACAAGATAGTTCAATAGATTCTTGACATGGTAAATGATAGTATTTAACTCGTTGAAAAATATGAAGTTTCGTAAAACTTTCATTAAATAAATGATTGATTGACAAACATTGATGTGATGGTTGAACATGAGTTGTAATTATTGATGATTCAATGTAGATCTTTTGCATTAGAGTAAGAAAATATTTTTTGTTAATTTCAAGAAAAACAAGATGAAATGGAAGTGACCAACGAATAATAAACGATCGTTGACTAACGAAAAGTTTTTTAAATGTTGTTGTTCGTTTGGGTGGATTCATATTTTGTACTGTAATAAAATGAATTAATATTGTTGATGTTAAATCAATATTTTTATCAAATGAAACAATTATTTTTGATGCACTCAATTGACATTGTTCACCACTGTTCATATCCTTACACATACATTTCCATTTGAAATTGCCATTTAATGGAATACATTGGCCACGATTTGAACATGTTTGATTTGCACATATTTGATTTTCAATCAAACATTTAGCACCCATTCGATGCAACGGACAAATACATAATGATCAATTATTAACAAAACGACCGAGACATAAAGCACCTGATGAACATTCACAATTATATGGAATCGAACATGATTCTCCAAACCAACCGTGTTGACATTGACAAAAACTTTCATTTCCAATTTGAATACATTCACCATGTTGGCAATATCGATGATGACAATATTGAATTGTGTCATATTTCGACGGTATTTCTAATAGATAAACAAGACGATGAACAGGTAGAAAAGGATAATTTATTAATTTAATAAAACTTGTTCGATATTCTAAATCAATTTGTTGATAAATATCAATATGAATTGCATATTGTTTTTGAATATCTTTTGGTCTTGTTGAATATAATAAATAGATATGGAACTTTTTTCGACAATATTCTGATGATAAATAAATAAATTGTTCATTTGAATGAATCAATCGTTCGTTAGAAGTCGTATCAATCAATGAAACACTAATAATAAATGGTGTATAAGCCGAATCCGCTAAAGCAACAAATTGTAATGTCAAACTAACACGTTGATTTTGATATTGACAAGTTTGACCATAATAACTTGGAGGACAAAGACAAACATTGGTAGTGATATTTTTCGTTTTATCTAAATAAACATCTACGTCTAAACCACGATGGCAACGTTGTTGATAAGATTGTTTTGTTTCTTGTGTGATTTTATTTTGTACATATATCTTCTGTATTTGTGTATCTGGTAAACTAACTTGTCGATCAAGTATAAAATAGGCTGTAGTATCTAATTTTTTATGTGAGTATTGTTCACAGAAAAATTTGGTTACATTCGAACAGTCGATTGAATTGTAATTGTCAATTGTACGAACAGATCTTTTTGATGGAATTCTTGAAAATTCTTTACATCCTTCAGCATACATTGTGCTTATACTTTGAGTATTACGACCGCAAATAAAATCACTAGGAGCACAGATACCTTCATCGTTACTGTCACAAAACACTGTATATCGATATCTGAATAATGACTGTTTTCGGCATTTATCAGCTTCATCTATAGCACCAAGACAATCAATAATACCATCATTTGTTTTTTCGATAGGCAAACATATTAATTGATTTGTTTGACGTGAAACACATATATATTGATTGTGTGAACAATTGATTAATCTTGGTAATAATTCACAATTAATTTCATCTGAACCATCATCAAGATGCCAATATCCATCACATCGATTATATATATGAATTATTGGCCAGTTTTCACAATTTGTTTCATCACTAACTAATAAATTTCCGATATATACCCGTTGATAGTCGAATTCACCATCGCAGATACTTTGAAATAAAGTTTTCTCCTTAGATTCAATCAAATTATATGGATGAGATTTTATTTTTTTTACATAAGTTTCATTTAAAACGAATTCATTCTCATCATCACCATATAGACAATCTTGAAATGAATCTTTTAATCGATGCTTTGAAATCAATGTTGTCGTATTTTGACATTGATATATCATTGAACTATCATTTATTTTCAATTGATTATCGAATATAATTGAATTTAATAATACTTTTTTTCGTAAAGCATAAATATATACTGCTAATAAATCCTGATCGTATACATCAGAACCTCGAAGAATACCTTTCAAAAATAAACAACTTTGATTATTTAAGAGAATTCTTTCGATATCTGAATTTTCTAATATATGAATTTGTTGTTCATCATAACAGATATATTTAACTATTGGTAATCGAGAATATGGATCTCGAAAATCATTTTTATCGAATACTAAATATGCATTACCAGAATAAATCGGAACAGATGGCATATAAATATAATTTGGACAATTTTCACGGAATATATTTTCATAGAAATTATTTAAACGAAAGAATCTGCAAATTGCACTATTCGTCAATGGTATATCGAGAAGACATTCCAATGCTGTCCAACATTCATCAGATAATAATTTAGGTTTCATTGAGAAAATGGCTTTCGATAGAAGATGTAGCCGTTGAGAAATACATGAGCTTTCAACAAAATAGGTATTCCAATAGGAACCAATAATATGTCTTCTACAGGAAATATCTTCATAAGCAAATGTTGGTTCTACAATAGGTGAAATAGGTGATAGTCTAGAATCTCTAATGGAATCATCTTCATCTGACGTATCAATACAATCGAAACTGATTTCATATTGTTTTTCTTTGTAAGATTCGATGGGTATACATGGTCCATCACGACATCGATATTCATTGGATTCACATAAATGAAATAGAAAACAATTTTCTTCATCTAAACCACCATCGAAACAATCTATTTTTCCATCACAAATTTCTGTCCAATCAAGACACGCTGGACTTGGTCCTCGATTGCATTGTAAATGTTTATAACATGTTAATAAACTTGGATCATATAAATTCAATTGATAATAACTTTCAATCATTTCATCAACAAATGAATACGATGTATCATAGGCTTTGAGAAAATATTGACATTTCGAACCAAAATATGGTAATGTGCAATTATAAAATGTTGTATTCTCGAATGATAATATTAATTGATTTAAATAAATTTGATAGTCTTCGATAAGATCCATTGGTGCAGACCAATCGTACAATTGTTTGGTGTTGATTTTGTCTTTTGCTAATTGAGCAAATGTCAAAACTTGATCAATAGGATTTATTTGAATTTGAAATTTGGATGGCCATTCACTCATACAGTAAGCTAGAGTCAAACTTTCATCGTATTCGTCCGGAAAATGGGCGGGAATATAAAGACAATCATGTAAATGATCTCCACCATTTGTTAACCATTTAGTTAAATGAAGATTTAAGTGAATTTTACAATTAACTAAATGTAAGAATATGATACTTATGACAAACTTTTGCGATATCATTTTTGATTTGACAATTATTTTATTAATCGAGTGAAAAAAGAGATTTTTTTTTATCATTATTCAAATAGGAAATTCGTCACAGAAAGTAACGATAACGATAAGCAAATGCATGATAATTATTTTTCAAATAGATTACTGCACATTTGTTACTAAATTTTTACCAATTCACTTGATACATAACATTTAGAATTGTTATTTTTATAATTCAATGCTTTTGACAAGCAATTATTTTTTTCGCCGAATATTTCATGAATAGAACGAGAGAAAAAAATTACCATTTTTATAATAGTACATTCGACATGCAAAAAATATATATAGCTATTCGATTTTTTTCATTGAATAAAATCATGGGTCACATTAAATCAAAACTCGCAGAACACACATCAAATAAGGTATCGACATCGGACAAAGCTTCTCGTGGAGAACGACGTAACATAAAAACGATAGAAAACGCGCTTCTCATCTGGTTAGACGCTAACATCAATGTTGACGATGTTGATTGCCAAAATACGATTATGGATTTACAACAAGTGATACATACAGTGAAAACATTTATGAATAGTGACGATTGTATTCAATTCTTGGAAAATGTTCGAGATAAAGAAATATTTATGATTACTTCTGGATCACTTGGCAAAGTTATTATGCCTCGTGTACATCATATGTCTCAAGTGGATTCGATTTTTATTTTCTGTCGTAACAAACAATATCATGAAACGTGGGCCAACAATTGGCGTAAAGTAATAGGTGTATATACAGATATTCAATCAGTTTGTGATGCTCTTCAACAATTCGCAATAGATTGTGAACCGAATCCAATCAGTTTTGGTCTTGTCACACCTTGTGATAACGTATCGAATGATTTAAATCGACTAGATCCAATGTTTATGTATACACAGATTATTAAAGAAATACTTTTGTCAATTAATTTCGAAAGTAAACATCTTGAAGACTTTGCACGATATTGTCGAGATACACCCGAAGTGACTGGTAACAATCAATTGGGAAAAGTCAATTCATTTCAACAAGATTATCGAAAAAAATCAGCTATTTGGTGGTATACATTGGAATCATTTTTATATCATATGCTTAATAAAGCATTACGACAATCAGACATTGATATTATTATCAGAATTGGTTTCTTTATTCATGATCTTCATCGAGAAATTGAAAATTTACATCGAGTACAGTTTACTAGTGCAAATAATAAAAGAAAACAATTTATAGTTTATCGTGGACAAGGAATGTGCAAAGAAGAATTGGACCGAATCTCAAAAAATATGAATGGTTTACTATCTTTCACACATTTTCTATCAACAAGTAAAAATGAAAAAATTGCAATGAAATTTGCTAAACGTTCTCTAAAACTAAAAAATTCTGATATCTTTGGCATATTATTTGTAATGACTATTGATCCTCAACAATCGACAATTCCATTTGCATCGATTGCCAATGCCAGTGCTTATAAAAATAATGAAGAAGAAATTCTTTTTGCTATGCATACGATTTTTCGTATTCGTAATATTAGACCGATCGATGGATATGAACGTCTAATACGAATTGAATTAGAATTAACCAGTGATAATGATAATGAACTACAGATTTTAACGACACGTATTCGTCAAGAAACTTTTCCAAATTCACCAGGTTGGGATCGATTAGGTTTAGTTTTGTTACGATTAGATAAAGCACAGCAAGCTGAAGAAGTCTATAATATTATCTTACAACAAGAAACAGATGAAAGCAAGAATGGCTGGCTTTTTCAACGATTAGGACGATGCAAAGCTGGACAAAATCAATCTACACAAGCCATTCAATTTTATGAAAAATCAATTGAAATCTACGAAAAATACTCTCCGAACGATTCTAGTTTGCCTAAATCATACGGTAATATCGGAAATGTGTATTTCAATATGAAGCAATATGTCAAAGCTCTTTCATATTATGAAAAAGCACTTACTATCAAACAAAAATCACTTCCGTCTGAACATCTCGATTTAGCTTATACGTACAATAGTATTGGAAATGTTCATACAAAAATGGGTAATTATGATAAAGCACTTGAATCTTACAAAAAAGCACTTTCAATTCGAGAAACATCACTTCCTCCAAATCATCCGAGTCTAGCTGCGACTCATGTTAATTTAGGTGTGACTTATGAAAATATGCGTTATTACCTATTAGCATATTCATATTATGAGAAAGCTGTCAAAATTGAAGAGAAATCATTACCGCCGAATCATTCTAATTTGCAAGATTCGAGAGAAAAGCTCGAGAAAATAAAAAAACAAATTATGATTTCAAGCCGTAAAGAAGATTATGCAACTGAGAAAATCGTTTTTTGATGTGTTCTTTTTTTAAAATTAATTGAAAATACAAAAGCTTATTACGTTGGTTGATGAGAGTATACATTTAACCCAAGAAATTATTTTTTGAGAGGAAAAACATCCAAACATGATTAGCAAGAATTCAACTGACAACGCTCCACTCGTACCAAATATTATACTTGATTGCATTCTTCTTAGTCTTACAATTGTAGCTATCTTGAAAACATCGATACTTATTTTATTAATATTAATTCGTCGTCAATTAACTAAATCGAAAGACAAAGTTCTATTTCTTCTTAGTTTAAATATGTATTTGAGTATATTTGTTTTTGGCCTTTTTGTACTCGATATGATAATTCCAATGCTTCATGGTCATTTACACCCAAATACACCTCATTCAATTTATAATACACTATGGTGTCGATGGAAAGCTTATTTTGCAATCATTCCACTTATTTGTGGACTTTATTCATATACAATTCAAGCATTTTACCGTTTTTGTCGAATTGTTTTTCCTAGTCAGCCATATTTTCATGACAATATCTATCTTTATATCTTTGCTATATTATTAGAAATTATTTTAAGTTCAATCCAAGGTTTACCAACTTTTCTAATGGATGATTATGAATATGAAGATTATCATTGTCAAATTCTAATGACAAATTGGCGTTCAGTCTGTTTAGGAGCTGTACTTCTTTGGCTTTTACCAGTTACTATGACAATTGTTATTTATATTTATACAGTTCGTTATATACGAAGACATTCTTTAAATTTTACTGTACGACAACATATACGTGTTCAACGAGATTTTACTGTTATAAAACGTATTTTATTAATAGTTCTATTTATCGTTATATTTGGTTTGCCAACATGTTTTACAACAATTGTTTATTATTCATTTGGTTTCATTGGATGGTGGGCAAATCATCTGTCATTTTTAACATTTATCGTGTCATTTACTAGTATGAGTACTATACAAACATATTACTCTCCTCATCTTCGTGTATTATGGACAAAAACACGAATTCGTATCGTTCCAACAGTTGCCATAATAGGACCTAGCAGAACCTAATTTTCTTTCAAAACAATATTACTCATCTCTTCATATTGAATAAATCGATTACTGTCTATAGTCGAGAAAAAAATCAAATTCATAGAAAAAAAACAAGAAAATGAAATTCCTATAATTTTGACCTTGAAAAGTGCATATTCGTATAATACGAACTACTTTCTTTTGAGTATGCGCGGAGAGAAAAACAAGACAACGCTTGTTTTGCGTTCTTCTCTACGCACATGTGATACAAATAGAATGGTTATAGTTGTGTTTTCTCTTTAGAAATAAAATTATGATTAAACGAAGTATCGTTTATTTTCTCTTATATTTCACTCTTTTTCGATTATTTCAATGTAATTCTGATCGATTACATGAAAATGAAAATAAAAAGAAAAACTATATTGTTTTATCAGTTATTTTGGGAACAAAATCACATGCAAAAACCATACTTTATATTGGTGAAGAAATGTTAAAACGTGGCCACGAAGTTGTTTATATGTCAACATTATTATCGGCAAAATACGCACAAGATTTTAATATTTCCACTATTGTACTTAAAACTCCTGAAAATATTCAAGATTCCGAACAGAAAATGAAAGAATTTCAAGAAAAATTATTGAAATTTCGCAGTACATTAACTCAAGATATATCGATTGCAAAATCAATATCAACAGTTTTCAATATAATTGCTAATGATTTATATGAAAAAGCTGTCTTTGGTTTATTAGATGCTTTTCAAAAACGTAAACCTGATTTAGTTATTTGTAATTTTATGGGAATGGCTTGTGTGGATGTATGTGCTCATCTTAATATATCCTACGTTGTTTCAGGTTTTTCACTTGCATATTTCGATCATCCAGAATTGCCGAGATACATTCCTGATCAACATATTGGTCGATCCGTTTTTTCAATTAACTTTTGGGAACGTCTTTATGATAAATTCATTTTTTATCCTTATCTTTTTACTCTTGTTTTTCCTGATATTCAAAAACTGAATCAAATTCGAAGTAAATATGGTTTACCAACATCTTATAATCCTCAAACGAATTTAATCAATCGTCCTATTCTTGTAACATCATTCGACGGTTGGACTATACCTCATTTAAGATCACCATTGATTCATACAGTTGGTCCTTTAATCGAAGAAAAAGAACTACAAAAACAAATTCCTGATGATTTACTTCAATGGTTAGACAATGCAAGATTATCGAATAGACCCGTGATTTATGTTGGTTTTGGTAGTGTTGCTATTCCAACTCGTGTTCATATTCAAACATTACTCGATGGTTTTTTTATGAAATCATCGTCATATCGAGTTCTATGGTCTTTAGGTGGACTTTTAAAAGAACGTTTTCCGTTTGAAATTGTCAATAATGATAGCATTCGTTTCGAACAATGGGTTCCTCAATTAAAAGTACTTGCTCATCCATCGATTAAATTATATGTCACACATGGAGGAATAGAAAGTATTCATGAAATACTCTATATTGGCAAACCATCGATGATGATACCATTTTTTGGTGATCAATTTTCGAATGCTATTTTGGCTCGTGATCGTGGTCTTGGCGATTATTTAAATAAAAATACCATGACATCGGAAGATGTTTCGAACATCGTGCATCGACTTCTTACTGATTATGAAAATCATTCTTCTCAACTCTATCGAAATATTTATAAAATGAGTCGAATCGTTCATTATAATCGTAATAATTATAAACAAATCTATAATGCATTAGAAATGGAAATGGATATCGGATCACAACATCTCATTCCAGTGTCTGTTTCATGGATTGTTGCTTATGATATTGATCTTTGGCTAGCCTGTTTTCTGTTCATATTCATCATAGTTTATGTTCTACGATTTATTTGTTGCAAAAGATTATGTAGTAAACCGACAAAAGAAAAACTAAAAGATCATTAAAAAATCAAAACGAACTCTCTTTTTTTTAACGTTTAAGAAATCGAATTCCTAAATAAGCAATAATTCTGTAGATAATAATAAAACTAATTAAAATCAATGCACATCCCCAAATAGTAATATAATCAAAACCAAGATTAGCAATTGTTGTTTCGCCATTTGTAATACATTTATTCGCGTCAATGTCTGCTTGTGTACAAGTTAATTTCAGACCTCGTAATTCATTTAAACCAATGCCAACGTAAACATATTTAATATAAGAAAGAGCATCTAACCATGAGAAATATTTCGGTAAACTAGCTGGTGCAAGAAAAAATCCACCAAATAATCGTACAATTTCGAATACCATTGGTAAAACTGTTACACTCATATGTATTGTTCGACATAACGCTGAAATCATCAATGCTAATGATGTTGCCGAGAGAGAACATAAAATCATAAAAAATGTAAAAATAAAAAATTTTCCAGCATGTAATTGAAAACCAATTAGAAAATAGACGATGCAAGACTAAAGAAACAAATAAATATTTTGAAAAGAAAAGAAAACTAATTCTATACGAAAATAATTGGTATTGGAATTTGAAATAAAATGTCTACAAGCGTTTTTCCAATGAAATAAGCACTTGAAGAATAAGTACCAGCTGCACGTTCACGTAATGAAAATTCTCTTTCGATAGGAAATGAATTAATAACCATAATTGAACCGAATATACCTTGATTAATAACACAAAAGAAAAGCGCTGGATTTCGACGAATAATACTCGATTGATCATTTCCAATTCGTAGAAAAACAATTGCAAATAGAAACGCAATAAGAATCGTTTGAATCAATGATGTTACAAACACTTCCAATACACGGATTTGTTCACGAAAATTTCGTCGAAAAAGAACAGAAACTTGTTTGAACCATGTCGCATTCATTGATAAGTCTGTCATTTGTTTAAGATTTTTTTCACAACCTAAATAGAGATTCACTTTTGTTGGTTCTTGAACAGATAAAATAGCTGTATCAATTAATGATTGTTCTTTTTGTTGTATTTTCGATGGTGTTATGACATCGATGATATGATCAGCAGGATTCGTATACATTGGACACGGATAACCCGCTTGTGTAAATACGTCCTTGTTTAAAAACAAAAATAATTCGATAATAAAGAAAATTTTATTATCCTACTAAGATACGATCTTTTAAACCTTGATACATGATGTTTCCACGTTTAAGTAAAATAATTGAATCGAATAGATCGAAAATTTTCGATTGTGGCTGATGAATTGAACAAACGATTGTAACTAATTGATTTCCATGTGCTAATGAATGTAATGTTTGAATTAACTCGAGTGCTGTAACAGAATCAAGACCTGATGTTGGTTCGTCAAGAAAAAGTAATTGTGGTCGATTTAATAATTCCATTCCAACACAAAGACGTTTTCTTTCTCCACCTGATATACCGTGTTTTAATTCTGTACCAACAATAACATTTTTGACATGACTTATACTCATTTCATTCATTATTTCATTGACACGTTCTTCTCGTTGTTTTTTGGTTAACTTTCGAGATAGACGAAGTTCACCTGTAAAAATTAATGTTTCATAAACAGTTAAATGACCATTGAGTAAATCATCTTGCATAACATAACCAGATATTCGTTTCAATTCAGTATTTGTATATTTCGAACCATTTAAACGAATGTTACCACTTACAGTTGTGTTCGCATCTAAACGGCATGCTAATGTATTCAATAGAGTTGATTTACCCGAACCTGATGGACCTAAAATCAAAAATGATTAAATGAAATCAATTTTCTAAAAATAAGAAAAGAGAAAACTAACCCATAACAGCACATAATCCATGTGTAATTGTTCCATTGATATTATTCAATAAAATTTGTTGTTTATGTTCGGAATTTTTTATACAACAATTAAATTTTCTACTACTTTCTTTTGTTGATACAATTAAATCTTGCCAAACAAGAACTATACCAATTCGATCTGATAATGGGTCAATAATGATTGGTTGCTCTTGTTTATCAAATGTTTCTAATGAAATAATCGTACAATTTGCTGTACAATCTCCAATTTTGTCTCTATGCGCCATGTACGTATAATTTCTTCGTTCGAATGACTTTGGACTCTATATAATAAGTAAAGAAAATGTACTTTGTTAATGTTCCTGAAGTTTATTTTTTCTTTCTGGTTCTCTCTCTCTCTTTCCACTTCGCATATATATGTACATTCCTGTGATCAAGTTAAAAGTAAAAGAAAAATAACATCGTTCTTTTCTTCGTGTTCTTCACATCGTCTAAAGCAAACACTTTCGTCTTTTGAAAAGAAAATGTTGTCGAAGTACTAATACAAAGAAAAAGTTTGTTGATACAAGCAAACTACTTTTATTTTTAAGAAGTTCATCTCACAAAAGCACAAACAATTATCAAAATAGACATTAATAAAACAAAAGAAGATTTATGTTCTCTTGAAGAATTTGGACAAATTGATAGATATGGATATTTAATACACTTAACTTCGTATTTATCGATACATTGTCGAATTTTTGAATTGTAACATTGACCATTGCATAACTTCATTTGATTTTCTGCAAAGTTCTTGTAAGTAGTAAAATCATCAGTATTACAAATCGTTTCATTATTAACACAGATTTGATAATCTTGAAGACATCGTTGATTACATAATCGAGATGGATAATCGCATAATATATCATTCAGACAAGCTTGAGTAGTTGGACTGTAACATTGATATCGATTTGAACCATATTTTAAATCACAAACTTGTTTATTAAGATCGCATATCGTTCCATTTAAACATTGTTGAGTTGATGAATTATAACATTTACCAAAACAAGTACCACCAATACATTGAACAGAATCATTAATACATTGCTGAATTTTAGAATCATAGCATTTACCATGGCATAATTTTATTTGATTTGACTCATATTTAAAGAAGTAAAGAGGCATATCACAGATTGTAGTATTGTCCACGCACATTTGTTTATATCCCAGACATTGTTGGTTACATATTCGAGATGAAAGACATACCGAATTATTCAAACAAACTTCTCTCGATGGATCGTAACATTGAGAACTCGACTCAGAACCAAGACTAACAGTGCACATTTTACTATTGATTTCACATATAGTTCCATTTATACATTGATCTAATGATGAATTATAACATGTACCGAAACAATTGCTATCAATGCATTTAATCGAGTTATTTTTGCATTCGTGAATTTCAGAATTATAACAACTACCGTTGCATAGTTTCATTGAGTGTGTTTCATAATTAAGTGCAACTAAGATGTCAGCATCACATATCGTTGTGTTATCAACACATACCTGATATTCACTAACACATTGATTATTACATACTCTTGATGGATAAGAGCATATGGAATTATTTAAACATGTTTGATTCAAAGGATTATAGCATCTATAAGATGGAAAAATATTTGGAGATCCATATTGATTATATTTAACGAAGCACGATTGTTCATTCGTACCACAGATCGTTCCATTCAAACATTGTTGAGTAGTTGGATCGTAACAACTATCGCTGCAATTAGCTTTACATTGAACAACTTTAGTTGTTGTGCAATTTTGTATTTTTGAATCATAACAAGCATCACCGCATACTGATTCTGTTTTCGAACAGTTTACAGATAAGTTGTCGTTCAGTTGACTATGAACATTTAATATCGAGAAAAGAAGTACACAAATCGATAAAGTAATTCGTTGCATTTGTTTGATAATATCTAGCAGAAAAAAAAATCGTCGATAAATATATATATATATATATTTAAATGCCTTTTGATATGTTTTTAAAATAAAATCGATTAATCATCCACGTGGGAGAAAAATGCATTCAAGTAAATATTGGGTCTTGGTGATAACAAAATATTAAATTTCTTTGTATTATTCAAAAAAAACCTTAGCAATCAGATTAGTAACCAAAACAATATATCGTCATTCAGTATTCAAATATTTTTTTTCTACCAATGAAACTCTCAGCAATATTATATCATGTTGATTTAAAATATTGTGGATGTGCTCTTTCTGTTTTATTCCTATATGCACAAAGTGCGTAACTGTGTGTGTGTCATGACGTATAATTATTAATCATCGGATTGTTTTTCTTCAAAACATCTGTTTAACACACATATGTGAATAAGAAAAAAAAAGAAGGTCATGGTTTAGTGATGGGAGAAGTTAAGTATCCAGTTGCCCAGAAAATGTTTTCAATACGAAATATGATAACCCATCACTTTCGTACCTTCGTATATATTTCGAATGAAACAGTATTTTAAAATGAAACCACATTGATATTGTGCAATAATACTACAATTGCACAACACCCATTGTTTTTTGCATGCAGAAAGAAAAAAAAACATAATATTATGCCTTCACACAGGATTGAACTGCGGACCTCCAGTTTACGAGACTGGCGCTCTACCACTGAGCTATAGAGGCTTATTAATTCATTTCCGCTTAGATTTTCATTCTCAATAAAACTTTTCTGCCGTCAAAATTATCGGGTGCCTATTATATTCAAATGAGTTGCAGATGTTTTTGGTTCTATAGATTGCTAAATTTAAACATTTCTCATGAATTAAGTCTGACGCCTTTTCTTCAATAATAAATTATTATTTTTAGCCATCTACATTTGAGAAATAATTCAATAGGATATCACATAGATAAGCAGATTTTATTTTCTTAATTCTGTATTATTTTTTTTGAAAAATAGAATCGTATATAAGATTAGTAAAAAAAAATATTTTAAGACAATTATTAATCAGATTTTCTTCAGCATGTCCGATAGTGAATATCGTCCTCTTCTAACTAACAATACAAAATTTTGGGCACTTCTCATTGTTCTTATTCTATCGACAATGTGTTCACTATTTACTCTCTACCATTTATTTTTCGATCATACGCTTCGAAAAATTCGAAATAATCATATTGTTGCCATTGTTCTCCTGGTTGGTTTAATATGTCAAGTAACAAATTATCCTTGGATGATTTATTATTATCGTGTCGAAGGTAACTGGCAACGGTCATCAATATTTTGTGGAATTTGGTCATATATCGATTGGACATTTTATGTCTTACAAACAATGCTTTTTGCTTGGGCAACAATTGAAAGACATATACTAATATTTCATGATCATTGGATGAGAACAAAAACAAGACAAATCTTCATTCATTATCTACCACCATTGATTGTAATCGTATATTGTATTGTTTTTTATATCCTGGTCGATACATTGGCACCTTGTGAGAATTGGTATAATACTGGTTGGATGAGATGTATGTTTTTCTGCATTAGTTTAGATTACAATTTTTGGGTTTTTGAAACATTAGTTCATCAATTGATACCTTGTTCTTTTATTGTTATATTTAGTATAGCTTTGATTGTTCGTGTTATTTGGACAAAAATACGAGCACATCAACCAATTCAATGGCGAAAACAACGAAAAATGACTGTTCAATTATTGGGAATATCATTCAATTATCTTATATTTTATTTTCCATATACATGTTACTTTTTCATTTCACTATGGGGAAATACATCGAATTTATCTTCAGATCTTGTGTCATTTCTTGATTTTTTCAGTTATTTTATGATGTTAGGTTTACCATTTGCTTGTATGTTATCATTACCAGATTTGGCCAAAAGATTAGAGCGTATGTTGCGTTGTGGACGACAACGTCAAACAGTTATACCTATTACACATACACATCTTCATGAAACTAAGAATAATACACAAAAACCGACGATAGCCGTAAAGGACAAAGTTGGATAAACTTCTGTTGTTTTTTTTTGTCGCTTTGATGTTGTTTGCTTTAATTATCATCATTCATTTATAAATACAGTGACATAACATGATATATTCCATGTTGAAATTTATTGATGCACAATGTCAGTATAATTAGAATTTTAATCTTCGATGCATTGTGACATTTTGCAAAATACCACTTAATTTTCATGGGAAACTTTTGTTTTTTGTGTATTTTACTATCATATTTCGAAATGGGAAGATTTGTAAATCAATAAAACATTAGTCACGTTTCTCCCTTTTGATAAGGACGGCAAAAGCAGTTTATCGTTTGTTATTCGATTCTTTGTTTTAATCTAATCTTATACATACGATGGGAAGTGGGAAACGTTGTGTATAGGAATATAAAATCAATGGTACTACAAGCAATTCAATATAAAATTTTACTTATGAAGAATATAAACTATTGGTTACTTCTATTATTACTACTATTCAAAATTACCTATAGCAAACCTACCGTTAAGAATGAAGTCGATATAAAAGCGTTAGCGTATCTGAAAAGATATGGTTACGAAACTTCACCATGTGGCAACGGAGAAAGCGCTTGTGCGACGGAACCACTTACTTTCAGATCAATGATAAAATATTTTCAAAGACAAAATCAATTACCGGTTACTGGAAAACTCGATGATGCAACAAAAGAGGTTATGGATCAGCCACGATGCGGTATACCTGATCAAGTATCAGAATCTTCTGATGTAGCAAGTCTTAGTATTGATCGTAAATGGGATAAAAGACAATTGTCATGGTCGTTTCGTAATGAGAATAAAACGTATACTTATTGGATTCGAAGAGCATTTCAAAAATGGAGAGAAATTCTTCCTCAATTTACTTTTTATCAAGTATGTTCAACATGTGATGCCGATATTTTCCTAAGTTTTCAACCCACAACTCATAGTCACGAAAGAAATAAGACAGATAATGGATTTTATTCAGAAGTTTTAGCACATGCATACTATCCAACTGATGGTACTATTCATTTTAATCAAGAAAAACAATGGACAAACAGGTAAATTCATATCTGTTATTATTCAAATTCAAAAATAAATTTCTTATTTGTACGTACAGCTTTGAAGAGGTCGATAATATACACAATTTCTATTTGGCTACTGTACACGAAATTGGCCATGCATTGGGATACATTGGTCATAATGGTGATAAACTATCTGTTATGTATCCAAGCTATAAGCATCATGGTGACAAGGATTTATTTACAAAATTTGACAAGGAAGTAATGCAACAGATTTATCCAGATGTTGGTGAAAACGGTAAAGATATTTGTCGAAATACAATATCAATTATTAACCTTTTCTTTTTTTTTGTTTTTAGTAAATTAATTTGAAATTTTATTTTATCTATATTATTGTGATTTTTTACTTTTATTCTAAAGGTTATTGATCCCGAAAATAATACGATTCTTATTCTAAAAAATAAAGCAACCAATCGAGTTTTATATTGGAATCAAGAACAGAACATCCGCACATTGGATCTAACAAATGATAATAATCAAAAATGGATATTTATTCGTCAACAGGATGGTACTTATCTATTGAAAAATTTTGCTACAACATTATTCCTTGAAATGAATGATCGCTATATAGTGACAGGTCATTTTCGTGGTGATGATTCACAAAAATGGGCAGTTATTCCACAGAACGATGGAACTTTTATGGTACAAAATATTGCATATTCAGACGTTTTGGATTCGAATCACCCTGGTGATGTTTATCGTCACTATCTACACGGTGGTAGGCATCAACAATGGTTTTTCCTTCCAGCAAGTTCAGCTCCATCAGATGGATCCATCGTTGTTTTAACGAACAAAGCAACAAATCGAGCTCTGGGCATGAATTCAAAGAAGCATTTATTTACAAAGAAATATCATGGTAATAATGATAATAATCAAAAATGGATTTTTCAGAAGCAAGAAAATGGTACTTATGTATTGAAAAATTTGGCAACATCCAACGTTCTCGAGTTTACTTTCCATAATACTAGTTCTCAACGATGGTTACCTATTCAACAGAAAGATGGAAGTTATGTTTTAGAAAGTTATGGACATTCAAGAGTTTTAGATTCGAATCATATAGGTCATGTCTATCATAATCCTCATTATGGTAACAATTATCAGCGTTGGTTTTTTCATATTCCAGCTATAAAACCATATCACGAATTACTTGTTACTCTACGAAATCTGCAAACCAATCGAGTATTAGATTCCAATGAAAATAACACTACACGTACATCAATTTATACCGGTGCAGATTCTCAAACCTGGAAATTTTCTGTCGTAGATGATAAATATTATATCTTAGAAAATATTGACACATCAATGGTACTTCAATGTGAAAAAGATCGTATTTATCTGAATGCGTGGGCAAATGATAACAGTCAAAAATGGGAGGTTTTTCAACAAGATGATGACAGTTACATGTTACAAAATGTTGCTATTTCTAGAACAGTGTTAGATTCAAATTATGAAGGTGCAGTTTACCCTCATTCTCGACATGGAGGTACTTTTCAACGATGGTTTTTAGAGCCGATTGCAGATCATTAACCAGTTCGGTCCGGCCGACTGAAACAATTTTAAAAGAAAAACAGTATCATTTTTTTTCTTTAATTATACTAATCTTTGATAACAGTGTTCTCTTTTTTTATTAAATTGAAAAAGTAATATAAGATCTTCCTGGTGTATAATGATACTCTTCTATTTGTCGTCTATATTCACTTTTATTCTAATGAAATTCTTATGTGTCGATGTGCAAGAATATATTATTCTGATATTTTTCATTCTTGGCTATATTTTAACAATATTTGGATGTTTATTTAATTTTTGTTTATGTTTACTTTTTTGTCGAGTTAAATCTCTTCGTCAAACATTCTATGGCATATTTATTATTGCTGTATCAATTGTCGATATTTTCAAATTAATGACTGAATATGTTGTACATATTCTCTATTTTTATATTGAACATCCATATTTTGTTTGTTCGATTACATGGTTTTTAACAATGACAAGTGAAAATCTATCGTATTTATTTCTTTGTGCTTTAGGTATCGAACGTAGTCTCAAAGTTTGGGTAGTTGATCGTCGACGTGCTATTTTAATAGCATGCCTACTTATTTTCAGTGTTTTTATTCATGATCATTTCTTTCTTTTTCCACCAT